>Ga0075428_100004655_pt1 | contig 15182 bp, 14 predicted proteins | sample RhiMetdeltSRZDD2_FD_75291 | JGI IMG/M metagenome (GOLD analysis project Ga0075428, IMG submission 75291) | Populus rhizosphere microbial communities from Tennessee, USA - Rhizosphere MetaG P. deltoides SRZDD2 | ecosystem: Host-associated > Plants > Roots > Rhizosphere > Soil | place: USA... | reverse complement strand
CTCACAGGTCATCCGGTCAACCACCTTATCACCCTCAGCAATGCTGTCCTGAATGGTCGCGTGCAGATCAGGGAAAGCCTTGAACAGCATGTTGAAAAATAGCCGAGTACGTTCGATTCCCGGCGGCATTCCTGGACGAACAGCATGGTCGACAAAGCTGGGGCTGAAATGGGCGAGGGCACCCTCTACATCCTGTGCGTTCATTCGTTCACCGAATTTGCGAACGATAGCCTTGTTTTGCACTTCGCGGGTTGACATAGTAACTCTCCTTTTGAGTTGTAGACCTGGGCTTCACTTTTCGCAGAGGGATGTTGCGATCCGAGCCCTACCGGCATTGCCGTCTACCTCCTGTGATACGGGATTAATCATCTCGTTTATTATTCAGGTTAACCATAATTGCCTTACAGATTTTGATCGAGATCAAGGCATTTTGAGCCTAAAGTTGTAAGGCCAACAACGTTAACCTGAATAATCTGCATTCTGACAGAAATACCCCGGTCTGTCATGGGTGTGCGCACCTATCCGTACACCTATCTTTCTGCGTTTGACAAAAAGGCGGCTGTTCAGAGTTGAACAACCGCCCGAGTGAATCAATTTAGGTTGTGATTATTGGGAAGCTTGCTTCGAGCCCTGTGTTAGCCCATTTTCCATGGCCCAACGGACGATTTGCGCCCGATTCGCAAAGCCAAGTTTGGAGAGGATGTTTGCCATATGATGTTCGACCGTCCGCTTGCTGAGAACCAGTTCATCTGCGATCTCGCCGTTAGACAGACCGCGCGCGATCAGGGTCACGACTTCGCGCTCGCGCTCCGTCAATGCCTGTAATGGCTTCAGTCCCTTCTGTAAGGGCTTCGGTGGGCCAAAAGGCAGTTTGAGTGCGTACGCAATCGCCTGCTCCCTAGTCATCGCTTTTCCTTCCGCCCAAGCCGAAGCAAATGCGGCCTCACCCAGCACGGTGCGGGCCGCAGCTTCAGCCTGATCATGCCCGGCACGCTCAGCGGCAGACATTTCAAAAAGGAGTGGGGGATAGAGAGCCTCGGCTACTCCGAACAGACAGGTTGCGCGTCGAAGATCCTCAAAGCGCAGCGGCGAGGGCTCCATATGGCTTTGAGCAACGCATAAAGTCGCCAGCGCTTCCAAATTGGAGGCAATGCCATCGCGGAGAGCTAACTCTTGAGCTATGGTGAGCGACTCTGTATAGTGTGCACGGGCCAAGGCGTAATCTCTCTGCGATTGAGATACTCGTCCTAGATAATAAAGTGCAACACCAATGATACTTTTCGCTCCTGCCTCCCGACTAATCGTCAGAGCCTCCTCTAACCTTTTGCTCGCCAGCTCTAAATCACTCTGCGCCCATGCTACATACCCAAGTCCGCTAAGAGCCAAGGCGTAGATCCACTGGATCTTCTTCTCTTGGCCAATCCGTAATTCTGCCTCGAATTGTTGAGTCGCCTGGGAGTAATCGCCCTGTGCGGAGGCTATGTCCCCCAGAGCGTGTAGGTTTTCAGCGATTGCGGTCGGTTCGCCTACTTCGCGGGCAAGCATCAGTGCTTCCTGATACATTTGAGTTGCTCGTTCATAATCGCCTTGCAATTGGGCGACTCTGCCCAAACCGTGTAGCGATCCGCTGACGCGATACTGATCTCCCAAATCCCGTGCAATTGCCAGCGCTTCCTCAAGTATTTGGGTTGCTTTCCCATAGTTTCCCTGATCCTGGAGCACAAGCGCCAGATCCGCAAGATTATAGCTTCTGGCCCATTCGTTTCCCACCTCGCGAAATATAGTGAGGCTTTCTTCATACAGACTGACCGACCGGTTCAAGTCATCCTGCGAAAAAGCCCACATCCCCAGACGCGCGAGAACGCGTGCAATCCCATCTCTATCACCGATTTCCTTTCGCAACGCCAGGTTCTCTTCCCAGAGCGCTTTTACCGGGCCAGAATCACCTTCTTCCCAGATCACCCCGCCCAAGAGATCGAGACACTGGGCCATCCCAAATTTGTCCCCAGCTTCCCGGAACAAAGTCAGACTCTCTTCAACCAGGATCTTTACTCGCTTTGAGCCCTCCAGATGTACTGCCGCGTCGGCCAGACTCAAGAGTGCATAAGCCATACCTCGTCTGCCTCTTGAGCCGAGTGCCTGGAACAATGTTAGGGCTTCCTGTGATAGGCTCTTTGATCTCTCTGTGTTTGCTAATATCGACAACAGAACTGCAGTCACATTGAGTGCTTTTCCGCGAATCATGGACCGGTCTGGTGTTAGTGGCTGATTGCCTCGTTCTGACGCCTCAATGGATAGCCCTCGCTCCAGCCAGTCAACACCTTCGTTTTTGTGGCCCCGAATGTGCCAGAACCACAATAGAGCGCTTGCCAGGCGCAGTTGCGCTTCGACCTTGTTCTCCTGCGCCCATCCCAGTGCCGCACGCAAATTAGCAAGTTCAGTCTCCAGCCGGTCCAGCCACATAACCATATCGAACGCGCGCAAGTTAGGTTCTGCCTGCTCCGCCAGATCTACAAAATATGCAAGATGCCAATTCCGCACTTCTGCTTCCTCATTCATTCGGCGTAAGCGATCCAATCCGTATTGTCGAATCGTGACCAGCATAGTGAAGCGAGGCTCGCGAAGTGCATCGCGGCGATCCAGAGTGCGTTGTAGCAGGCTCTTATCAAAAAGTGAGGCGATGAGATCGGATATGGACTTATTCGTGATTGTTCGTGAGAAGATTGACTCAGCGGCCTCCAACGTAAAGCCACCTGAAAAGACAGAAAGACGTGCGAACAATTTTTGTTCTTCGTCCGAAAGCAAGTCATAACTCCAGGAAATAGCACCATGCAACGTCTTCTGACGGGCGGAGACAGCGCGCATCCCATCTGCATAGAGCGTGAATTGTTCACTCAAGCGCGATAGCAAAGATTGCGGGGACATCAAACGGATGCGCGCCGCGATCAATTCGATGGCTAAAGGCAGGCCATCTAATTGCGTGCAGATCATTGCAGCAGCTTCAATATTGTCCGCGTTCAGCGTAAAGTCAGAACGCACGGCGCGCGCGCGCTCGTCAAACAAACGTAGAGCCGCAAATTGTGATATTTCTTTCATCTCTATAGTTTGCAATTGCATATCTGTGGGGATACTCAAGGTGGGCACGGGATAGAGCCACTCACCTGGCGCACGCAGAGCTTCACGGCTGGTGGTAAGAAGTTTTAAACGGGGACAGGCTAAAAGGAGATCTGATGCAAGAGTTGCTATCCCATCAATGAGATGCTCACAATTATCTAGCACAATCAGCATTTGTTTATCGCCGATTCCATCCTTGAGTCGCTCAAAGGGTGATCGGTTCTGCGTTTCCACAAAACCAAGTGTTTGAGCAATCGCTGGAGCAACGAGGTTCGGATCTTCAAGGGGCGCCAGGGCAATAAAGAAAACGCCAGCGTGGAAATCAGATAATTCTGCACGCGCCGCTTCAATGCTCAGCCGCGTCTTGCCAATTCCTGGCGGGCCGATCAGGGTGACCAGGCGGATATCTGCCCCTGATAAATAATTTCGGACGTCTGCAATTGCTTGTTCACGTCCAATCAGTGAGCTAATAGAGGCGGGTAAATTTGAACGCGGCGATTTGGTGGAAACATGCCAAGGGGTAACTTCTGTAATTTCTGTAGGAGCAAACTGCCGATCGCCGCGCGCGAAACGCAGGAACGCTGTTCGTTCTTCTGGGGGAATATGGAAGAATTCTGCCAGATGTTCTACAACCTGCTCGGAGGGATGTCGTTCAGCATCTTCAATCTTGCGGATGGTTGCTGCTGAGTACCCTACACGTTCAGCGAATTCCTCCCGAGTGAGATCGAGCGCTTTGCGTTTGAGCTTGAGCCAGTAGCCAAAAGAATGCTGTTCCATTCAACTTTTTGTTACCAATAATGTCACACTTCTTGTCACAATTTGTGTGACCAAAGAGGGAGGGCGGTTTGCTATAGTATGGGCACAGAGACCAATCCGGGTTTCTGAAACGATTATATCTGGTCTAGCCAGAAAGGGAGCTAAATCATGAAAACAACATTCAAACGTCTCACTGATCAAATGCTCTCTGCACTCGTAATCTCCAGGGCAATTCACGATCAAAGTCATAACATGCTACCTAAAGCCCTATAAACCGTAGATATGTTTATATTGGCCATGGATCGCTGATTTTCCCTGCTGGACAATCAGGTATATAGGTTCGGTAATTCAGAAAGGTAAGCATCCACATGCAGAAAATCTTGTTACGTGTTGTTGGTCTCGTGTTAGTCAGCTTGTTGATAACAAGTTGTAGGGGCGCAGCCACCCCCAAAGCCACTTCTGCACTCCCCATCCCCCCTGCCTCTACGCGCCCGGTCCCAACTGCCTCGCTCACCTCCAGCGCGACAGTTGTACCCTCAGCCACTTCGACTTCCGTATTGCCGATCTCGACCGAGGCCGCGGCTTATCTTGAAGAAGCTTTGGACATTATGCAGAATAATTCCCTCCATCGGCATAATATCGATTGGGATTTGATCCGTACCAGTGCCTTTGACGTAGCCAAGCATGCACAAACTCCTGCCGATACCTATGGCGCGATTCAATATGCTTTGGTCCGGTTGGGAGACCATCACAGTCATTTTCGAACGCCTGAGAGCTTCACTGAATTGCAGGAGACCACTACGGATGATAATCCTCTGCCGCGAGCGAAATTGCTTTTGGACAAGATAGGCTTTATAGCCATTGAAGGCTTCAACGGATTTGATGGTGAAAAAGCCGCCACCGGTATACAGCACTTGATCCGTGAACTGGATGGGCAAAACGCATGCGGCTGGATTGTGGATCTGCGAGAAAATACGGGTGGCAACATGTGGCCCATGCTGGCGGGGATTGGTCCCATTCTGGGGGATGGGAAGGCCGGCTCATTCGTTGACTCGGATGGTCAGAAGGTCGATTGGTCCTACCAGAACGGCCAGGCACTGATCGAAGATCAGGTACAGGTCAAAGTCAATGGGCCAGCGTATCAGTTAAAGGCTGTTGCCCCGCCGGTTGCGGTGCTGACCGGGGTGAACACTGCCAGTTCTGGCGAAGCCATCGTCATTTCGTTCCGCGGACGCCCAAACACCCGCAGTTTCGGTCTCTACACTACGGGGTTACCTACGGCAAATGAAGGTTTCCCATTAAGTGACGGGGCGCTGATTATTCTAACAACAGCCTTTGAGGCAGATCGTACAGGGCAGGTCTATGCAGACCGGATTTACCCTGACGAACTGGTGGAGGATGTACGAGAATATACCGTCCTCATGGATGAAGCCATTCCTCAACCCGCCATTGACTGGCTGATGAGTCAGCCTGCCTGCTCGGCACAAAATTAAGGCTTGGTCTGAAGGTAAGCATTATTTTACTTTCGCAGTCCCTGCATTGTGACCTCAGCCATCTCAAGGACAATATCCGCGCGAAACGATTCTCGATCAAAGCCAGGATCGCAGCACGCGGAACCAGCCTCCAAGCGTCACTAACGTAATAGGCATCCTCTCCCTCTGCGCGCCGGGCAAGACTGTCGAAGCGGTGGATCACACAATACGAATTCTCATCATGCAGTGATGGACCCATGTTCCACAATATCCACTTTCCAGCGTTTGAGCATAGGCAGCGCCGTCCGTAAATCGAATATGCTTTTCCCCTTCCTCCGTGACAGGCACAATAAGCGCTTCCCGCTGGTCAATTCACAAACCGCGATTCATTTTTATGAGGCTCTGCTATCTATGTCTATGCGAGCTGACTTTTTTGAAATCGATGTATCCCTGCTCAATGTTTGTGTCGATCAACTGCACCCGGACTTGTTCACCGACTTCCAGACCCTCGAATCCATCCACTACCTTGCCTTCGACGGGCACGGAAAAAAGACGGACCCACGTTCCCTTCTCGGAAGCACCTGTGACGATCGCATCGAACTTTTCTCCGATCCTGGATTCAAGCAGGATCGCGGCGGCGGATTTTTCAACGCGGCGTTCCACTTTGGTGGCTGCATCTTCCGCCTCTGTGCAATGAGCAGCCAGTTCATCCAGTTCATCTTTGCTGTAGGGCACAGTCTTTCCTGCGAGCGCGGCTTTCAACAGGCGTTGGGTAAGCAGGTCAGGGTAGCGGCGATTCGGGGCTGTGGAGTGAGCATAATCCTTGACCGCCAGTCCAAAGTGTCCCAGAGCGTTCCCGGCAGGAGGCTCTGCAACATACTCTCCAGAACCCAAAAGCTTGATCACCGCCAGAGACAGGTCAGGGAAGCGCATTGGGTCCGCGGCCTTGGCCTGGAGGAGAAACTCTTCCAGCGCCTTTGAATCTGGATCGGCTGGAAGTTCATACCTGTATTCCAGGGCAATTTCAACGATCCGCTCCCACCTCTTGGGTGTGCGTACCACGCGACGGATCGAGGGGAATCCACTGGCTGAGAGATAGCGTGCCGTTACACCGTTTGCCGCGATCATGAAATCTTCAATGATCTCCTTGGCGCGGTTCCTTGCCTCAATTTCGAGTGCCCTGATTTGATCGCCCTCAAAGACCGGTTTGGCCTCAATGGTTTCCAGGTTAAGCGCCCCATGAACATGGCGAATTGTCTTCATGTTTTGGGCGGCTTTATCCTGCAAGCGCAGGTTTTCAGCCAGCCCAGGGACGGCAGAGACCGCCTGAGGCACAATTCCATTCCCCGCCAGCCAGGCCGCAATGTTGTTATAAGCCAGTTTGGCGCGATTGCAGACTCGCGCCCTAAAGATCCTGGAATCCAGGAGCGATCCGTCTGCGTCCACTTCCATTTCAATCACAACAGCCAGGCGTTCTTCCTTAAGATTCAGCGACGTCAGGTCTGTGGAAAGTTTTTCAGGAAGCATCGGGAATATCCTGGCAGCGGTATACACGGAGGTCGTATTGTGGCGAGCATGTTTGTCCAGGGCCGTCCCTTCCTTGACGAGGGAGTCCACGTCCGCGATAGCAACCATGACCCTGACCTTGTCTCCAGATATTGCCTCGGCAACCGTTAGCTGGTCCAGATCGCGCGAGTCATCGTTGTCAATCGAAGCCCACAAAAGGTTTCGCATGTCGCGAATGCCAGGAGAATCTTTGGCTGGCTGGTCAAGATGTGTTTGAAGCCTTTCGAGTTCTGCCAGGGCCTCGTTGGAAAAATCAGGGAGCAAGCCGCGCTCGAGCATTGCCCGATGGGCGATGCTTTGTAAAATAGAACGGTGGTACTTGTTATTGGCATTCATAGGGTATCAGAATTTTCTTTTTTACTTTGAAACTATTTTAGCCCATCCAAAAAAGCCACTAGCGCAAGTTCTCTTGGTTGATTTCTTTTGCGCAGCTAAATATCTCAAGCGTCAAGCTTCTTTTTGGTTTTGTGCACTTGTGGTAGGCGCACCCTTTTTTTCAATTCATTGACAGGGATGCCTGTTTTTCGAGACTCTTGTTTCATTCGCCGGACATGCTTCCGCATCCCTCTGGATGTTTTTTGGACTTTGCTCTGGCTTGTTTTTGTTGCCATTTTTTCAACTCCATATATTGTCATTTTATGCATTAGATCAGAAATCTAATTTGATATGCGTTATTTCGTCGTCCGGGGCCTGTATTCCGCATATTCAGGTAGCGTAGCAGATACAACACGCCTTTTCTCGCTCACTGAAGGAAGGCATATCTGCATACTTGTCCATCCTGAGAGATGCAACTCGGCCACACAACAGAATTGAACCCCTCAGCTGGCAAATTTGATCGCCAGCGGGAACAGGTTCGGATGCTAGAACGAAGAAGCCCATAAAAAAAAGAACGCCGATGATGCTCAACCCCTGGAGAAGCTGCGAAACCAACTTAGGAGTCTTGCAGCAGGTTTTTTCTGCTCCCTCAGTTGAGCTGTGATCGCCCAAAATGAGATCCTTTCACCACACTCGCAATTAACGTACTCTGACCCCATCGTATGCTCTCCTCCTCTGGCCGCAGTGTCAACGACAGAGTTATTCGTTATAGTTCTCTTACATGCCGGGCATGTGATTTGGTTTTCCATCTTCTTTCCTTTCCTAGTCACGGTGAAATTGAATTCAGCGAATCGGCGGTCAATATGATTTGTCGTTACAGCATTAAGCGGCCAGACTGATATAAACCGTCTGACTGCGCGAGCTGTATCCTGCCCAGTATGTTGCTCCATCTACCTGGCACTTGTCCATCATAATCGCCCGACCCATGCCATCAATTTGTTCCACGAACACCGTTTTCTGATCTGGTATTTGTGTGACCGTAATGTCACCATGTTCCCTCTCGGTCTTCCGGCTGTACTGCTCCACAATCTTCAATAACTGATCACTATTCATGGGACCTCCACTTAATCATTCTACACACGCTGTGTTTATGCTAGAAATTGAGGCTCGGCAAATACTGTTCCTAAAAGTGCTGTCGAACTTCCGTCGCAATCTGTCGATCCTTTAGCTTGTCGAATTCTTATTCGATCAATGACTTGGATGGAAAGCGACTGCCTCCGCGCTTTTTTCATTAACCGATAGCGCGGCTCGCAGGGCCTCCACGAATCGCTGTTCTGCCGTTGCCGGGACTATGGTAATCAAAGGGTGCCGTTCGGGCTCCATTGCTAACTCATCTGCCAGGCGCCCCGTACGGCTCAAAGCAATCACGGGCCGGCCGTTTTCCAGACTTAAATCGATATCTTTCCGGGAAACCTCTCCGCCATTGATCAAGAGCGTCACCGACTGCTGGCCTTTGGATAAAATGGTTGCTGTATCGAAGATCCAGGGAGACTCATCGCCAAATTCGCTGCCGGGCACCAGGATGAAATGAGAGTAGTGAGGCTCCAACTGCCAGCGCCGCGTCCCCCACCATAAAAATTTTGTGCTGTGTGGGCCGTCGGTCCAGGTAACCAGCGCTTCGGGTGCCACACCGACTAACGGAAAGGTATAGCCACTTTTCCAGCGTATCTGGCCCATTTCAGCCATAACCCCCATGTCGGTTCCTCCGCAGATGACCAACGCGTTCAGGTCCTCTGCGACCCTGGAAATGGTTTGGATAGCCCGCCGGGTTGCATCTGCATGGTGCTCGTCGATGGCACCGCCGATCAATACAATCACAGGATAGCTGTCGTCGTTCAGTTTCAATTCTGAGATGGCTTGGACCAGCTCCGAACGTTCACTGGGGAAAGCACACAGCACTTCCTGGCTTGGAAATTCAATCTTTTGAGTACGCATAATCACCTTTCTTTCTTAATGTTTATCTTTTCCGATAGGTCATCCACCCGGTGTGACCGGGCTAGTAACCAATACATTTCTTGCATTTGAAAACTGGTCTAGCTTGCCATGCATAAATACAAAAGGATAAGCCAATAGGGTAAACAAATCCATAATAATAAAGAGCACGTACAATTTCATTATCTTTTCTCCTCGTTTCGTTAATGCTACAATCTAAAGCCTGATACGTTTACCCCTCTGCCGATTGCGACGCGCTTCATGCTCCGCCACCCGTTTGTTGAATTCATCTTCGTCTATGACGACAATATCCGGCGGATCTTGCGCAGCGAGTTGCAAGGCGTCACCCCTGAGTTTAATGTCGTCAAAGACCTTCAAGAATGCTCCAACACCCTGGTCCACCCGTGTGTGATTATCAACCCGTGCGCTTTCGCTTTCTACAGGCGGAATTGGTATGGGTTGCGGACCGTTACCATAAACAACCCTGACCAAAAGTTTGCCGTTATCAATGAAAGGGTAGTCTACGTGTGTCGGTAATCTGCCGAACTGGCCACGATCCAGGATGAAGGCGTAGCGGAGACCATCGCTGTTGCAAGCAACTACCTGCACTTGCAACTCATTTCCGAGATCCTGCAATAAGCGCGGATCGAAGTAATCACTGAAGGGGATTGAGGTATGAGTGGCAATATATGTGTTGTGGAGTATGCCGAACAGTACGATCATTCCGGTGTCTGGATCCTGCGTTAACCGCCAGCGTTTAAATCGCGGCAACAGTCCCCATTTTGTCAGGATCGTCGCTACCTGGGCCCTGATTCGCCGGGCTTTTTGATCGAAATGATTTGGATCAATTGTCGGTATTATCATCTTCATCCTGCTTATCACTGCTTCGCAGCTTGCGCTTGACTTCATCCAGCCAGCGGCGCATCTGATTGTCAGGCGGCGCTGGGTGATAGCCGCCGTCATCCAAAACATCACTTTCAATATAGGGCACCAAATTGTCCGCTTGAGCCTCTATGACGTGAACCACTGGCGCCTGCCATCTGGCAACGGGGTTTTCGAGAATTCGCTGGTTGTTTTGCTGAATCCTTAGCCAGCGCCCGAATGCCCAAAGGATCAGACCAGCCAATAGCAAAAGGAGTATTGGAAACCACAACATCCATAGGAAGGCAATAAAACCCTGTCGCTGTTCTTCACGTTGGCGCGCCAGAGCGATGTACCCTTGTGAGGTTGCAACGCCGACCTGGGTTTGCGTGGCGATGTTATTGGCAATCGCCGTCTGCGTGCTTGCGGCAAGATTATCTTTGTATTGTTGAATCAGCAACGATTGCGCGCCTGTCGTCGCCAGGTCTGCCATTTGGGTTTGCCGGATGGCATCCAGAGTCAGCGCGGCGCTCTGCGTTGACCCTGCCGAATATATGGTCGCCTGTGCATTGGCGCGCGCAATTTCGGCGGTAGCCGCTATTTGAGCCGCAATGACATTGGCATTGTTTTGGTCCTGGGTCTGCGCCGCGCTCAAAGTGGAGTTGGCTGAATTCAGGGTCGCTTGTGCATTGGCGCGCACGAGTTCGGCGGTTGCGGCTGCCTGATTATTGGAGTTGTTCTGCGCCTGGGTCAGTGCGACTACCAGAGTTGCCTGATCGCAGGCCGCACAGAGCGCGCCAGCTTGCGCTGGCGTACCCAGCAACATCCCTGCCGGAGTCAGAGTCGGCGGCAGCGTCCCAGTCCCACATGCGGACAGGATCAGGAACGCCGACACAGTTCCGTAGATAACGACAAGGCGCAAATTGCGGGGCAGGCCATTCATGTTTTTTTTCAATCCGTCAATCTAAATGCTAGATGCATTACAACAAATAAGAAGAACCTACCTAAATGGCATCTTTCAGCGCTTTGAGTGCCCGCACCCTTATCACCTTGCGCGCCGCTTTCGCCTTAAAGGTCATCGGTTCCTTGGTGAATGGGTTGAGGCCTTCGTGCTTGCGCGTAGCGGGTTTGTCAACGATGTTCAGTTTAAGCAGGCCCGGGATGAGGACCTCGCCTGGTCCTCGCTTGCCAAGTTGTTGGGCAACCATCGCGTTGATCGTCTCGAGCGCGGATGTGGCTTGCTTCCTGTTGAGGCCACTTTTGTCGGCCAGAGTGGTCACGAACTGGGACTTGCTCATTCTTTTGTTAGGCATTTCATATTTCCTTTGTTTTTCAATCGTTCCTTTAGACCGTACAAAACTTTTTTACTTTCCGTTGGCCTGCGAAATTTCCTTCACCATTTCGGCAGTTTTTTCCGGCTGATCGACCCGCGTCGCCACGTCTGCCTGTGCAATGATCCCTAGGATCTTATTGTCGTCATCCACGACCGGAATACGGCGCAATTGATGCTCCGCCATCGCATCCAGCGCTTTCTGCAGATCATCCTCCGCGCGGCAGGTCACAACCTTGTGCGTCATCACTGCCTCCACTTTCGTGGATGTGGCATCGCGCCCTTCCGCCACGATCTTCAAAGCCAGATCGCGATCGGTCACGATACCGACCAATTTTTGGGTTTGCTCGTTTTCAATAACAGGTATCGAACCGATGTTCTCGCTCTTCATCAACTCCGCTGCTTTTGCCACACTGTCATTTGGCAGGCAGCAAACCGGGTTTTTCGTCATTACTTCATTACACTTCTTCATAAGGATTCTCCTTCAAAGATATGATGTTTAGTCGCTGGCTTTATCGCAAGTCGCCAATCACAAACAATACCAGTAGAACTACAATGATGGCGTATACCATTGGAAATCTCGTTTCTTGTATTTTGAATGAGGATGCCCCCGAGGCTCGGCGGTTTGAGTACGACCACCCGTTGCAAAATTGAAACCTATAAACCATTAGGCATACATTTGGCCTGAATTCATAGTACACCAAACACGCCCCAACTGCATCCATCCCCCGGGGAGTGTTTGTCTCCGCCACTTGGGGGAGACCCTGACGCCGTCACCTTTCCATCCGATGGAAGCTTAATGACGTATATCGTCTATCGTTTCTTTATTATTCAGACTTTTGTGGATGCAGGTAACCCCTCTTCGCCGGTCAAAGGCTGGGGTGGGTGGAATAGATCGGGGGGTCCAGCCGGAAGAGCCGCTTGCAGAATCGGTTCAGCTTTTTCGAGCAGATCGGTGAGCCGCTCCATACTGCTGATCACCAATGGCGGAGGTAGTTCATCCATCTCCTTTATGACCGCTCGCAGGCGTGACTGCCGTTCTTTGAGATCTGATACCTGAGCCGCCTCCCTGGAAGCAAGACGGTTAGTGACCAGGAGATTCCACAGAATTTGGCATACAGCTGACAGGGGCGGCGCTACCAGGATGCCGAGCAGACCAAAAGCATCTGCCATGGCCAGGAGTATGACCAGGGTCAGAATAGGGTTGTCCCATTTGCGTCTGAAAAGGCGTGGTTCGACCGATACCTGCAGGGTAATTAAGACAACGAGCGTAAAGAGAGCCGTAAACAGGCTGAGCTGTACACTGGTCAGCAGTCCCATTACCAGTGGCAGAATTACCGCCAGGGCCGCCCCCACTACCGGTATGAGCCAAGCTAGCGCGCCAATGAGCGCCAGCACCGTTGGGTATGGGGACCCCAGCAACCAATAACCCAGGCCCAATAACAACGCCGCCAGAAGGCTTTGGACCACCTCACTACGGATGTAGGCGCCGAGATCATGCTCGATTGTCCGCCAAATATCTCGCGCATGTTTGCGCTGTTCAGCTGGAAGGAGCGATAGCCAGAGTCGTTCAAAATGAATTTGATTAATGCTCCAGTAGAGACTCAAGAACAGAACAACGAAGACGCCGCTCACAATCCCGCCAATGCCCCGCGTGAAACCGAGTATGGCCGGCAGCACGAGCTGACCCTGGTCGCCAGTAAGTGCTTCGAAGAGCTTACTCGGCGCTGGCAGCCGCGCAACCAGCGCCCGTTGGAACGAACTGCCCTCCAACCATAGCGGTAACGTCCACGCATCCTGCGCCGACACAGTATGAGACAGTTGTTGAATCTCATTGATCGCGGCCTTACCAGTTAGGAAGAATAGAAAAGCGAACGTGCCCAGAGCCACCAGGTACAGTAGAATCCAAGCTATGCGCAGCACGAAGCTTTGCCGGACCAGGCGGTTAACCAATGGGCGCAGCGCTGCCGCAAGTGCAAGCGAGACCAGAACGTAAACGACCACCATGCGGAACTGCCACAGCACCACCAGTGCGAGTAAGGTGGTCATAACGGCTGTACCAAACACGACGAGTTGCTTCGTCATAGTGCATCCGAAGTACTGGCTTGGGCTAATAGAGCATCCAGGTCGGTTGTTATCGTCTCAATCTCATCCATCACCTGATCGATCTGCTTGACCCTTAGCTCCGAGCCCCCTTTTTTGAGCCGCGCCTGCTTGCGCAGGTCTTGAGCGAGGTTTTGCGCTTCATAGCGCAGCCGGCTGGCATAATCGCGGCCGGCCGACACCTCTGGTTCCATCGCGGCTGGATGAAAGACGAAGCGATCGAGTAGGAGCTGAATAATGGCCGCCATGGGAATTGCCATGAGCGCTCCGGCAAGGCCGAATAAAGAGCTAAAGGCAAAAAGCGCCAGTAGCGTGACGAATGGATTGACCCCCACCGCCTTACGCATGACGCGGGGCACCAGCAAGCTGTTTTCCAACTGCTGAATGACGACGGTTGCGACGATGACCCAAACCAGCCTGTTGGGCGCAATGGACAGTGCAACCAGCGCCGCGGGAATGGCTCCAAGCAGCGGACCAATCATCGGTACAGCTTCCAGCACACCCGCCAGGAGCGCCAACACCAGAGCATTGGGCAGGCCGATGAGCAGATAGGCAATCAGCGCCATGATGCCTATGACCAGGCAAAGGATGCCTTGACCCGCCACGTAGAAACCAACCTTGGTTTCCATCGCTGAAATTAGTTCGCTAATGCTCTCACGCCGGTCTTGCGGAATCAGCAATAAGAGTGACTGGATGGCTCTCGGCCCATCCAGCGTCCAGTAATGAGCCAGTACCAGAATGACTATGGCGATAAAGATAACCTTGGCGGCCAATATCACGTAACCCAGCGCCTGACCTGCTGAAGCCATCACCTCCTGTCCCGTTTGTTGCGCTGTGGGAGGCTGCAGGCTTGGAAACGTAACCGGGAGAAACTCACTTAAGCGCACAATTAATTGATTGGGATAACCAACCATCCACTCGCGCAGGTTTTGGTAGTAACCCGGCGCTGCGGCAGTAATCGTTATACTTTGCTCGACGAGTAATGGAAACAACAACAGCAGGAAGCCTGCGAGAAGGACGAGCAGTAGGAGATAGACAAGCACGACCCCCACTAGCCGAGGAAACCCCCGCTGATGTAACCAGGCTACGGCCGGTCTGATCACTGTGCCTATCACGATGGCGATCAATAAGATGAAAACGACTTGGTTAAACCGATAGAGAAGCCAGAAGCCAAGGATGATAGAAGTGAACACCAGAGTCGCCCACACGACCCGCCCAAATCTCCAATCGTACGGTAGCGGAGGTGGATGGAGTGTCATGCTTTCATTGCTCTTTTCAGTCTATTAGGGCTACTAATCTACAAGACGTAATATGACAACTACTATCGCTGCTCCAGCGAACGAAAAATCAGGATGGATTGCAGGTTGATCTCTGACACGCATCGCCCGTATGTAAGAAACAATAAGCGATCCAGCCGCCTAACCATCCACCAGGGAGGGAGTGGTGTTCCCCGCCAGCTTGGGGAGAAACGTTCGTTCAGGAAAGATCAAATCGAGACCGGGTTGGAAAACGCTTCTGGACTTTTGTAGCGATTTGAAGATCTGTCAATTTGTCGGCGTCTTCCATGCTGACGATATGTTGCGACAGCCCTTCCTTCTCAAGGTGTTTTTGGAGTTCATACTTAGCTATTTCTGGTCCAAAGATTTGGATCTCGGTGGCGTCACGAATATGCG
>Ga0075428_100004654_pt1 | contig 15183 bp, 13 predicted proteins | sample RhiMetdeltSRZDD2_FD_75291 | JGI IMG/M metagenome (GOLD analysis project Ga0075428, IMG submission 75291) | Populus rhizosphere microbial communities from Tennessee, USA - Rhizosphere MetaG P. deltoides SRZDD2 | ecosystem: Host-associated > Plants > Roots > Rhizosphere > Soil | place: USA... | reverse complement strand
CGGCACGCCGGCGCCGACCGCCTCGATTTCGCCGGCGCCATCGCTGTGCGGGATCACTCTGGGGAAGAGCAGCTTGCGCAGCCCGCGGCTTTTCACGTCAGACGGGTTGACGCCCGAAGTGCGCACCCGCACGCGCACCTCGCCGGCGCCGGGGTTGGGCGTTTCGACCTCGCCGACGCGCAGCACCTCGCGCGCAGGCCCCATGGCTTCGTAGAATGCTGCACGCATGGTTCGCCCTCCGCTGATGCCTTGGCGCCGTGATGTCAGACCAAAGGGTCCAGCTTTGCCAACGCTAGCGCATCTGCAGCTGCCTGATCCACTCCATGGGATAGATTAGCATGATGATGTTGAGCAACAGGTTGTCGCGCAGCAGTGCAAACAGCAGGACTTCGGCGGCGATGAACAGGAACACCGTCACCCATGCTGGCAGGCGCGCGGCGATCAGGAAGCCTACGATCATGGCGATGATGTCGGCCACCGAGTTGACGATGGTGTCGCCGTAGTAGTCGTGCGAGATGGTGGCCGTACGGTAGCGGTTAATGACCAGCGGCGTGTTCTCGAAGATCTCCCAGGCGCCCTCGATGGCCGTGGCTATGACCAGCCTGGCCGCCACGGACAGGCGCCCGCGCAGGATCACTGTCAGCAGGAAGTAGAACACCACTCCGTGCAGGACATGGGTGTAGGTATACCAGTCCAGCAATTGCTGGGATTGCTGGGGCTGGCCCTTGCCTACCCAGAATTTGAAGGGGCACGGGCATATCGGCGTCCGGCCCATCATGTACAAAACCACCGCCGTCACAAGGACGAGGGCGAGCGAGATCAGCAGGGCTGCCGGCAGGGACAACCGGGGGATATTGAAGTCGGATCGGGCCATATTCGAACTTTGGCATGCGCCAATCAGCGAAGGAACCCGCTGAGGTCGCAGGCTGTTTTTGCGAGTGCCAGCTGCGGTTTAATCGCCACAGCGCGTGGTTTTGCGGCAAATGCTTGAACTGAGGCCTTTTTTTGCCTAGGTCAGGCCCCAGATAGGGGTCATCGATTCGAACGCGAGCACGGTCCATGCGACGGCTCATTCTCACTGCCTTGGTGGCCGCAGCCCTGCTCGGTGGCGGACGCGCGCTTGCGACCGCGCAGAGCTGCGCCAAGGAGGACTTCGCGCAGGCCGTGGACCGCGCGGGCGCCCAGCTGCGCAAGCTCAATGCCGAGCAGATTCCACAGGTCCAGGCCAAGATCCGCAAGCTCAAGGAAGCCAAGGGCTGGCAGGATGAGAAAGCCTACGAGACCCTGCAGGACGAGCGCATGGCAAGCTTCGACGCGCAGGCCAACGACCTGCTGGCGAAGATCGATACCCTGGGCACGGTCGACCCGGCCGCCGGTCTGCAATGCGGCAGGCTCGACGAGCTGACGGCCGCAAGCCTCGAGCTGCAGGCGACGGTCAAGGCCAAGGCCACCTATACCCTGTCCAAGGTGGACCAAATCCTGGGCGACACCCCCGCGGCCGAGACCAAGCCCAAGACCGATCCGAAGAAAAAGCTGGCCGAGCCCAAGAAGCCGGCGACCAGCGAGCTGCAAGAGCCCGAGCAGATCGCCCAGCTGCCCCTGGCCAAGCCAGCCACTCCCAAAGTACCGGAAACCAGCACGTGGTCGACCCACACGCAGGAGCACGTGGCACGCAACAACGCGGTGGTCGAGCCGTCATCGACCGACCAGTACGTGCCGCCGCTGACGCCCGACGAAGAGGGCTATTCGATCCAGGAGATCATGGCCGCCAGTGAGGGCTTCTTCGGCAAGGTGTCGGCCAACCTCGGCGCCGTCATCGAATATCTGTTCCGCAAGAGCGGCCGGCCTACGGCCTACGTGCTCGGCAGCGAGGGCGGCGGCGCGTTCCTGGCCGGCGTGCGCTATGGCAAAGGCACACTGTACCTGCGCTCGGGCACGACACAGAAGATCTACTGGCACGGCCCCACGTTTGGCACCGACGTGGGCGCCGAAGGCTCCAAAACGTTGTTCCTGATCTACAAGCTGCACACACCCGACGAGCTCTACGCCAACTTCACTGGCATCGACGGCTCGGCTTATTTGGTGGGCGGCGTCGGCGCGACCCTGGTGGGCAACGGCAAAGTGATCATGGCACCGATCCGCTCGGGCATCGGCCTGCGGTTGGGTGCCAACATCGGCTACATTCGTTTCACACCGAACCAGACCTGGAATCCCTTCTAACGGGCGCGGGCCTCGCCGACTGCACGCGGCGCCGTTTTTCCTTGCGCGGAGGAAAGGGTGCGGGCTTGATACGGCCTGCCGAGATGCGGCACGCGGCCGCCAAAAGCCGTCGCGAGCGGTGGTCATCTTGCCAGCCGTCGCATTAGGGGGATTGGGGGAGGCTCCGGCCAGTGCAGATGCAGGATGCCCTACGCCAGGCGCAGGGAGGACCGGCAGCCGACGCGCTGATGAAGTCGTACGACTTCTCGCCGGCGCAAGCGCGGGCGGTCGTGGCCGCTTTTGCATCCGCCTTCGCCTGGCGTCTGGAGACGATCAGCCTCAATCGAGGCGGGCTCGCCGACCTGGTCGAAGCAGTCGGGCACGTGGACAAGGCGCACAATGCAGTCAATGTCTTCCATGACGAGGCCGCGCGGGCGCAGGGCGAGCGCTTGCTGGCTCTCCTGGTCGGTTCGGCCGAGGTCCGCGCCATGCTGGCGGCTAAAATCGCGCGCCGCACCGAAGTAAGCGAGGCCACCGCGGCTTGCATGCTTCCCGGGCTGGCGTTGCTCAGTCTGGCGACACTGGCTAGCCGAGCCAGGAGCACGCTCGGCGCCCTGCTCGTCGTCATGCCGCCGCTCGGGCCCTGGAGCAAGGGCAGCCCGCATGCCGATCTGGCTGACATCCTGCGCCGACGCTGCGGCGGTGGACCTTACGCCAGCCGCCAGCTGTTTCGCATGGTGCGTCGCGGCTTGGCGCACGCCGGCGGTTTTGGCAGCTTTGGGGCCATTGGCTGGTATGTGCGCTACATGATGCTGCGGCCGGCGAGCTTGGCTTTGAGCCCGCTGCTCGACCGCGCGCTGCGTTGATATGTCGGCAGAACGTGGCTGATCACCAGCCGCGGCAGGCGCGCGCGGAGGTGTTGCACGACCAGCCACTCATGCCGCGATCGCAATTCATAGATTTGCCGACCGCCAAGCCGTAGCGGCCCCAGGAGCTACCGTACTCCCACGCCGTGAAGTCGACCCAGGAGCGAATGGCGGCCGCCTGCGCAGCACCCTTGGTCGTACCCGTGCCGCTACCGTCATGATAGTGATCGACCAAGCAAGTCTTGCCGCCGACCCTGACCCAGCTGTGGATGCCAGCGACACCAGTCTCGCTCGCCTGGACTGGCGCGCTCTGCGCGAGCGAGGCCGCCACGGCGAACACACCAGCAAGCGTCAGAAATTTTGTCATGAGCGGCCCTTCCCGTCTTTCAGGACATGCTAGTCCGATGCCGTTTAGGTAACTCCTTAGCTGCACGATTCCGACGGCCGGTGCGAAGGGCCGGGGAGTCGCAGGCGCAACTTTTTCGAGACAGCGCAGCTTTCGCGTCACAGTTGCGCAAAAGGCGACTCCAGCATTCAGCATTAGTTGTGCCCACCGCAACGACAACAGGATGCAGTCCCTCGCTAACCCGGTTTTCGGTGCCGGAAAAAATTCGTCCCGGACGCGCGCCTTGGCGCGTCCGGGACGACCAATGCACAAATGTGAACGCGCTACTTGGCCGCGACGACCGCGATCTCGACCAGCATGCGCGGGTCAGCCAGCTTGGCCTCGATGCAGGCGCGGCCGGGCAGGTTCTCGCCACCGGTCCAGGCGTTCCAGGCCTCGTTCATGGTGTCGCGGTGGCGGATGTCGGTGACCCAGATGGTGGCCGAGACGACCTTGGTCTTGTCGGTGCCGCCGACCTTGAGAAGCCGGTCGATCTCCTGCAGGATCTGCTGCGTCTGGCCTTTGGCGTCCTGCTTGATGTCGTCGGCGACGATGCCGGCGGTGAAGACGAAGCCGTTCGCCTCGACGACCTTGGAGTAGATCTTCGACGGCTCGTGCCGCTTGATGGTCATGGATTGCCTCCGCTGGAGCAAGGTTGCGGGCTGTCATAGCACGGGCCATGCCCCCTGGCAGCCCTGTCGCCCCACACCCAGATCGCGGAAAAATGACTGGCCTGCCGACGGCTCCGCCGCCATTCCGACGTTGCCACATGCGTTCGTCTCCAGCTGGGGGAAGCGCGGCCAACATCTTGGAACGCAAACATGTCGCTTGTCCCGATTGGACGCCGCCGGCTCCTGATTGGCGCTACCGCCCTGGCCGTTCCAGCCTTGCCGATCCCCCCTTCGCAGAGCGCCGGCCTGGTTGTAACGCCGGGTCAGACGGAGGGGCCGTTCTACCCAGTCAAGCGGCCGCCTGATATGGACGCCGACCTCGTTCGCGTACGCGGTCAAACCGCACGGGCGGTCGGCCAGGTCACCCACCTGTCCGGACGCGTGTTCGACAAGCGCGGCGGCATCGTCAAGGGGGCCATGCTCGAGATCTGGCAGTGCGATGCCAACGGCATCTACAATCACCCCGAGGACAACGGCCTGCCGCGCCGCGATGCCGCCTTTCAGGGCTACGGCCGCACCACAGTCGATGACGAGGGGCGCTACGCCTTCCGCACGATACGGCCAGTGGCGTATGCGGGCCGCTCCCCCCACATCCATTTCAAGGTGCAGGCGCCGGGCGCCGGCCAGCTGACCACGCAGATGTATGTCGCAGGCGAGGCGCAGAATGCCCGCGATGGGGTGTTGCGCTCGATCCGCGACATGAGAGCTCGCGAGAGCGTGATCGTGCCGTTGCTGGCGGCCGGCGACATCGAGCCCGGTGCCCTGAAGGGCACCTTCAATATCGTCCTCGATCTCTGAAAAGCCACACATGCCCGTCGGGGCGTCGCTCAAGAACGGGGCAACTTTTGCGTAACTTTCATGCCATTAGAGTCGGTCCGGCGCCTGGCGCGGTAGAATTGCCTCAATGTGTTGCCGGACAGAAACATCGACGGTGGGACTGGCCCATCGAATCGCACCACAATCGGGCAACGCAAAGTGTCGCATCGGCGTTGCTCGGATCGGAGGCACGGGGCTTGCAGAGGAGGCACCGGGCTTGCAGAGGAGGCACCGGGCTTGCAGACAGGAGGCTTGCAGAAAGGATTGTGCGGGATAGGGGTCCTGTCGGAACGGCGGCAGGCACACGCGTAGGTAACGGCTAGGGCGGAAATTCACTCGAGGCGGGAGGCGAACACGGAAAACCTTTGACCAGACGAGGGTCCACATGTCGAAGAACTGGTTCTTGGCCGCACTGCTCGTTGCCGCAACCGCAACTCCCGCAGCCGCGCATGACTGGTACCCGTTTGAGTGCTGCTCAGGTATGGACTGCGCGGTCGTACAAAAGGTCGAGATGATGCCAGCGCCGGGCTACTCCGGGCTCCTCGGCTCCCCCGCATACGCCTCCGGACCCGGTTCAATGATCGTCACCACCAAGCACGGCACGGTGGCCGTGCCGGCCAATTTCCCAAGACGCGAGTCCAAGGACAATCAGATGCACGCCTGCATGCGTCCGACCAGCGACGGCGGCATGCGCCTGCTCTGCCTGTTCCTGCCGCCAGCCTCCTGATCGGGGGCTTCCTGCCGGGGGCATTGGATTGCCGCTGCCGCTTCGCCGGTCACCGCGCCATGCACTAATGCCGCTCGCCGCCTGGGTTGTCCGCGCGCTAAACATGGGCGCCAGACATCCATGCGGAGGAAGCAATGCGCCACGGCGGCAAAATTCTGGTCGACCAGCTCGAGGCTCAGGGGGCCACCACCGCCTTCACGGTGCCGGGCGAGAGCTTCCTTGCCGCCCTCGATGGCCTGCACGATTCCAACCACATCAGGACCATCATCTGCCGCCAGGAAGGCGGCGCCGCCATGATGGCGGAGGCCTGGGGCAAGATCACCGGCGAGCCTGGCATCTGCTTCGTCACGCGCGGGCCTGGCATCGCCAATGCCATGAGCGGCCTGCACGTCGCGCAGCAGGACTCCACGCCGATGGTCAGTTTCGTTGGCCTGCCGAGCCTTGGTCACGAGGACCGCGAGGCTTTCCAGGAGTTCGAAACCAAGGAGCTGCTCTCCTCGTTCGTGAAGTGGGCCGCCGTAATACGCCAGACCGAGCGCATCCCCGAATACGTCAGCCACGCCTTCCACGTGGCCCGCGCGGGCCGGCCCGGTCCTGTGGTCCTCGGACTGCCCGAGGATATGCTAGCCGCCGAATGCGTGGCGCGCGACGCCAAGCCCGCCAACATTGCCGTTGCTCATCCGAGCGCCGGCGACATGGCCGCGCTGCAAGCGGCGCTGGCGCAGGCTGCCCGCCCGCTGATGATCGTAGGCGGTCCCGGCTGGAGCACGTCGATCAAGCGCGCCGTCGAAGCTTTCGCCGAGCGTTTCGATTTGCCGGTCGCCTCGGCCTTCCGCTATCAGGACTACGTCGACAACCGCCATCGTTGCTACGTCGGCTGTGTCGGCATCGGCGTCGATCCCAAGCTTGCGCAGGCGGTCAAGACAGCGGACGTGCTGATTGTCGTGGGCGCGCGCCTCGGCGAGATGACCAGCAGCGGCTACACGCTGCTCGACATCCCCAATCCGCAACAGTTCCTTGTGCACGTGCATCCCTCGCCCGACGAGCTGGGCTCGGTGTATCGCCCCGACCTGCCGATCGCCGCGTCGGCGCGCGCCTTCGCCGACGCGCTTGGCGCAATGCAGCCACCGGCGCGCGTCGTCTGGTCCGAGCACCGCGCGGGCCTGCGCGCCGCGGGCGAGGCCTACCTGACGCCGGTCGCGTTGCCGGGCGCTGTGAAGCTCGCCGAGGTGATCCGCATGAGCTCCGAGATTCTGCCGGATGATGCGATCATCACCAACGGCGCCGGCAACTACGCGGCCTTCCTGCATCGCTACTTCGAGTACAAGAGCTACCGCACGCAACTGGCGCCCACGTCCGGCTCGATGGGCTACGGCCTGCCGGCGGCGATTGCCGCCCAGCTCGCCCATCCCGATCGTCCGGTCGTCAATTTCCAGGGCGACGGCTGCTTCATGATGACCGGCCAGGAACTCGCCACCGCCGTACAGTATTCGCTGCCGATCATCACCATCATCCCCAACAACGGCATGTACGGCACCATCCGCATGCACCAGGAGCGCGAGTATCCGAGCCGCGTGGTCGCCACGACGCTCGTCAATCCCGACTTTGCCGCCTATGCGCGCAGTTTTGGCGCCGACGGCTACACGGTAGAGGCAACCGCCGACTTCGCGCCCATCCTGAAAGCCGCGCTGAAGGCACGGCGGCCGGCTATCATAGAGCTCAAGATCGATCCCGAAGCTTTGGCCGTGCGTCAGACGCTGTCCCAGATCCGCGCCGACGCGGCCGCAAAGCGCAAGCGCTAACTTGCCGCTTCACAGGTTGCGCGTTGCGGAAGGCAGGCGATGGGAAGGCTCTGCATCGGGCGCGCGGTTTCGCCTAAAGGCGTAAACGGCCGGTTAATCGATACCGCGAATCGGCACAGGTTTTTGCTTGCTCAGCGTGCTGAGTTAAGCATGGCGCAACGCCCGCATGGACTTGCTGTCGCGGCATGCTTTAGCCGTTCAGATAACAACGAGCGATCATGCGGGAAAGAACGCTCATGGACCTGCTGGCTGCGCAAAGACGCCACGGCAAGCACTGGAACGTCGCCCGAATCGGTGCGCTGCTCTGCTTTGCGGTGGCAGGTGGAATCCTTGTCGCATCACTCCTGCGTCCACAACCTGTTCCGGGCGGACCCGACAACGGACTGGCGGCACGCATCTCGGGCGCGAGATGAACGCATCTGGTTGCCAGGATGTTACCCTAGAAGCACGCCCCTGGGGCCGCCCCATGCTGCTGCTGCCGGGCCTTATCCAGACCTGGCATGCTTGCGGGCTTGCCTATCCGGCAGGCCTCGCGGCGCGGGTCCCCATGCTGGGCTGTGATCCATCAGCAAGCTGGGCCCGTGCGTTGCATTGCAGGGTCGGGCGCTGACGTGCCTCCGGCTCATTTGCAGGGTTTGCAAGGCCGCATTGGGCTCGCCTCACCGAGACGGCGCGTGAGGACAGCCCCACCCGCCTGGAGGCGCAATGCCTGCGCCAATTCCAATCAGCCCGATCACGTTCGGCTGGGCTCCATGCGCGGCATCGCAAGCTGGCTGCGACCCCCGCTGATGCCCACACACGCCACAAATACATCGCGCCCCCTTAAGCTCAATCACTCCGCGCGCGCATAGGGTTCGCAAGAGCAAAAAAGACATTCTTCGACCGATGATGGGCCATAGCTGCCAGACGGAGAAGGCCGAACCGGCCGGCGGACCTGGCGCCAGGCGGCATCCGTTGTGCTCGCATGACACCGCAAGTTGCTGCAGCACCTGAAGATTCCGGCGCCGCCGCCTCATTCCGACCCGGAATCAAAATGCAGCGTCGCGGTCGGAAATTGGGCAAGACTGGATATCTAGAGGGGAAAAATGAGCACTCTGGTTCAGCAGATCGAACAGATGCGTGCCCACATGGAGGAGGTCGCCAAGAATGACGGCCGTCTCGTCCAGGCGTTGGCCGACGCCCTTAAGAGGGCTGACGAAAAACTGCTGCATGACGTCGTGGAACTCGCAGAGGAGCACGAGGCCAGGCGGGGTACCATACTGGAGGAACTGCAGGCGCTGGCCTGCCGGCTTGGAACATTTCCGCGCCAGCTCGACCATCTGGCGAGCGAGGAGCGGTCCATGCGCGAATTGGAATCGCGGCCATCGATGGCCCTCAATCTGAACGTGCGCTCCCGGGGCGACTGGCGCGACGGCATTCTCCTGGATGAGGAGATCAACAATCACCTGCGGCGGCGCAGCGCGGGGTGATCGCCGCGCCGCGCTGCGGCGTCTGCTCGGTTACTGAAGGATCGGGCCCGGCTCAAGCCCATGCGCCGGCCGGGCGCGCGGTCTGTGGGGCTCTAAGCCGCCTTGGCGAAGTCGAGCTTGAAGTTGTGGGCGTCGGCCAGTTGCTTGATGAGCTTGTCGGCTTCGGCCGCCGGCAGGTCGGTGAAGGGCGGGCGCATCTTTGCCCAGCCCGGATCCTTGCGATAGTGCGCCACCAGCGCTTTCAGCGCCGGGATCATCGGGAACGCCTGAATCGCCTTCCTGAGCGCCGTGATGCCGGCCTGCAGCTTGTCTGCGTCGGCACCCTGCCAGTTGTCATAGACGTTGCGGATGGCGGCCGCGCTCACGTTGCAGGTTGCCGAAATGCACCCGGCCGCGCCCTTGCGCAGGCCGTCGAGCAGGAAGATCTCCGAGCCCGGGAACACCTCGAAGTTCGGATAGGCCTCCAGAATGGCGGCCGTGTTGCTCCAGTCACCCGAGGAATCCTTTAGGCCGACCACCGTATCGGGGAAGGCCTTGATCAGCCGGCCGATCAGCGGCAGCGAGAAGCCGACCTGGGCCACCGGCGGGATGTGATACAGGTAGACCTTCAGCTCATCGTCATCGACGCCGTCGATCACTTCCGAGAAGAAGCGATACAAGCCCTCCTCGCTCGGCGCCTTGTAGTAATATGGGGGTAGCATCAGCACGCCGCCACAGCCGAGTTCGACGGCATGCTTGGTGAGCACGATGGCGTCGGCCAGGGATGGCGCTCCCGTGCCCGGCATCAGCTTGGCCGCGTCGATGTCGCTGTCGACCAGCTCCTCCAAGAGCTCCATGCGCTCGTCGAGGCCGAGCGAGTTGCCCTCGCTCGTCGTGCCAAATGGCGCGAGCCCTGTGCAGCCTTCGGCCATCAGCCACTCGCAATGGGCGACGAACCGCTCGGTGTCGGGTCCGCCGTCCTCGCCGAAGGGAGTGAGCACCGGAGCGATCACGCCCGAAAATCTCTTCTTGTTTGTCATGTCGCTTTCCCTTGGGTTTGCTGAGATGCACCCGAACTCAGAGCTCAGGCCGGCATCGGAATGCCTGGCTGCTGGACCGGCACATGATAGCCCTTCTGCACAGCCGGGCGGTCCGCTATCGCCTTATACCAGCGCAACACATTGGGATAGGCGGCAAGATCGATCGTCTGCCACTCGAAGCGCGAGATCCACGGCCAGGTCGCCATGTCGGCTATCGAATAGTCGCCAGCCAGGTACGGCGCCTCGGCGAGCCGCCGGTCCAGAACACCGTACAGGCGCTGGCCTTCCTTCAAGTAGCGCTCCTCGGCATAGGGTGCCTTGCCCTTGTTGTACTTCACGAAATGATGCACTTGGCCGAGCATCGGTCCGATCCCGCCCATCTGCCACATCAGCCATTCGACGGTGCGCCAACGTGCGTCCTCGTCCTTCGGCCAGAACCTGCCGGTCTTCTCGGCAAGGTACATCAGAATGGCGCCCGACTCGAACAGCGAGCGGCCGTTGTCGCGGTCGATGATCGCGGGAATGCGGTTGTTCGGGCTGATCTTCAGGAAGTGCGGCTGGAACTGCTCGTTCTTGTTGATGTCGATCGGGTGCACCTCGTACTGCAGCCCGCATTCCTCGAGCATGATGGACACCTTGCGGCCGTTGGGGGTCGACCAGGTGTAGAGATCGATCATCTGAACATCCCGAGCTGGAGGGGGGGGTGGAGACGGACGGCGAACGTTAGTCAAAGCCCGACTCTGCCGCAATCAAAAGCACGTCAAGAGGCTGGGCGTCCACAAAGCTGCGACCTATTCGCCAAAGTTTCGCCCCATTGTCACATGAGCCTTCCAACTATGGTGGGGCAAGGCCCGATGGGTCCTCCCGTCCCGTACCGGTACCGCCCTCTCGGGGCTTAGGCACTTTGCCTCCAGCCGATAGCTCCTTCGGGAGCGGCGGACTTGACCGGACGGCCTTGCCCCCACCTGTCTTCCAACGTTTGCAATCTCCGGCCGCCACGCGAAGGCTAGGCTCGTCGGCCGACGCAGGCATTGAGCGCCTGGCGCACGGTCCCGCCTTGGCGGCAGAACGCCTTGTGCGACGCTAACCCATGGCAACGACCATCATGCCCGCGTCGTGTCGAAGAATACGTCCTTCGCAGCCACGCAAGCTGCGCGTGCTGTGCGTTACCGTTGCGGCGCGAGCCTAAAGGTGCCGATGGCGATTTTATCGATGGTCTCGCGCTTGGTCGGGATCTCGATGTAGTCGCCCTCCGCCCAGCGCTTGGCAAACGACCGGTAGAACGGCGACATCGGGTTGCCCGACTGCCCCGTGCTCTGCATGAACAGCGACCGCTCCAGATCGGCAAAGTCGTAGATGGCGCGCAGGCTCGGGCCGTGCCGGTTGGCGAACGGCTGCTCCCCAGCGAACTCAGTTTTGCCGCGGTTAAGCGTATAGGAGCCGCCAGGGCTCGGCACCCTGATGTCGAAGTACGGGGCCAGCCGGGGCACGCTGCTGAACGGCCGGTGCTCGCCGTCGGCGTAATGGGCTGCGTCCCATCGCCATTTGCTGCGATCCTTGCCGTAGCGCTTTTCGAGATCCGCCAGCGCCAGTCCCAAGGCGCGTGCCAGCATGTCACTGCACTTCTCGCGCTCGGGCGTCGTGCGGTCATCGCACCAGTCGCGCCCGGTCGCGCGGCCTTCAAGGAGACGGATCATGCTGGTGGCGCGCGTGTCGAAGTAGATGTCGAAAGCCGGCCCTAGATCGTCACTGTAGATTGCTCGCACCGCCTCGCGCAGCCAGGCCATGAAGATCAACGGCTCGGCCGCATCGCCTCGCATCACCGCATCCCAGGTCGTTAGTTGGTCGAGCACGCTGTCGTCAACGCTGCTGCCTGCTTGCGCCGCCACGATCATAAGCGCGCACAGGCGGGCAGCGGCGGGGTCATAGGCATCGTTCTGCGCCCCCCGCATGGTGCCCATATCGTGGTCGCCGCGGTCGAAGATCAGCTCGCCCAGGCGCTGCTGGCGGAACGGCGCATCCCAGTCGTAGGTCAGCAAATGCGGATAGTTGCGCGGCACAATGCGCGCATTGGCCGTGCCAAGAACGCCTCCAGGATGATCGATGAAGCGCGGCAGGTCCTCGAATTTTAGATAGCCCTTCCAGTCATAAGCGGCGTCCCAGCCAGGTACCGGCATGCGGCCAGCGACGCGGTTGGCGCGGTCGCGCACCGGCACCCGACCCGGCGCGATCAGGCCGATATGCCCATCGGCGTCGGCGATCACCATGCTCTGCATCGGCACGATGTATTGACGCATGCGCTCGATGTAGTCGGTAATGCCGCGCGCACCGTCGTTGAGCATACCGGCGGCGATGGTGGTGTCGTCGTCGCTGAGCGCCGTCCATTGCAACGCTGCCACGAAGCCCTCGCCCAGCATGCCCTCGAGGTTGCGATAGAAGCCCGGCAGCACTGGACCATGTCGCGTGCGCCGGCGCTCGACGTTGCGCACGCCGACGCCGTTGACCGCAATCGCCATCTGCGACGTCTCGAAGTCGCGCCAGCCATCGGGCGTCAGGTACTGGTTGCGGTTGTCGGGATTGATCTTCTCGATGAAGACGTCCTGCACGTCGGAACCGGTATTGGTGAACCCCCAGGCCAGCGTATCCGTGCGCCCGAGCGCGACGAGCGGCATGCCGGCAATGCTGGCGCCTGCGATGTTGAGCGGCTGGGAGCCGGGTTTCTCGAGCGCCAGATGCACGAGGTACCAGATCGACGGCGCGGTCAGGCGCAGGTGCGGATCGTTGGCCAGCAGCGGCTTGCCCGACTTGGTGCGCGAGCCGGCCACCACCCAGTTGTTCGACGCGCCCGAGCCGATCAGATCGTCCACCTCCAGCGCCGCCTGCTTGCGCGGAGTGCCCGGCCGATACAGCGGATAGAGTTCCGAGACGGTCGGCAGTGCCGGCGGGCTATCCTCGGCATCGGGCGGCATCAGGTCCTCGATGTCGGCGGGACCCAGGCCCTGCGCGGCAAAGGTCAGGCGCATCATCTCGAAATTCAGATTGGTCGAGAGCTGGAGCGCCATCATCTTGATGGCGACCGCGCTATCCGCCACCTGCCACGGCTCCGGCTGGTGCCGCAGCAGCAGGAATTCGGGCGGCAGCCGCGGTTCAATCCAGCCCAGAGAGCGATTCAGGAAGGCGTTGACGCCGCGCGTATAGGCTTCGAGCGTCCTCAGCGCTTCCGGCGGAAGCACCTTCAGCGATCGCTCCGCATGGCCGTAGAGATCAAGCGTGCGCAGGAACACGTCGGTTGGAAAGGTACGTTCGCCGAAAATCTCCGACAGGCGTCCCTGCCCCGTTCGCCGCAGCATTTCCATCTGCCAAAGGCGATCCTGGGCGTGCACAAAGCCTAGTGCGGTGTAGAGGTCGGCCTCCGACTTGGCGAAGATGTGCGGCACACCTTCCTGGTCGCGGACCACCTCGACCGGCGCAGAAAGCCCGGCGATGGCCAGCGTGCCCGCTGGCCAGACGGCGGTATTGCGCAGCGCCACGTAGCTGCCGCCGGCCGTGAGCAAGACCAGCCCAAGGATCGCCGCCAGGCCAATGCCCGCCCATTTCAAGGCACGATGCATGGACCCTCAGTAGACCACCACGCTGCGGATGCTCTGGCCCGCATGCATCAGGTCGAAGCCCTTGTTGATGTCGGCGAGCGCCAAAGTGTGTGTGATCATCGGGTCGATCTCGATCTTGCCGTCCATGTACCAGTCGACGATCCTTGGCACGTCGGTACGGCCGCGCGCGCCACCGAAGGCCGTGCCTTTCCACACCCGGCCCGTCACCAGTTGGAACGGGCGCGTGGCGATCTCGGCGCCCGCCGGTGCCACGCCGATGATGATCGACTGACCCCACCCGCGGTGGCAAGCCTCCAATGCCTGGCGCATCACCGTGACATTGCCCGTGCAGTCGAACGTGTAGTCGGCGCCACCGATCTGGTCGGCACCCTTCTTGGTCATGTTGACGAGATGCGCGACGAGATCGCCGCCGACTTCCTTGGGGTTGACAAAGTGCGTCATGCCGAAGCGTTCGCCCCAGGCCTTGCGCTCCGGGTTGATGTCGACGCCGATAATCATGTCGGCTGCGGCGAGCTTGAGGCCCTGGATGACGTTGAGGCCGATGCCGCCCAGCCCGAACACGACGGCCTTGGCACCCGGCTCGACTTTGGCGGTGTTGAGGACCGCGCCAATGCCGGTCGTCACCCCGCAGCCGATGTAGCACACCTTGTCGAAGGGTGCGTCCTCGCGGATCTTTGCCACCGCGATCTCCGGCAGCACGGTGTGGTTGGCAAACGTCGAGCAGCCCATGTAGTGATGCAGCTTCTTGCCGTCGAGCGAGAAGCGCGAGGTGCCGTCGGGCATTACACCCTGTCCCTGCGTGGAGCGGATCGCCGTGCACAGGTTGGTCTTGCGCGACAGACAGGACGGGCACTCACGGCATTCGGGTGTGTAGAGGGGGATGACGTGGTCACCCTTCTTGACGCTCTGTACGCCTGGCCCGACGTCGACGACGATGCCAGCACCCTCGTGGCCCAGGATGGCCGGGAACAGTCCTTCGGGGTCGGCGCCGGACAAGGTGAACTCGTCGGTGTGGCAAATGCCGGTCGCCTTGATCTCGACCAGCACCTCGCCGGCCTTCGGGCCTTCCAGGTCGACGTCCAGGATCTGCAGCGGCTGGCCCTTCGCAACGGCCACGGCGGCGCGAGTTTTCATCTCGGTAAACCTCTGGTGGGGTGTCAGACCCACCGGGTCTGATACCGTGACGACGGTAAATGACGTGGTGTCCGACCCGCCGGGTCCGACACCTAACGCCGATACTGCACGAACGGTGCCCTGGTCGCTACTTGGTCGTAGAGGGAACGGGCCGTCGTATTGAACTCCTGCGTTACCCAGTAGGTCCGCGAACAACCGCGCGCATCGGCCAGCGCATAGACCGTCTCGATCAGGGCGCGGCCGGCGCCGGTCTTGCGCCGCGCCGGATCGACGAACAGATCCTCAAGGTAGCAGTACCAGCCCTTCGACCAAGTCGAGCGGTGGAACAGCACGTGCGCCAGGCCAAACGGCTCATCCTTGTCGTCGACGGCCACCATGCCGATGTGACAATCGGGCTCACCTCGCATCATGCGCTGCCAAACCGTTTCGATCACGTCCGCGGGCACGCTTGTCCCGTAGAACTCGATATAGCTCTTGAAGAGGG
>Ga0075428_100004653_pt1 | contig 15185 bp, 9 predicted proteins | sample RhiMetdeltSRZDD2_FD_75291 | JGI IMG/M metagenome (GOLD analysis project Ga0075428, IMG submission 75291) | Populus rhizosphere microbial communities from Tennessee, USA - Rhizosphere MetaG P. deltoides SRZDD2 | ecosystem: Host-associated > Plants > Roots > Rhizosphere > Soil | place: USA... | reverse complement strand
CTTGAGAAGGCCCGCATCTCCTTGAGAAGGCCGGGGTCGAGGAGTAGAGTCCCTCGAGCTGGTGGGCTTGCGGCACGGGGCCGCTGGATCTCCTGGCTCTCCTTATCTTACGGAGGTGCTCCATGCATCGCGCCCTGGTAACGCTGTGTCTCGTCTTCGGCCTTTCAGCCTGCGAGAAGCCGAACTCCGGTGCGAAAGTCGAGCCCGGTGCTCCGCCGACGGGCTCAAGCGCTGGCGCTTCCTCCACGAAGTCGGCCACGGATGCGACCCAGCAGACTGCATCCGAAGCTGGTGGCGAGCTGAAAAAGGCCGTGGACTCTGCTTCAGAGTCGGCGAAGGCGGTCACCGCATCCGCGAACGAGAAGGCCCCTGACGCAGCTGCCGCTGCAAAGGACCTGGGAGGCCTCTCGGGCGTCGAGACGCCCTCATTCAGCCTCGACAAACTGAAGGAGCTCGTGGCGAACATGACGCCCGAGAGCCTGAAGCCCGTTGCAGACAAGCTCCTCGCCGCGATCCAGGGGAAGTCCGAGCTCGTGAACTCTCTGGGAGAGAAGCTGAAGGCTGTCGCCGCGAACCCGGCCGCGATTCCCGACCTCAAGTCGCAGCTTCAGAGCGCGACGGATGCTCTCGCAGGGTTGAAAGACAAGCTCAAGGTCGTCGTCGACAAAATGAAGCAGGGCGGCGTGGACGTCTCGAAGTACACGGCGTTCCTGGGAGGGTGAGATTCCCTAACAACAAGAAGCAGAAGAAAACAGCCCCGCTCTCCGGCCGGAGGGCGGGGCTTTCTTTGCGCCGTTTTTCTTTTCGCCGTGGGGCGGCCGCAGAGCGGCGCCTACTTCTTCTTTTTCTTGTCGGTGTTCTTGTCGGTGGCCTTCTTGTCCTTCTCGGCGGCGGGAGCAGCGTCGGGTAGCTGGACTTCCTTCACCTGCTTGCCGGTGGCATCGACGACCAGCTTGATCTCACTCCCCGCCGCAAGGCGGGCGTCGGCGAGGCCCTTTTCGCTCGCTCCCGTCGAGCTCGTGAACTTGACGTCCTTCCCAATCTGGTAGTCGACTTTCTTGCCATCGACCTCGGCGGTCAAGGTGTGCTTCTTCGTGTCCACCTTGACGACTTTTGCGGTGACCTCGTGAGTCTCCTGCTTGGCGTTCTTCGAGCCCTTGTCCTTGGATTTATCCTTGTCGGCGCCTTTCTTCTCGCCGGACTGAGTCAAGAACGGGCCTGTGCCATCCGGGCTCGAGGCTGCGCTGAGCTGTTGCTGCCAACCGGAAAGGCAGACCGAGGCCGACAAGCCGAGACCAAACGCGACGGATTTGAAAAACATGCTGGATCCTCCATGGAGGGTCGAACGGGTCCGTAACAACAGAGACAATCCGACCCCCTCCTACGCCGAGGAATTCTAACGCCTGAAATCGTCCAAGGAAGAGCGCACTCGGCGCAAACCTGCGACTCACTTCCGGCGGGGAGTGATCAGCAACGTTACGGTGCCGGGCCCTTCCGTCCCTTTCCCATCGTAGTCGGGCCGCGAAGCGCGCAGAGCGTTCTCGATCTCCGGTGCGCCCGTGGCCACTAGATTTTCCCGAATCTCCGACACACGGCTCTTCGCGAGCGCCAGGGCGTTGTTCCGCGTGCGCCGCGGCGCCCCGTTTTCTGCGCCCGGTCGCAACAGGTTGTAGACCACTTCGAGCGCGGAGTCCGCCGCGGTGATGTCGCGGTCGATCGCCCGCAAGGACTTGAGGAGCGCGGGCGACTCCTGGTAGATCCCGCTCAGGACGGCGGATCGCGCCTGGGCCGCTACTTCCTGGCGCTTTTTCAGCAGGAGCTCCTTCTCCCTCCGCAGACGTAGCCCGAGTTCCACGCATTCCTCCGGCGAAGGATTCCCTCGCAGGGTGGAGCGCTCGATGTCGAGAGCGCCGAAAGAGTGCACCAGCGTGATGGTGAGGCTGTCGCCGTCTTTCAGCCGCTGCATCAACGGCTCGAGCTTGGCGGCTTCTGCTGCGGTGAGGTGCGCATCGCCGGGCTCGAACGAGAGGACGATGGACTCTTCGACTTTCGGCTCCTCTTCGCCCGCCGGCACGAAGCCCATGACGGCGCGCATCGGAGCTGCCTTCAGGGCATTCAAGATGAGCTGGCTGAGCGCGCTCAATGCCTGCTCGCCGGCTTGGCCCACGATCTCCGGCGTGGAGAGATGGCTGATGGACGAGAGCTGGGGGCTCAGGGAGAGCGAGATTCTTTCGTCCTCATCGCGCAAGACGAAAATCACCGTGTGGAGCGGGGCGGGAAGGTGGGCGTAGCGGAAGATGGGTCCGGCCGGGGGCTCCGAGATGTCGAGGCTCTCCAGGCGGACTGTCGTGTCCACCGCGAGACTGTCGTCACCCGGCAGTGTGATGCGGGTCGCGTTGTCGATGAGGCCCGAATCGACCACCACGCCCGCCTGCGCCGCATAGCTCTTGACCCCACTGAGATCGAATCCCCTCAGCCGCGTTAGCAAGTAGCCTTTCGGTCGAGGAAAGAGACCGATCTTGCCGTTGACGCCGGCGTCTTCGAAGAGCTCGCGCTCTTCGGTTTTGCGGGTCGTGTCGACCTTCTCGCCGCTCATGACAGCGCTGGCGTCGCTGATCGCACCCGACAGGACTCCCGTCTTGTCGACGGCGGGGAGGTTCACTTTTCCCGACTGCACGCTCGCGCGGAAGCGGACCGTGCGCGGCTCGACGAGCATTCGATTCGTCGCCCCCCGAACGTCGACGTCGAGGCCGTTGAGAAAGACGTGCACGGGCGGAGAGAGGCTCGTGTCCTCGAAGCGGAAGTCGATGCCGCCCATCGTCAGGCGATCGATGCTGATCTCGGCGGGCGGCTCGGCGGCTGCAGGCCAGAGGTCTGACCGCGACGCGGCCGCAGGTGGCGCACCCGCAGCTGGCACAGACGCAGGTAGCACAGCGGGAGCGGGAGCCGCGGAGGTCTCAACAGGCGGAACGCTTTCCGCCGCGGGGGGCGCGCTCGCCTCGCCCGCGGGTTTCTCCGCTGCCTTGGGGATCCTCACGAGCAGGCCGAGCGCCTCGATGCCCTCTGGCGTTCGCTGGATGCGCGCGATGGGCCGCTGCACGTCGATCTCCTTGACTTTCACCTCACCGGTCTTGGGCTCGAACCGGTCCACGTCGACAACCACCTCATCCACTCCGAGCAGGACAGGCCCCTCTTCGCCGTTCTGGAATTTCACGCCTTGGACCAAGAGCTGCACGCCGAAGCCGCGCGAGAGGTCAAAACTCAGAGGGCTGCGCCGCCGGAGGCGGAGCGTCGACTCCAGCTTCGCCTGGAAGCGTCCGTCGGTCAGCTCCTTCCCGTCGAGCAGCTCGCGGAGATCCGGCAGCACCTCCGTAATTTCTGTCCCCTGGATGCCTTCGCTTTTTACGTCGACTTTCAGTTCCGGCTCCTTCGCGAAAGGAGAGGTCTCCAGCGCCACGCCGAACGCGCGCACGAAAGGCTCTAATTTGCCTTCCACGTCGAGCAGCACGGGGCGGTTGGATTCCACGTCTTCGCCCAGCGCTTCGATCGGCTCCCGGTTCGTGAGGCGAACGCTCGCCGCCAAGAGCTTGCCCTCTGGGGACCGTGCGTCCTTGAAGGAGAGGCGCTCGATGCCGACGTCGAGCTTCTTCAACGTGAGCACGGGAAGGTGGCGAGGGGGAAGCGCGGCCGGTGCGGGCGGCGCCGCCGGGGCGGGCGGTGCGGGCGCTGGGCGGTTGGGCGCGCTCGCCGCAGCATCCGCGCCCGCCTCGGGGCTCGACGCTGGAGCGCTTTCGCGCGGCGCCCGAGGAGCGATGGCGATGCCCATCAGCTCGAGCGATCCGTCCTCCGACTTTTGAGTATTGATTTCGAGGCCCGCCGAGCTGACCTCCTCGATATCGATGCGCCCCCCCGTGGGGTCGATGCGGGACGACTCGAATTTGAAACCGCCCAGCGCAAAGTAAGGCGCGCTGCTTTCGCCGTTCCGGAAGTCCACGCCGCTCACGACGAGTCGCGCCGACTTGCCGGCCGGCTGCCCGTCCTTTTCCTGAGCCGCCACGCCGGCCTCGAGCTTTCCGCGGAAGCGCCCGTCCGTCATGCGAACGGTCGTACCCTGGGGCAGATACGCGGAGAGCGGTCCCGCTTTCAGACCGCGGCCGGCCACATCGACCGCAATGGCCTGAACGCGCGGCGACAACGTGACTGTCCCCACCGCAGTCGCTTCATCGAGCACTCCGTCGATCGCTGTTCGGCCGCGGAAGGTCGCAGGGTCGGCTTCGCGCCCGAGCACGAATCCGCTGAGCTCCAAGTCGCCGTGGAGTGCTGTATCCACGGGGGCCGCGGCGGCATCGTCTTTCCAGCGCAGGGCTCCACTGGAGCACCACAAGCGCCGGAGCTCGAAGGTTGATACCGGCGCGGAGTTCTCGCCTGCGACAACCGGAGGCGATGCCGGGGGAGGCGATGCCACGGGATTCGGGTTCGGGGCAGGCGCGGGAGGCTGCGGCTCAGCTCCGTTCGTAGGCGCTTGCGGCGCTCCCGCAGGCGGTTTCTCCTGAGCATCCGGCGGCCGAACTGTCGGGATGGCGAGGCCTGCGCAATGGAGCACGCCGTCTCGGTCACGCGATGCCTGCGAGCGCGGCTTCTCCACTTCGATCGCTGCCACCACGATCCCGCCGGGGCGGACTTCGACGTCTTTCACGCGGACCGCGTCCACTCCGGCAAGCTCCTCAGCTCCGTCCGAGTAGACAACGTTCTCAAGGTCCAGGGAGAGGCGGGTGAGGTCGGGCTGGAGGGAGAGGGAGGCGCCCAGCGTCAGGCTCGCGGCGCCCTGTTTCAGGGTGGGCTCGATGCCCGCCGCTTTGAGGTACGGCGCCGCCGCCGCGGCCGTGATGCCGCGCGCGCCCAGCTCGCATTTCAACGAAGCTTTGGCGGGGGAAGGCAACAAGGTCCCTCGCGCCGTGAGCTCCTCCGCAATGCCCGGCATCGTCGCCGATGCCACGAGCGTCGCCGCGTCGCTCGACGCCGGTTCCGCCGCGAGGTCCACGACGACGTTCTTGAGCTCGAACGCTGCTTTTTCGATCGCGATCTCCGTGCCCGGCTCGACGGCTTTGTCTCGAAAGCGCGCCGCAGCGTTCTTCCAGGACAGGTTTCCCAGCCGAAGCTTCCAGGCAGCGCTTTGCGCGGGGCTCGAAGCGGGGGCGGAGTCTTTCGCGACTGCGGGAACTGGCTCGCCCGGCTCCTTGGCCACGGCGGGAAGCGTTTGTGAGTCCGTGCCCCCGTTGGCCGGCCGCGCCGACAGCTCCGTTCCACGCCGCGCAGATGTTGCGGCGCGCGGAGCCGCCGGCGGCCGCGGCTGGACCTTGAGACCGAGGACGTGCACGGTGCCGGACTCGTCCCGCTCCACCGCAAGACGCGGCCCGCCGCCCTCGATCGACGCGAACGAGAGGGTACGGGAGGAGGGATCGATTTCGATGCCCGTGATTTTCAGCGCGTCGAGCTCGAAGAGCTGCTCCTTGTCCGAGAAGACGAAAGGATCCACGTTCACGTCGGCCAGGATCCGCGAGCTCTCGGCCAGCTCGAGTGATGCGTTGAGCCCCGTCGTGAAAGAGCCGCCCGAGAGCTCCGACTGAATCCCGAGCGGGTGCAAGTAGGGATCGAGCGCCGCCGGTGCCACGCCCGTTCCTGTGAATTTCAGCTCGAGCAGCTTCTTGCGCGCGAAAGGGAGAGCGCGACCCTCGACGCGGACCTGCTGGAAGAGATTCGGCGAAGTGACGAGCGCGGTCAAGCTGACCGGCTCGTCGGGGCGGTCCGGGTCGATCACGATGTGACGCGCCGACATCTCGGGGATGAGCAGAGCCAGATCTGCGGCAGGCGTCACGGAGTCATCCCGGAACTCGACGCGGACGTCGCGCACGCTCAAGAGGTCGAGGCTGGCTCGGAGGGGCGGCTCCGTCTCCGCGACCGGTGCCGGCGTTTGCGCTGGGGCCGCCTGCGTCGATGGCACAGGCGAGGACGGCGCAGATGGCGGCGGCGGCGCAGCACCCGTGGATGCTCCTTTTGGGGACCCAGCAAGGGCCGGCAGAAGCTCGAGGCCCGTAGCCCGCAATCGGCCTTCGGGAGTCTTTCGCGCGCGGAGACGGATACCCTGCAGGCCGACCTCCTGCAAGTGGGCTTCGCCGGCTCCGAGCCGGGCGACAACGACGCGCAAGGCGTCGAGCGCCATCGCCTCCTCGCCATCGGCGCGCGCGGCGAGATCCTCGAACGCGATGGTCGCCTCGATCACTTTCGGCGGCGCCGTGTTTTTCGGAGGCTTCTCAGCCTCCTCGAGCGGAGCGGGCCGCGCCGAAATATGCGCCTTGGCGCCAAAAGAAAGGTCCTTGGCCACGGGACGTATCCCCGCGGCCTCGAGATAGCCCCGCAAAGGCTCGAGATGGAGCCCATCGAGCGCGAAAGTGAGATCACTTTGAAGCTCGAGCTTCCCGCTCGTGCCCTGGCCCTCGATGTGGACGCGGTCCAGGATCGGCGGCGACGACGCCCGCACCGAGAAGCGCGCGGGGCGCGTTTTCGAGCCCACATCCGAGACGCGGACGTCGAGATCGAAGCGCGTCTCGACGGGAGGTGTAACGCTGCGGTCCTTCACCGTGGCCTGAAAATTCTCGAGGCGCAGCGCGTCGAGCTCGATCGGAACCGTCAGATCGATCTGTTGCGGGATCCGTGTCGGTTTTTGCGGCGTGGGAGGCGGCGGTTCTTTCGGCTTGGCGGACTCCGATCCCTTTTTCAGATGCTCGAGCAGCGGAATGGTGCCATCCTCCCGCCGCTCGAGGAGGAGATCGATGCCGTCGGCTTCGACGCGACGAACGACTAGCTTGCCGATGAGGAGGTACGGCGTGGCGACGTCCGCCCGGCAGTACTCGGCATGCACGTAAGGATCGCCGCCGCTCTTGGGCGCGACGGAAAGATGCCAGAGCTCGGCGTCTGCCCCAAGCAGGCTGAGATCCAGGCGCTCGTAGCGGCAATCGAGGTCGTAAGGGGATGCGGCCTTGGCGAGCGCCCAGGGCAGAAGAAAGGGCAGGCTCAAGCGGAACGCGACGGCGAGAATTGCGGCGGCTGCGAGCGCCCAAAGGAAACGCCGCCGCCACTTTCGCTTCCGCACGGGCGGGCGGCTTGTCTTCGGCGCAGATCCGCCGGACTCGTCCGAGCTATTCGGACTTGCGGGTCGCGGTTCGATCGGTTCGGGAGGATCCCGAGGGGACGAAGACGCATCGTTCATGATCGGATCCTGGCCTATTTCTGGGTTGAGCTTGGCGCTGAAGCCGGGGAGCCCGTCGCCGGTGGAGGCGTAGGCTGCGGTGTTGTTGCTGGCGCCACTGCTGGCGTTGGCGTGGAGCCAGGACCTCCTTCGCTCGATGCTGCCGCTGCCTCGGCAGCTTCCAGGAACTTATCGAGCACCTGCCGCCGCTCTTTGATAGGGCCGAGGGGTTGGAAGCCCTCGGGAGCTTTGCCTTGCGCAGCGAGCCAATCGAACGCTCGCGCCCGGGCGGCGGGAGAGCTGTCCTCCAGCGCGATGTAGTTCTCCTCGACGATCCTCGCGTGCAGCTCATCGACGGTGCGCGACGTGATCAGGATGTCCTCGAGCGATCCGGGTTGCCAGCCCCCCTGGCCCGTGTGCTTCACGACGATTGCTTTGAGCTCCGAGGCGAGCTTGTCTTTCAAGGCCAACCCGTTGAGAAAGTAGAATGCGTTCCTCTCCAGCAGAAACGCCAGGCCCGCCGTGTCCACCTTCCCTTCCATGGCCTTCAGGCGCGGCAACAGCATCTCAGCGAACGCGTTGAGATCGGCGTAGCTGCTGCTGAGCGCGAGGTCCTCGACTAGCTCCGAGCCGCAGAGCTGGGCAAGGAAGAGGAGGCTGGGTCGCTGCTCCGGAGGCGACGACAACCCGAGGAGCGCCGGAGCCATCCCCGGTACCGCGGATGGAGATTCTGCATTTTTCGGTACGGGGCTCACACCCACCGTCTGGAGTTCGGCGGCCGAAGGCTGGACCTCCGCGCTGCCTGGCGGAGGCGCCCCCTGGGTCGCTTCGAGCTCGAGAGTGATCTGTTCGCCCGGCTGCCCGAGGAACGGCGAAGGGATGTTGAGCTGGAGCTTCGCCGGCGGCTCGAGGCGAATTGGATCGAGGAGCGAAGATTCCCGAAGCAGCACCATCGGGCGGATGGGCTCCTTGTCGTTCGGCTTCTTCAGATCCTTTCCACTCGCTTTAGCAAGGATGGGCTCTTTCTCCTTTTCCCTCTCCAACTCCTCGTCATCTTGCGGCAGCGTCATGACTCGCTCGAGGACCAGAGTGACCTCGATGAGATCCGCGCTCGGCGCGCCTTGAGCCTCGGGCCGATCTGCGGCACCGGGTGCGCTGGGCGCACGAGAAACTTTCCTTCGAAAGTGGAGCTCAAGCTTTCCCGGCACGCCTTCCAGTCCCACGAGGCTGAAATCTGCACTCACTCCGCGCGGCAGCGAGCCGTAAATCTCTGCCAGAGGCACTACCGACGAGGGTTCTCGACTCGCAACATTCGACGCGGCGTCCTCGCTCGGGGGCGCGGCTGGCGGGACAGCCGGGGCAGCACCTTCCGCCGAAGGCAGAATCACCTCGACGCCTCCCGTGAGGTACGACAGGGGGCGCAGCAATTTTGCGTCGTGTGCCGCCGAGTACAGCCGAGCCACCGCCGCCAGACTTTTCCCCGATGGCGAGGGGGCCAACCTTTTCTCTCGAGCCAAGACGCTGACGCGGAACGGCCGCAAATCGCCGACTGCGAAGTTTTGGGCCGCTCCTTGCGGGCCCGTGAGTGGCGTCCCCACGAAGTAGATCAGCGAGGCCGAAGTGCGGGGGCCCGTGAAAGGCGGCGGCGCCGGCTCCGGAGTTCGGCAACCGGAAAGTCCAAAACCGAGCACACAGCTCCAACCACAGCACAGCAACGTCCATGCGATGGACCGATTGCGAAGCGTGCTAAACATCTCGCGCATCGATGTCTTTCAAGATGTCTTTCAAGATGGTGTCTTTCAAAAGGTTGTCCCCTGCGATGCATCCCCGGACATGGTTCCCTGGAAAGTGTCCCTGGACTGTGTTTCCCGAGGCAGCGTTTCCCGAAGTAGCCCTCCCTGAGGCATGGATGCCCTAGGGACCTTCTGGAAATTCGCGTCGTCGTTGCAGCGGTCCCGCTAGCAGACTCATCCCGCCGAGTTTTTGCAAGAGTCGAATCGGCCGGGGCCCGTCACCACCAATAACCCCAGCCGAAGCCGAATTGAACCGGCGGCGGATAAGGATACCAGTACGGATCGTAGTGATAGTGGTAGTGGTACGGGTAGCAGCGTCGCTGGATGTCCCTCCGCTCCGTGTCGAGCATGAAGTCGATCACGCGATCGTCGACGCCTTGCTCATGGAGCTGCACGACATCCTTGGCGCTCATTCGATAGACCGTGTGCGACTCGTCCATGACGCGGATGATTTCGTCCGGCGTCTTGCCCTCTTTCGTCATGCGGAGGATCTCCTCCGTCGTGACGGGGTCGGGCTCCCGAACGTACACGGTTTCGCACCCCGCCGCCCAGCCGACTGTGAGCAGGAAAAAAACCCCTCGGGCGATGGAGCGCGCCACAAATAGAGTTCTTTCCACGATGTTCTCCAGTACGCTGATGGCAAGGTCTTTTCGAGGAAACTAGAGTATTGTCGATGGGTGCCCTATGATGCGCCACAAGAAGCTGATCCTGCTAAGTGAGTTCTGCGCGCTATGTCTTTTGGGCTGTGAGTCGAGCCCCAAAGTTTCCGATCGCTCGTCCCGCGAAAGCGAGGCGAGCCACGCCGCCGCAACGGGCGGAGGGCAAGCCGGAGCTCCTCAGGATGAGTTCTGGCAGGAGCAGGAGGTGAAAGAGAAAGCAGGATCCGTCGCCGCGCCGTCGTCCGCCTCGGGCGAGGGCGTCGTCTCTCGCTGGGCGCGAGCCCGCGGCCGGGCGCGCGGCGAGGAGGAAGCTCCCGCCACCACCCCGAGCGCGCCAGCGAAAGGAAGCGGCGAAGAGTCTGCGAGCAAGAAGGGCGCGCCCACGGACGCGCAAGGCGCCGAGGATCTCCCCGCCCTCAATATGGAAGAATTACGGACGCGCCTGCCCGATGAGGCCGCCTCGGGATCGAACGAGGTGAACGGAGAGGCGGCCGAGTCGGACAAGGAAACCGCGGAGCCCTCGGACGAGCCGAAAGAAGTCGACGCAGACGCGGAACCCATGCCTGAGGCGGAGGTCCAGCCCGAAGCGAAGGGGGATGCGGAGCCCGAGGCGGAGCTTCAGCCGGAAGCGAAAGGGGATGCAGAGCCCGAAGCCGAGCCCGAGGCAGAAGCGGAGCCCGAGGCGCAGCCGGAGACCGACGCAGATACAGCGCCCGAGGCGGAGGCCCAGCCCGAGTCGAATGAAGAGGCCGCGCCCGAGCCGGCGGATACCGAGGCTGAGCCGCAGGCCGAGGCCGCCCCCGCGTCCGAGACCGAGCCTGAGCCTCAGGCCCAGGCGCAGTCCGACGCACCCTCGGAGTCCGAAGCGCAATCCGAGCCCGAGACCCAAGTGGAGTCGGAGCCCGAGTCGAAGGCAGAGCCCGAGTCGGAATCCGATGACGCACCGGAGCCCGAGGTGAAATCGAGCGCGGCGCCCAAGACGAAAGCCGACTCCAAGACGAAGGTCAGGACGGACGAGGAACTCGAGGACCTGCTTCGCGACCTCGAGAAGTCCAGGCAGAAATAGCCCGCCGCCTCCGAACGCCGTCGCGTACCGAGCCGGCGGCACTGCCTCGCCGCCAGCGCCGAACCGAGGCGGCCGCGTGCCAGGCTGCAGGGCGAAACCGGCCCGTTCGAGACGTCGTCCAGAAGAGAGACGGAGCGTCCATTCCGCGAACCAGCGCGGGTCTGCCCTGACTCGAGCGCGCGCACCCTCGTCCCGACCTCCTCCGCAGAAGCCGGGCCCCGAAGCCAGCTTCTGCTGCGCGGGACGGCTCGATCGAGGAGCCTCCGCGGCGGACGATCCCGGCACGGAAGTTCCTATTCTCTTCTCCGGAAGGACGCTCCAGCTCGGTTCAGACCGAGCCGCCCTTCTTCAAAAATAGGAGACGAAAACCGGACTCACGAGACGCCGTGCCCTTACCCATCACGGCAACCCTCAACTACTTCGCCTCATTGAGGCGCTCCAACCTCCGCATATGCCCGGACAACTCGCGCCGGATCCGCTCGGAGGCTCACCCTCCCAAGCCGGCATGGGCTTAACCCACCCTGCCGAACCCGACACCCCAATCCACCCCCCTCCTCGTGAGTCCGGTTCCTTTTCTCGGGTCGCTCTCGACGATGCTCACGGAACGGTTTCCTGCGGTGCAACGAGCGAGCGGTAAGCCCCTCGCAAGATGTTCCACCGGATGCGGAGAAGGTCCCGGGTCATGGTGAAAGGCGTCCAGACGCTGAGTCGGCTCTCGTCGGACTCGCGATAGGAGACGGGGACCTCGGCGATGTGCAGCCCCATCCGCCGAGCGAGCCAGAGGACTTCGACGTCGAAGCCCCAACGCTCTAGCCGCTGCGCGCTAAAGATCGTCCGCGCCGGCGCTCGTCGAAACATCTTGAAGCCGCACTGCGTGTCGTGGAACCCGCGAACGGCGAGCAGCTTGACGAGCAGGCGGAATCCCAGAGCCATCATCCGCCGGTGGAGTGTGCGGCGGACTCGCGTCACGGGGTCGCGAAGCCGAGAGCCGATGGCAACGTCGGCGCCACCTTCGATCGCATCCCAGAGCTTGCGAGCGTCCTCAATGGGAGTGCTGAGGTCCGCGTCGGTGAAGAGGATCGGATGGAGCCGCGCCGCAAGCATCCCGCGGCGCACGCAGTAGCCTTTGCCGCGATTCACTTCGTTGCGCAGGCAGTGGATTCCTTCGATCCCCTGCAGCGCGCTCGCCGCGTCGACTTTCGAGCCATCGTCGACGACGATCACTTCCCACGCTTCGAAGTTGCTGCGCAGGAAGTCGACGATGCGTTCCACATTCCCGCGGATGCGATGCGTTTCGTTGTACGCAGGCACCACGACGGAGAGCTGCATGGCCCGGATTGTAGTCGGCGGCGACGATCGGTCCAGGTGACGCGTACGCTCGCGATGCGAGATGCGATGACGTCGAGCGAGTGCCTTGACAAGGATGCGCAGCATCGTTACGATCCGCACAGAACTTGAACCTGTGCACCACGATTCGAGAGTCAGCTTCGAGAGTCATGCTCGTGATGACTCCGACCCACGAGCTCGCTGAGTTCGTGCGCGATGGAAGCCTGCGCGTGAGTGACGCAATAGCATGATGCGTTGCAAGCGCGGCAACTCGAGAGTGAGCCAGTCTGAGGGCCGACAAGTGATGTGTCGAGTGCGGACGGGAGCAACTTGCGAACGACGACGCGTTAGAGCGTGGTGTAGAACCGCGGCGCGCACGTCGAACCCGAGCGAGCTCAGAAGCGCGAGCGATCGCGCTGCCGAAACCGTGACTCGATCTCACGCCGGTCCTGGCCGGGCTCGACTTCTCCTTCCTCGCTTTCGATCGTGGAGTCGGGAGAGTTTACGGATGCGGTTGCTCGACCGCCTACCTGGCGCTAGCTCGAGGACCTGACCGGGGGGCTGCGCGGAGAACGGATTTTTCGCTCCAGCCCCGCTTCTTTTCCCCCGCTTCTCGGACCCTTCGCGAAGCAGCGTTCTGCGAAGCCTCCTGGCCGAGTTTTTAGGCTTTCGCGAGCGCACGGGGGGAATGAAGCGCCATGGCCTGGGGCAACGGCGGCGGAAGCTGCAGGCGCATGGGGATTCCCGTAATCCCTTGCCCTGTAAACTTTTTGGCAACGCACGGCCGATACAGTCTCTGCGCAGGGCAACTATGCTTAAGAGGCTTTTTCAAAACCCCATCCTGGCTTCGGCCGGCTGCACGGCCGCGCTGCTGCGTCGCTCCGACTTGTCGTATTCTCCGCATACGTCGTCGTCCTCGCTCCTTGCATCGCGTCCGTTCGCTCGCCCTCGGGCCGACGGAGCGGGTTATGAAACAGCCTCCAAGCGCCGTCGTTCGCCGACGAGTCCTTTCGAAGTAAAGAGCCGAATCGGTCGCAGCGCATTGGTGCCACGCGCTAGCAGTCGGGAGTCTTCATGAGCGAGAATCTCAGGCAGAGACGGGTGGAGTTCTTTTCGGATCGAGACGCCTCCAGCTGTCGGCTCGAGACGCAAGGTGGCACCGTCTATTGGCTCTCCGAAGCGGCCGATGATGGCATGCGGTGGGTAGTGCGCGAACACCTCCAGAGCTCCGACACGAACACGATGGTGATGCAAAAGGTCGCGCAGTCGAAAGAGAAGCTCGACCTGGGCGACAAGTTCCGCGCCAAGCTTGCCGGAGACGTCCAGCAGGGGCTTCCGTTCGTCCTCGAGGTGCCGGAACACGACACGCGGATCCTGAGCGAACCCGTCGCTGGCATCGAAGTCGGTAACGTGCCCGAGATGATTTTTCGCTGAGCAGCCGCCAGCGCCGCCCGCGTCACTCGTCCGACGACCACCCGCGCCCGTGCGAGCGCCCTCGTTTGCGCTCCCCGCGGAGCCGCTTCGAGGTTAGCCGGCGCTGTCGAGATGCTTTCGACGGCCGCGTCGGGATGCGCTTGCGGGGTCGCTCGCTCGCTCGCCGGATAAGATCGGCGAGCTTCGACAGGCAGTCTTCGAGGTTAGCTGCTTGGCTGCGGTGGCGGCTCGAGCTGACGACGAGCTCTCCTTCGCGAGTCACGGCGCCCCCCGCGAGCGCAAGGAGCCGCCCTCGCACGGCCTCGGGAATCCAGTCGGCGGACGCGACCTCGAAACGGACTTCGACTTTGGTTTCGACCTTGTTGACGTTCTGACCGCCCGGGCCGCCGGAACGGGCGAAACGGATGGTCACCCGATGGCGGGGGATCTCGATGGGTCCCATGGCAGCGCGAGATTACTCCTCCGCGCGAGGGTTCTCAAGCGGACGCGGCGCGGACGCGGCGCGGGCCGAACTTCAAACGCGTTCCGGCGGTGGGCTCGAGTGCGACTTCTCGTCGACTTCGGCAGCGGTCTTGAGAAGGATGTCGACGATGCTCTGTCGGAACTCGAGGCCCGCTTTGCGCTCGATCACGCCCCGCTGGAAGAAAAAAGTGCCCGACTTGAGGTGGAACAGATAACCCAGGATGACCTTGGCGTGCTCGTGGAGGCCTGTCCGGACCACGTCAACGGGGATTTTCTTCTCGTCGACGAGCGTCGCGGCGAGCTCGAGGTCGAAGCGAGCTCGCCCGCGGAGCTCGTCCAAAACCCCCTTCGGCACGAGGCCTGAATCGACCAGGAGCTTCGCGAGGCTGAGCTCAGGGTCGGGATTGTTCCAGCCGGCGTATTGGAGGACGCCTTGCTCGATGAAAAGCTTCGAGAGGATGGCGTCGCAGAGGACCGTGACCACGCCCGTCCTCTGCGGGCGGGCAAGGAAGTGCAGGAGGTCGGGAAAATCGATCGTCGACAGGTCGCCGCGTAGATCCGCCGGCACGGGATCCGCGCTGCCCTCGACGGGCTGGAGCGGCGGGAAAAAGCCCTCTTCCATCCCCGGCACGGCGTCCGCCGGCAGCCGGAGCGCGCCCGCAGGGAGCGGAATTCCCCACTGCCCCAGACGGTGCTGAAGATCGAGGTTCTGAGATTTCAACTCGCGGGAAACCTTGCGCGCTTCCTTCAACGACGCCTGCTGCTCCACGTTGTCGGCGTTGGCGCGCCGGAGGATGTCCTGCAGCGTCTTCAGCTCGGCCAGGTGCTCGGCTTTCTCACCCGAGAAGTCGTTCTGGAGCGCCGCGAAGGCGACTTTCAGCTCCTGCACGTGGCGCTGCGCCGCGTCGCATTCCGTGCACTTCTTGAACAGCGTCTCGCGAAGAAGATCGAGGTCCGACACTTCGTCCGTCGGACGCCGTGCCGACGAATCTTCCGTCGTCCCGAGATGGATGGCCTGCGTCTTCTCGAGTGAACTGTGCTTCGAATGGGACGCCTGCGTCATTTCGGACCGCCTGACGAGCGGGCAGCCTTCGCCACCGGCGCTGGGTTCGTTCGGGGGCTGGATGCCGTGCCCGAGGTCGAGCTTGGCGAAGCGCTCCCCGCGTTGCCCGCGACCGGTAGGACGATCGAGACACGCG
>Ga0075428_100004652_pt1 | contig 15190 bp, 16 predicted proteins | sample RhiMetdeltSRZDD2_FD_75291 | JGI IMG/M metagenome (GOLD analysis project Ga0075428, IMG submission 75291) | Populus rhizosphere microbial communities from Tennessee, USA - Rhizosphere MetaG P. deltoides SRZDD2 | ecosystem: Host-associated > Plants > Roots > Rhizosphere > Soil | place: USA... | reverse complement strand
TTCAAACTCCTCTGTCTTTCCCGCTTTTGCCCTTCTAGTTACGACAAGTGTGACTGGTCCTTCCTCTGCTTCTTTGTCATCTGTGGGTCTCGTCCTATCATTGCTGTGTGGTGGACTGGCTATGCCCATACTCTATTGTATCACTGGATTTACCAATTCTTTAGAATTGTACTTAAAAGTTGATCTTGCCCATCCTGCCGCTTTTATAATCTTCGAAGGCTTGCTCGATCTCATGTGGCTCATTCATTACAAATGGCCCATACCTTACTACTGGTTCATTTAGAGGGACTCCTGCTATTAGAAGAACATCCATAGGCGAGTCATCAGATTCATTCTTTATGGATATTGTTTTGCCAGTAGATAAAATTACCATCTGTCCCTTGGTCGCACTGTTTCTATTGGATCCAAATAATCCTTGTCCATTCACCACGTAGAGGCATATGCATTATGTTCTGAGGGTGCCTGTTGCTCGATCTCGCTTTTTGGCGTAAGGTAAAGTGGGGATACATTATCGGTGTCCTCGTTTTTATTACGGCATTGACATTAAGTGCCTCTCCAGCAATCACTTTTGCGCTTACTTTGCAATCGGGAGTTTTTGCCACTGGAATTTTTGAGCCTGGTATCTCCTGATAAGAGGATTTATCATTTTGTCTCGCTTGGGCAAATTTACCCATAGCTGAAAGCCATGCATTCTTCCGCCATCTCGAATAAATTCGTCCTCCGGCATTTCAGAATGTATTACGCCAGAGGCAGAGCAGTCATCCACTGAACATCACCTGGACCTAGCTTGCCGATATGACCATTCGAATCTTTGTGTTGGAAAATTCCTTCCAGCATGTATGTCACGGTTTCAAAGCCTATATGCGGATGATCTGGAGGCCCCTTGGCTTGTCCTGGACCATAGTCTGCAGGATGCATTTCATCAAGCAACAGAAAGGGATCAAACGCTGAAAGGAAATGAGTAGGAAAGGCTCTGTTTACGATAAAGCCATCTCCTTCTTCAGTTCTCACGGTTTTGATTACTTTTAAGTCAGACCGCGCTTTGCCTGAGTTAGAATGCGAATTTACCTTGTCTGATAATACATTTTTAGCCATAGCGACTTAATAATGAGTCTTGTCGTATTGAAGTACAGTAGCAAAACCTTACTTAGTAGGTCATGTGTACCGAACATAGTTAGCGCCGGATTACCTACAATTAGCAAGAGCTATGCAGTGTCGAGGGTATTAGTACCCCACATAATATAACAAAAAAATTGCATCCATAGCTCCTGAATCAAGTTTGATTTGCCGTTGGTAATATTTTGTTGTGACAAAAAGTGATAAAAATTACTTGGCATGACCTGAACTGAGCAAAGGAGCAACAGCAGTAACAAAAACTTCACTTAACATTTGTTTGTGTGGTTATTGAGGATCTTGATAGTTGAGGTCACTACTTCAACTGGTGTTTACTAACTATTAATCTATGGCACAGATAAGAGGTGCATATGATATGATAATTTAACATCGAAAAACAGTGTATCTACTATCTAGATTAGTTTCAGACAGGCGTGTATAAATCATAACAACGACATTTTTTGCTCTTGCACCAAGAATACCAATGGGGCCGGCCGGATTCGAACCAGCGACCTCCAGCGCCCGAGGCTGGCATCCTGCCAAGCTAGACAACGGCCCCAGGATTGCACGGTCTTTGGATGCAATCCGTATTATATGTCTATTAAAGTGCTCGGTAAACTGTATTGGGGCTTGGACTCTGCAGCGTTTTAAAGAGCCGTCACTCTGTTTTATACATCGCTAGCTTAAATCCCACCATGATATCGATTCACCAACATCTACCATAACCTAGACTTTAGTTTTCAGCATGATGCAAGACAGCGGGTTATCAGATACATTATGTTGGCATATCCAGGAATGTGCGTACACATACAAAACAACCGACCTAACTTCAATAACCAAGAAGATAAATCATCAGCCTTTTAGCAGGGAAAACCTTATCTTCGACAATTATCCAAGCAACATTATGGCCGAAGAAATGTTCATGTATACGGTGACTGCAGGGATTTTTGCCTTCCTTGTAGCGATCCTTTTTGGAACGAGAGCAGCACGCAAGCGCAAAGAGCCTGAAGAAAGGCCAATTGAAACAGAATCGTCTTTTTCCGAGAGTTCTGGGGGTTCTGGAAGTGAAGGAAGGCGAATCAAGCGATTCAAGTCAGACGGCACGCCCGTGTACGAATAGCACAATAATATCTCGCAACTATACTGTGGATTGGAAATAAAATAACATGTCTGTTACTTGATGTTATCGCTTTTTTATAGAATCTTAAATACAGAAACCTCAAGAGCATCGAAGTAAGAATATATTCTAGCTCAAAAGAACCTGAGAAAAAAAAATATTTCATGGCCTTGCAGAAAACTTCCTTTGGGTTTATAAACTCCCGAGCTTTCTAGTGGAAACTGCCATCATAACCAATCTTCTAATCCCTTTTCCCCAAGACTAATAAGTCTGGACCGTCAACTATCTATAACAAGCAATTGTTCAAGATTGGGACGCATTTAATGCGTCAACGAAATCCAGGTGCATCAGCACACTTTTACGTGTGCCCTGTGTGCAAATCAGGATTCAAAGAAAAGATACTACTGGCCATACATATTGGAACGAGGCACTAGTTCCTCCATCTTTAATTTTGTTTCGAAGAGGTAATAAATTTTCATACACTGGATCAAGCGTGATCCACATAAGAATCGCACTTGATTTATAGATGTATGAGGAGAAAATTTTTTCATATGGAATTGTATGGGCTCATGCTCGGTGCAATTGGTGGACTGTTGGGCACTGTGGTTATGTCTGCCATAGAGATTATACCGTGGAGAAAATGGGGCTTACCGGGCGTATTTGAGTGGCATGAGAATCAAATCCTTATTGTAAGATTTCTAAGGTTAGAAAATGAGGAGGCCTGTCTCCACTATCTGGGCATATTTGGGCTTCATTTGACAAATGGTATATTGGGAGGCATAGGATTTTATTTTGCCATCGAATTCATAGACATTTTGACGATTCTCCCTATCCCACTGTCAGCAATGTTATACAGTTTCTTTTTGTGGATTGTTACGCTGGTGCCAATTCATAAGCCTATAACAGGTCTCAATCCATGGAATCACCCGTTAGGTCATGGGCCGGCTCTCGCAAGTCTAGCAGGCCATTTCGCATATGGGCTAATTTTGAGCTTATTGTTTCTTGGTTTTACATGAGTATTACATATCTCGAGAGGTAGGAGGAGGGGGAGGGGGAGAAGGGGAGACAGTGATGACGATAGTGCCGGTAAGGATGAGAACCAAATTTAGTTAAGACAATGACCACACCTTAGCAAAATTCAGCAAAAGATAAGACACTACCTAAAGTCATATTATTTAGCTAAGAATTGCTTTTTTGGAGTTGCTTACTCTAGCAGCAAAAAGATTCTGCGGATTCTATAAGAGAATACTCAAGACAAAATATAATTGACATATATGATTAACATATTCACCAATAGTTATAGTAAGATAATGTCAACAGGCGTCCACAACGTTTTTGCTTGAACAATTAACAATGCATGGCGGTAGACTGTAACAGTAATAGTCATTATACATGATAGAAAGCAAATAATGTTGATGCAAATTGACAAGGAATCAGACCTTGATCACCATTCTCGTAAGATATTAGTTGCAGGTGGAAGTGGCTTCATTGGAAGCAGGCTCATCAAGAGGTTATCTGAAGACATTCATCGTCAAGTACCACAATTCAGAATGGAGATTGTGTGTTTGACTCGAAATCCAGAATCCATTAAGGACATGTTCGATAAAGACATCAGATTAGTTAAGGCAGATGTTTCAGATTATCAAGATCTTGCAAGAGTGATGTCTGAGGGAATTGATATTGCTTATTATCTTGTTCATTCTATGGAAGGTTCTTCAAAAGAGTGGAAAAAATTTTCTGAGCGCGACAGAGTTGCTGCTATGAATTTTGCCAAGGTTGCATCAGAATATGGAGTCAAGCGAATAATATATCTTGGTGGATTAATCCATGGGGAGAATGACAATGATGATGATAGGCTATCAGAACATATGCGAAGTAGAAAAGAGGTTGGAGAAATCCTACAACAACAATATTCATCATCTAAAGTTACAATATTTCGAGCTGCTGTAATCTTGGGTCAGGGGGGCGGATCATTTCAAATGCTCCAATACCTAGTGGAAAGACTTCCTGTCATGATTTGCCCAAGATGGGTACTTACTAAATGTCAGCCAATATCTGTAGATGATGTAGTTGAGTACCTTGCCAGGTGTATTGATGTGAAAGAAACTGAGGGAAAAACGCTTGACATAGGAGGTCCTGACATATTGACATATCTAGATATGATGAGAAAGTATGCAAAATTGCTAAAGAAGTCAGTGCACATCATAATTATACCGTTTCTTACTCCTCGTCTATCATCTTATTGGGTGGACTTAGTCACACCTGTTAAGGCATCCCTTGCAAGGCCGTTGATAGACAGTCTCAAACATGATGCCACTGTACGGCATGTTAATGGGCGCCTGATTAGGCAACTAATCCCTATCCAACTGAAATCATTTGAAGAATCCATTCAAGCAGCAAGAAATGAAAAGGTGCGGATTAGGCAATCAAACAGACAGATTAGAGAGAGAAGTACCCTAAAAATTAATCGCAGACTGTTGATGATATCGCTGCTTGTGATGGCTGCAATTGGCTCTACCTATTATATTATTGATGATAGACCTGAAATTTACCATTCTAATTGGATTATTCTTGGAATAATATGGTATCTAGGCATAGCATTGGCAATTTACTTTCTGAGATATGGTGCAAGACTAGGCGCTCTTACAGCAGGCGTACTGGGCTGGCTGACTCTCATATTCTGGCTGATAGATAACCTTTACGTCGTTGGGGGGACACCTCTGCTTGCTTCATCCCCAGATGCAATTATTACAATTCGTAACTTCATTGGCGCAGGAGTTGCTGCGCTTGTTGTTGCAACGTCTCACAATTTATTCCATAAATTGCGTTGATTGACAAAAAAAAATACTGTGATGCCAGACTCAGTCATCCGAGGAATTGATATTAACGGTCTGACCGGTTAGTAGCTGCGTATATGGCTCTATATCTGTATCATGGTTTAGAGTATTATCAATAATGATTGTGCCTGAATTTCGTATTGATAAAGTATTAGCACCCGTAACGCCCCGAACATTAGTCATATTAAAGGTTTGGTCTTCGATATTCATGCTTGCATCAGAGGTCATGATGTAGTGAAAATCTGTAACGTTAGCAAATGTATTATCTGAAAATATATTATCATTGGAAGCCACTGCTCGGATAGCATTCTGCACACCATCAAAGGTGTTATCATATATTCTATTACCACTGCTCATTCCATCTTCATCTAATTGCAATGGGTTATGTACTGAAATTCCAGTTGTCGAACTACTTATTGTATTTCCATAGATTTCGTTATTTTGAGATTCTGAAATCGAGATTGGATATGCAGATCCATATTGATTGTATATGACATTGTTTCTTATAGTTGAATCATGAGTGGCTCGAGAAAACATAAGGCCTGATCCAGCATTATTGTATACCTCATTTTCTTCAAATATAACATCATAGCAGTTGAGTGAACATATTACAGCAATGCCGTTATTGTTGTATATTTTGTTGTTTGATACCGTCATATTATGTGTAGCTGTATGAGGATCGATTGCATACCGGATATTGTTGAAGAACTCGTTACCGTCAATTATAATATTGTAGGCGCCTGCAGAATAGAATCCCATCCAGTTGTCATGGATACTTGAGTTTCTTATTGCAAAATCATGTGATGGGCCATATGTCGATTCGCCTAGATCGATTCCCCGCCTAGGTGGTTGTGCATATCCTAAATAGGCAACCTCTGAATCTTCGATAAATCCACCCTCACTAACTCGAAAATTCATATATGCTCTTGGAACTGTTCCATTCGCTGTCTGGGATATGGGCAAATCAGTTTCGGGATCCCACGATGTTATAATTACACCACTTATCTCTATTCTTCCATGAACTATTATTCCATTTTCACCCATAATCTTCAGGTATTGCAAACCATCCTCAGCTGAAGTCATCGCAAAGGTTACACCATCACTTACTCGCAAGTTAGCATTTAGAAGGTATTGGCCCTCCTCGTCTTCCTCTTCAAGTATCTCGGGATCAGGTATGGTTCGGATGACATCTCGAAAAGAAGCATCGCAGTTTATTGCAATAGTGTTTTCTCCCGCTTCATACCCTATACATGGTTCTTCACCTCCTTCCTCAGGTGCTGCATCCCCCTCCTCCTCTTCTTCTTCTATTGTAACACCTTCCTCATCAGTTACTTCCTCTTCTTCTATTCCTTCCTCAGGTGCTGCATCTCCCCCCTCACCTTCTTCTTCCATTATTACACCATCCTCATCAAAGAACAATTCCACCTGTTGGTATGATGTGCCGGTCATAGAGAAAATGAGAACAGACGTTAGAGCGATAATAAAAAATGGCTTATAAACGATCATCGTTCTACTGCTTCCTTTCATAGATTTAAGCAGTGGAGTCGCTCACTATGTAAAAAAATCTATAGACTTATCACACATTCTTGGTTATCTTGACTTAAAAATATAAGCGGTATGATATGCCAAAAGTCCAATCACGCACTTAATTGAGCAATCAATATGAAGAGATTATTAATCATTATACGGTAAAGTCAGATCAAATATCCCAAAACTGTAGCAGAGAGTATATAACTCAAACGATGACTTTTCTTAAGATTCACAAAACATTCATTCATTAAGATTTTACTTACCTTGAAAATAATAATTTACTCTCAATATTCTTTCACATTTCATTATCAGCATATTAAGTCGATAGTGAGTAGAGAAAGTAAGAAACATCAAGTAACATACAACTTTTTTGCCAGAACTACAACGGGCGCAATAAGAAGTAGTGTTGCTAGCCCGTTTGGCAGGCCAGCGGTTCCAGTTACAAATACTGAATCAAGAATTATTATTGAGATAACCATGTTTCTGACTGCCTTTTGTACTGAAAGCACCTCCTTCGCAATATATTGCCTAAAAGTAACAATTATGACTGCAGCAAATATTGAGAGATTTAGCAGAAATGTCCATTCCAATTGAAGCAGCACGCCTAAAGGGACTATAGCTAAAATAACGCCAAATACTATCAAGATGACTAGAGTAGAATTTGGTCTTTCGTTTCCTACTTCTTTTTTACTCAAGATCGTTATCGAGGAAACGTAAAAGAACAGAGAGGAAGCAGCTGCTGCTACAATAGCGACTGAATGATTATCAATGTATAGTAGTACAGGACTTGCTCCAAAGATCACATTTAGAAATCGAGTGCCGCCCATTGCAAACGGACCTATTACAGTGTACTTCAGCTGGTAATCATATGCAATTATTAAAAGAGTGAGTGCCAAACTAATTGCAAGGCTTATTGGGCCAACTACCAAGGCAATAATATTTGCAATTAATAGTGCAACTATAGCAATGGTCAGAGCATATCCTTTCGAGATCTTTCCAGAAGGAAGGGGTCTGGATGGGCGTTCTTTTTTATCTATCTCAATGTCAAAATAATCATTTAGAACTATTCCTGCAATGTATAACAAGCCTGAGGAGACCATAAGTGCAATCAGTTGCACCCCATCTGCTTCAGCTGGTGCTGTTGTAACAGCGGCAAAATACCCAGCCAATATATTGGAAGGTGTGGTGAATACATTTGGAAGCCGGATTAGCCGAAGGTATTCTTTGACTCGTTGGGTTACATGATATTGCAAAGGTAGTCGTACGCCTCTTTTGCTGCATCTACAGGGTTATCTTGATAAGGATATAGCTCGACAGTAACAAACCCTCGGTAACCGATATCATCAATTGCATCAAAGACTGAGCGAAAGTCAATTGACCCCCGCCCAGGAATCAGGTGGTTGTGAATTCTAGTGTGTGCGATGTCTGCCAAATGAAAGTGTTCGATATAGGCTGATAATTCCAAGGTGACTTTGGCAGGATCTTCATTTACGCAGTAAAAGTGACCGATGTCAAAGTTGAGCCGGATGTAATTCGGGTTAAGGATTTTCTTTGTCATCAATGTTTTGAACTGACTTGAATTTTCTACGAGAAGTCCCGGTTCAGGCTCGATTAGCACTTTTATATCTTCTTCCTCTGCTATTTGAGCCACCTTTGCCAGACCATCAAGAAATATTTCTTCAAGGCGGTCTCTATCTCGGGGTTGCTGTTGTGATGATATTGATGATGATGAAGTGAGCGGTGTCACTGGTCCACCTGGCTCTGTAGAGAGGTGCTTTGCTCCGATTTTTTTTGCAAGCCTTATGCACTCGATTGTATGTTGTATGCGGGTCTCTCTTCTTGTGTTATCCTCCTCAATCCAAGAAGGGTGGTATGTGTCTCCAATTGCAAAAAGCGTAAATGCATTGAGATTTGAGATTTGTATGCTGGACGATCCAAGAGTTTTCTTCAATGATCTAATATGATCCTCTTTAAAGTGAGGAGGATATGCATGTGGAATATCGCACAGGATCTCAACACCTCTGTATCCTAGCTTTGCAATCTCTTTTATTGAATCTTCAAGTGAGTATCGTTTGAAGGCATTAGTGCTAAATGCCAGGTTGATCATTATTGCTAAGGCTTCCAGGTAAATCGTGGCGATTGCTTGAAGAATTCATATGCGTTGTAAAATGTTACACGCTCTATTTCATTAGTACTAAAATTTGCCTTTCTCATCTCCCTTGCGACAAGTGGAACACTTAGTGGGTCTGATGGGCCCCAGTCGGCGGCACTGTGGATCATTATTCTTTCTGTGCCATATTTTTTGATGATATTCATTGCACGCTCTGGCGACAACTTTGATACAGGATATACCGAAAGTCCAGCCCACATGCCAAATTCGACAGTCTTTTCAATTGTTTCTTCGACATTGTGGTCTACCAAAATTTTATTTCTGTTGTAGCGTCTGCCGTGTTCACTATTTAGTATCATCTCAATACGCAGCATGCCTTCTGGTTTGTTATTGTGAGGAAGGTGGACAGTCATGAGCATATCCTTTTCCGTTGCAATGTCCATCTGCTTTACAAACACCTCCTCTTCGAGGCCATTTATGAGATTGTAACCAAGCTCTCCCACGGCCACTACTCGTTCCCTGTCCAAATATTTCTTCATGGCTTCCAAAGCGTCTAGTGCAAGCGGCCGTTCCATGGCTTCCTTTGGATTTACAGAAATGCAGACAAAATGCTCTATTCCGTAGTCTCTTGCGCGCTTTGTTTCAAACGTTATCATGTGTTCCCAATAATCCTCGAACGTTCCAACCGATGTCCTGGGGCTCCCTAGCCAAAACGATGGCTGGACTATTACTTCTATCCCAGCCTTGGACATTGCCTCATAGTCGTCAGTTGTCCGAGAGTACATATGGATGTGGGGTTCAAACAACCTTGTCATATCCTATACTAAGAGAAAGTGCGTTGTAACTCTTTTTAGGTTGTAGAACAAATTTACTGTACCAACAGAATATGCTGGCTGCCGTTTTCCATGCGCCCAACAACATAATTGTGCAGCATGTACCTGTCACTCACAGACATGTCATGCTCAAGGTGAGAGCCTGTGCTGTATGCGGATATGACGCTCGAGTCTTTAGAAATGGTCATAGAAAGGTACACCCGCCAGTGATTTTAGGACACGAGCTATGCGGAGAAATACAAAACGACATTAGAGCAGATGGTGGTGCGACTATGAATGTAGGTTCTAGGGTTGCGGTTTGTCCCCTGGTCCCTTGTCTTCACTGCAAATACTGCCAAATTGGTAACTACAATCTTTGTATCAACTTAAGGGAGATAGGCTCTAGCTCTAATGGAGGCTTTGCAGAATACGTTACAATCCCAGAGAATTTGATTAGAATAGGCGGCCTCGTGCCAGTGCCGGACAACCTAACTGATGAAGAGGCTGCACTTTTAGAGCCTCTTGCGTGCTGTCTAAACAGCTATTATCGTATGCTACCTGTTGCTCAGGCAAGCTCTGTTGTGATTATAGGCGATGGGCCGATGGGGCTCATTCACCTCCAGCTATTCAAGAGATTATCTGGCTCAAGAGTGGCGATAGTTGGCAAGGTTCCATTGAGAATGGAAAAGGCAAGGGCGATGGATGCAGATGCAGTCCTCGCTTATAGCCATGAAACAGTTGAGGACATTCTTGAATTTGCGGGGGCTTCTTCGGCTGGTGGTGGTAGTGGTGGTGGTGCAGACATAGTAGTAATTGCGACGAGCAATCCTGTTGGATTTGAACTAGCAACAAAGGTCTCCTCAAGAAACTCAAAGATAAATCTCTTTGCAGGCATGCCCAGTGGGCAGACATTCTTGGTGGATGCCAACTGGCTGCATTATAATCAGATCTCTGTCACTGGCACATTTAGCTCTACGCCCAAACTACTAGAGGAGGCTACAAGAATTGCGGCAGATAAAACGATTGACCTCTCTACGATTGTCACGCACAGGTATTCTCTTTCAGAAATAGAAAAGGCAATAGACGTCACTGAAAAGTATCGCGGACTTAGGGCTGTGATAAACAAGTTCTAGTGTGCCCCGAGTCTGGTTGGTGTGTGTGTATATACATATTTTCTCAAGCAAACTGATTGAAATATCGCCAGGAATAAAGGTTGCACGGACTAGATGATCCTATGCTCGAAGTCTAAATTAAAGCGACCTCAAAGCACCCAATTGCTCTCATCCTTGTCATATACGCGTCATCGGCTCATGCTGTAGGATCTCTCCTGGATCTTTTCTCCTTTTTGCACCCCTTGATCGGTATCTAAGCTTGCTACCACAGCAAAAACAATGAGTAGAGCCTTCATTATGAAAATAAACTGCGCACCTACTGCAATAGTTCATCCCCTTATTATATAGGCTGCCGTTATGGCCCCGCACTCCGACTCGTTGACACAGGTTTCTACAAACCAAAGCTCAAGCGCTTAGATGATCCAAATTAATATAAAAGCACCATTATCTAGGCAAGAGGGGAAATAGTGTTATTATTATTATTATTATTGTGATTCTGCCTCAGGCCGACTACAACTCTCTATAACATACATAGATAGATAGCAAGCGGTTTATTACTGGAGCTTCTGGAGAGATTTTAAACGCCAATTTTGTAGGCCAGCATAAAGCAGAAAACGATATAGTAGTGGGCCGTAAGGGATTTGAACCCTCGGCCTTTCGATTATCAGTCGAACGCTCCTCCAAGCTGAGCTAACGGCCCGGTTATTTTTTCAAAATTGCTAGCGTTATTTAATTGTGTTTAGACACCGGTACACTTTTAACCCTAATACTTCACAACATTCTAGATCTAAAATAGGCAAGAAGAAGGTACTTTCTGAATCAGAGCTAAAGGAAATGGTCATGCCGCAACAGGGCGAGTTGCTAGGTCGTGTGATCAAGCTTGTCGGCGGCGATAACATTATCGTGAAATGCACTGATGGTAAGGTAAGAACGTGTAGAATCCGTGGCAAGATAAAGCGTAGAATGTGGATAAGGGACTCAGATTTAGTTTTGGTTGCGCCATGGGACTTCCAATCTGAGAGGGCTGACATCATATGGCGCTATATTTCTGCCCATGCAGAAAAGATGAAGGCTGACGGCCTGCTACAAGGCCTCGACTAATTTTTGAACCATAAGTCAAATATCATTATATAGAACCGCAGACAACTTGTTGCTGTTGCCGTTTGGTAAGGATAGCGAAGAGGTTAGTACGTTACAACATACTAGAAGAGGACTCCACATACAGCAGCAGTCGCCGTATGCAATATTCCTGTGAGAAGTGTGCAAAAAAGTTTGGCGCATGGAAACACCTGCGGCAACATAAGGTAGAATCTCATTCTTATTGAACACTTAAATTATCAAAAAAATCTTGGCTAATTCAGTGTGGGCCGGTAGTTTAGTCCGGTAGAATACCTGCCTTGCATGCCGATTACGGTAGAGGATACGTAGGTGGTCGTGGGTTCAAATCCCACCCGGTCCACTTTATAGCAGTTCTACTTCGATTCACTAACTCCTAATTGCCACAGTGTCGCGGATATAGATAGGGTATGGCATATACTTTTTTGATGGTGATGTTACATTCTAGCAACAATAATAATCTAATTAGCAAGGCAAACAAAATCTTAACGGGCGGTAGGTTCAAATATGGTCCTGGGTGGATGCATTCTTCATGGAATATGTATATGCCGCTTTACTGCTACACAAATTAAAGCAGAATATTACGGAGGATAGCATTAAGAACGTTGTTCAGGCTGCAGGCGTTACCCCAGATGATGTGAGGGTGAAGGCTCTAGTAGCAGCATTGAGCGAAGTAAAAATTGATGATGCCTTGAAGGCTGCGCCAGTTGCTGTAGCAGGAGCCGCCGCCCCCGCGGCCGCTGGCCCAGCAGCAGGTGGAGGAGCGACAGGCGCAACAGCAGGTGGAGGAGAAGCTCCGCCCAAAGAGGAAGAAAAGAAGGAAGAGGAAGCCCTCGAAGGTCTCTCTTCGCTCTTCGGTTGAGCTATTATTAAGATCCTCCTTCTTCTATTTCTTTTTAATACAGAGAAGAAAAAATTATTTCTTTTTATTTTCTGGCGCTACAATATTTTTGCGATCTTGTATCACAACAGAGGACTTGACTGTAGATAGAGGGGAATGACGATAAAGATGATTATAAAATATTACTAACTGTCGTAGCCTTCAATATATACCTGACACATGGCAAAGCAATTTGGCATCGTAGAAAATAATAATATGCCTTCCATCTGCCCTTTAGTAGTGGATTGTGACCTTGGTCACACAACTCTCTCTATATACCCTCTTTGATTTTCTATTCTATTAAAAAAATTATTGTGGGTTGTAACCCTTCTCCTTTGCCTTGTTAGCTATGGCCTGAGCCTGCATTTGAGCTCTTGGCAGCACAAAACCTGCAGTCTCGGATGTCACATACCCAGCTTCTGCTGCAAGCGATATTGCCTGCTGGTGTGCCTTGACTAAGAGTGGTGTGACGGTCTCTGGTGTCATGTAGCCAGCTTCTGTTGCCAAAGCAAGAGCCTGCGCAAACGACCTCGCAAGTTCTTCCTTGTACTCTTCAAGGTCGAGCTTAAGATCCTGCTCCTTGAATTGCAGTCCTTCTGCAATGGCAAAGTTAACTGAAATTCCGGCTTCAATTGGCTTGACATTTAGTTTGCTCAAAAGAGACGCAAGAGGGGTCGAAATCACATCTCCAGGTTTTGCAACTAAAGTGTCCTTGCTTACCCATATAGTTCCTTGATCTATCTTGGTTGGGACATTTGCTGTCTTGAATTCTGAGAGAACCGGGCCTGGTGTGATCCCAGTATTGCCTGATGGAACGAAAATTTCTTTTGTGGCAATGTCTCCGCCCTTGGCAGGAAGGAAGACTTTGTTTTGTGCAAATATTAAGTTGAGCTTGAAGGGATTGATATTTGTGAAAATCAGAGCGCACTGGTTTTCTAGCTGCTTGCTTAGGTTTTCAATGCCTGCAACACCTTTGACCTTTTCAAATGCTCTGATAGCGACCTTGTTTTTGACTATTTTAATTTTGATGTCATTTCGGAACTTTTTTCGGATCATCATCAATTGCGCAGCGCGTACTTTCGACATCTTTGATAATGCAATAACATTATGTTCTGCAGGAATCCGCTGGAGCTCCTCATACATGAGACGCTTCTTCTTAGGATAGTGCTTTCGAGTTAGAGGTTGAGTCACCATATTCTGCGACATGTTTATTCTTTATTCTCCTTAGTATTAAGGGCACTCAACTTCGACGCCTTGCCCATAGTGAACTTGACCATAGCGTTTCTGATATTTTTGTCACCTTGGGGCAACTTTTTCTCAATTGCAGCAACTACTGCACTAGCATTCTCTGCAAGCTGCTTATCATCCATTTTCTCATCACCTATCTTGGCAGAGATATTGAGCTGATTTTTTGACCTTACTCTGATAGAATTCTTAAAACGTGCGGCAATTGAGTCAACTGGTGCTCCATATGGGAGCGGTGTTGGCATCTTGCCCTTTGGGCCCAAAAACTGTCCAAGTGATCGACCAATTGTGGCCATCTGAGCAGTGTCAGCTAGGAAAAAGTCATGTCCTCTCACGATCTTACGTGCTTCGCGTCTATTAGTGCCAAGTCTATCAAGCTCAGCAGGATCCATTACTGCATCCACACCTGCTCTGCGAGCCCTGCTGCCCATGTCTCCTGTTGCAATCACGCAGACGCTTGGCTTCTTGCTGGAATTATGAGGAATTGTTACCACCTCATTGAGGCTAAACCCTTTCTTTACATCAATATCCTTGAGAACAAGCGTCAATTCTGCAGACTGAGTAAAGTTGCGGCTGGGAGCTCCTTCTCGTGCTTTTTTTACCAATTCTAGCAATTGGTTTTGATTTACCATTTATCTTTAAACAGGCTCAAAGCGTATAAAGCCACTTTTAATCTTTGGGTTTTATTATTACCACTTGATGTGAGCTAATTTAGGTTGGATCGCCCTTTCTATAACACCTATGGCATCCAGCCGCATCTAAGTATATTCTAACGGTCAACAGTGCAAGGGATCGGTCCAGGTCCAATACTCGAGAGCAGCAACAGCTAGCTTCTTCTATTATTATTCTCTTAATTGGACCATCAAGCGAAGAACCACACCTAAAACGATTTGACAAAGATAAGCTGAAAAACCTGGACATAGCTAAGCGTCATGTACTGCAGAGTTAGCTGTAAAATTCTTGGCACTGCAAGCGGCGAGTCAACAACAAAGTCATACCAAAGTGACAATATGTAAGCTTCCAGTGTCGCTATAAGGGCAGGCATAAGCATTTTGATACAGTTTCTGTGATGGTGCCCTTTTCCCTTGAATGTAAGCTCTTATTTACAAAATAGAAAATTCTACTTGATAATGGTAGATCATCAGTATGTGGATAAAGGCGAGGATGATTTCAACTAGATTGTTAGTAAATGGTTACTTACTGACTAACTCGATATGCAGCACACCATTGGAGAGGTATGTGGCAAGAATATCTGAGAAGATATAAGCAAATTCAGAACATTTTGAGAATGTGAGATTTCGTGATTATAGCAAAATCA
>Ga0075428_100004649_pt1 | contig 15195 bp, 12 predicted proteins | sample RhiMetdeltSRZDD2_FD_75291 | JGI IMG/M metagenome (GOLD analysis project Ga0075428, IMG submission 75291) | Populus rhizosphere microbial communities from Tennessee, USA - Rhizosphere MetaG P. deltoides SRZDD2 | ecosystem: Host-associated > Plants > Roots > Rhizosphere > Soil | place: USA... | reverse complement strand
CAAGACGAGACAGTAATTTCATATCAGGTTGCAGTGGATTCTGCGGATGTGCGCGCGCTCCTCGCCGTTCCGGGTGGCGGGGTGGTGGACACACTGCAGGCCTTTGCCCGAAGGGGCCTCGGCAACCACGCCTTTGCTTTCGATGGGATCGGTAACTTAGGACCGATACCCGACGGGACCTACGAGGTCCGGCTCCTGGGGGTGGGCACGGGCGGACAAGGCACCGAATCCCTCACCCTGCCTCTCAGCATCGACCGCGTGCCCCCCGCCATCACCGAATGGACGCTGTCCTCAGGCATCTCGCCCATCGTGAAGAACGGCTCCATCCTCAGCATGCAAGCCTGCGTCGAGGGGGGCTACGACTCGATCGCCGTCGATCTGTCTGCGGTCGATTCGAACTTCAACGCCTCCCTGGTGGACGTGGATCCACTCCCGGACCCTTGCCGGCTCTTTCACTACACGATCTCGAGCGGCAACACGCGAGCCGACGCCGCGCAGCTCCCAGTCGAGATCCAGGTCCACGATGCGGCCGGCAACATTTCGAGCACCAGCTTTTCGGTCTGTCTTTCCAACCATCCGCCCGCGGTCAGCCAGCCCGCCACGCTTCAGAACGAATTCACGTACTTCCAGAACGGGGACGAAATTCATGCGCTGGTCGGCTTCTCGTCGATCGTTCCGATTACGGTGACCGGGGATTTCTCCAACATCGATTCGCAGTTCAATGCCGACAGCGTGCACGTGACGCCGGAGGGCGGGAACCTTTATCGCGTACGTTACCGGCTTCGTGATACGAACACGCGACCGGACGGGACGTATCGCGTGCGGTTGTTCGGGTACGATCCAGGGTGCGGTGTGGCGGCCGACAGCACCGTGACCATCGCCCTCGATAACGCCGGCATCAACTCATCCCTGGTCGAGAACTTCCACGTCAACCCCACCGCCTTTTCTCCGGCCGGGAACGGCACGAAACAAGTCGGCGTTCAGTTCACCGTCCTCGAAGACACGTTGATCGTGAGCGTGTCCACGACGGCCATCTATCGCGATCTCACCGGCACGGCCAAGGATACGGTGAGCGTCCCCATCCAGCTCTCGCGCACGATGATTCGCGGCACGCACACCGTTCTCTGGAACGGCAGCTTCGGCTCGCAATACACGGCGTCACGGCTCGTTGATCAAAATCTCACTCTTGTCCTGCGGGCGACCAGCATCGCCCTCGATCGCCAGCGCTCGTTGTTCACCGGCCTGGAAGTGGACAACACCCTGCCGATCTTGCGCGCCTTTCCGCTTCCTGGGGCGGCGAAGGCCCGTAACGGACAGGTTCTCAATATCCCGCTGACCTATGATCGCTCGGGCTACACATTGCGCGCGGATCTGAGCACGGTGGATTCGAACTTCAATCCCGTGACCTCGACCGAGGTGGTGGCCGACTCCTCGGGCGGGAAATACGGGATCTTCTACGCCGTAAGCCCGACCAACACCGTGCTTGATCATGCGAACCTGCTTGTGCCGGTCACGGCGACCGATCGCGCCGGCAATACGGCCACCGTGTCGGATCTGGTCAAAGCCTGTCTCGACAACGTACCGCCGCGATTCGTTTCGGCGACCTTCAAGGGCAATCCGGGGCCCTTCCGGAACGGCGACCACATCGTCATCGATACCCGTTGGCACTCGGAGCCGCAACAACTGAATCTCGATGTGACCGCGGACTTCTCGGCGGTCGACGACAAGTACAACCCCGTCACCCGCCCCGCGGTGGTGGAAGGGGCGACCGACTCTCTCGGGAACGCGGTGACCGACTCTCTCGGGAATGTGCGTTACGAGATCTCGTACACCCTCGCCTCGAACAACGTCATCTCGGGCTCGAACCTTCCCGTGTTCGTGACCGCGCGCGATCGAGCCGATCTCGGCTGCGGCGCGACCACGGTCACCGCGATCCACGCGACGCTGGATTCCAAGTCCGGTCCGGTGCCGGTGTTCGACACGAGTTCACTCGTCGTCGAGTCGTCGCCGGCCACGATCTCGGGGCGAGCCAGTGAGGCCGATTCGGTGGAAATCCTCCGGGGGGGGGCGCCGGTCGATACGTTTGCTGTGGATCCGCTCACGCATCGGTTTTCGGGATCGGTCGCGCTGTCACCCGGGGAAAACCAGTTCACCGCCAAGGGCCTTGATCTGGCGGGGAACGTCTCCGCCGCCTCGGCACCCCTTTCGGTGTTCCTGGTGCACCAGACGCTCCTCACCGTCCCGCCCGCATTCGCTCCCGGCAATGAATTTTTCGTCGCCCTCATCACCCCCGCCGACGCGGTCACCGTGCACATTTACACGCTGGAAGGCGTGGAGATCCAGAGATTGGAGAAGCGAACGCCCGGCGTGACGTTCCGCATTCCTTGGGATGGAAAGGATCACACCGGCCTCATCACCTCCAGCGGACCCTGCTTGGCCGCGGTGGATGTCGAGGAATCCGGCAGCGTTCGGGAGCGTTTGCATAAAGCGTTCATCTTCCGCCGGACGGGAAATCAATGAGATTCTGGCTCGTCTTGCTCCTTCTGGCCGGATTGGCCCCTCGCGCGAGCGCGGGCACCACCACCGCATTCGCCAGCAACGATCCGGGCGTGCGGGCGACCGCGATGGGCGGCGCCTACACTGGACTGGGCGGCGACCCCGGCGCACTCTACTGGAATCCGGCCACGCTCTTCTTTCAAAGCCACCGATCCATCGAGGCGTCGTACTCGGATCTGTACGGCCTCGGACTGGCCAAGCGCACCTTCTTCACCTACGGCAGCAAGCACGTGATCGAGGAGGTGCACTATGAAGACGATCAAGTCGTCGTGCGTCAGAATCGAACGTCCGGGATGGCCTACGCGCTCGGCCTGGAATCATTGTTTTTGGACGTGGACGAGAACGGCTATTCGGAGTTGAGCCTGGGCGGCGGCATCGCCTGGGGCTATGGCGACCGGTTTGCGATCGGCCTCGCACTCCGTGGACTGTTCGCATCGAGCGACATCGAGGATGTTTCGGGGACGGGATACAACCTGGGGTTGGGCGTTGCCTGGAAAGCGTCCAGCCGCGACCGCATCGGGGTCGATGTGCCCCACTTGTTCTCCCGTATGATCTGGAAGTTCGACAGTACTGAACGGCTCCCCATCGACGCGTCCGTGGGTTGGAGCCGCCGCATGTTCAACAACGTCACCGTGTCGGCTGACCTGGAAATTCGCGAAGGCACGAGCGGTCTCTATCGAGCCGCGGCCGGCGGCGAATGGTGGGTGTTTCCGGATCGTCTCGCGGTTCGAGGCGGTTTCCGCCATGTAACGGGCGGGGTCGAGAACATCGACAAGCCTACCTTCGGCGCGGCTATGCGCTTGAGCCGGCTCCGCTTCGACTATGCCTACCGATTCGAACCCGACGCGCTGGGAGACACACATCGCCTTGGGTTGGCGGTCGATTTCTAACTCGGGTTGCTGATCGCTAGTGTTCGCACGCGCCCGGGGCGCCCACCCACACGCTTCCGTCCTCGAAGCATTCTTTTTTCCAGATCGGCACATCGGCTTTGAGACGTTCGATGAGGTGCCGGCACGCGGCAAATGCTTCCTCGCGATGCGGCGCCGACGCAACCGCGATCACGCTCGTCTCCCCCACCTCGATCCGGCCGAGGCGATGGTGCAGGAAGATCGCGCTCACCGGCCATTTGGCGCGCGCCTCGGCGACGATGGCTTCCATTTGGGCGATCGCCATCGCTTCGTAGGCTTCGTACTCGAGCCAGAGAACGTCCTTGCCCATAGAGGGCGAACGCACGACGCCTTCGAAAACAACCACTGCCCCCGCCCCGGGACGAGTCGCCGCTTCGCGAAGCGGTGTGGGATCGAGCGGCTCGCGGGTGAGATGCGCGGTCTTGGGCCCGGAACCGCCGCTCACGGGTGGGATGAGAACGATGTCCATACCGGGTTCGAGGAGTGCATCGTCATCGAGAAACGAAACACCGGACGCCAGGCGCGATGCGCGCACGAGAGTGCCCAGCTCGGGATGGCTAAGGGTCAACGCCTCGCGCAAGTCCCGGCCCCGCGCTCCAGGGGACAACTCGATCGCGATCCGGTTTCGGCCCGCCGCGTCGCGCAGGGCGGCGAAGAGGATCACCTCAACGCGCATGCGAGGCGGGAGCTTCGGCGCGCGCGGGGAGAGTCAGGATCCAGGTGTCGTCGTTTTCGCGGGCGGCCTCGCTCAACGCGGCCAGGTTTTCCGTGCACCCTTCCACGCGCAGTCGCGTCGCGCGAGACCGGGCCGGCAGCGCGGCAATGATGAGCCGGAGCCCCTCGCGTAGCACCCGAGGATCTTTGCTGGGCACGGCGAACGAGAGGGCGACGTCTCCTTCGTGCTCGCGCAAATGAAACACTCCGGCCGGCGCGCCCATGGCATCGGTGGCGACCAGAGTCAGGCCGTGAGCCGTGGTCAACCCTGCGCCTTTAGGTTTTAGCGGCGCCTCACGATCACCGGCCCGGGCGAGATCCCGCCGGCGAAGGAAGGCGCGCCAGCGCGGAAGATCCTCCTGAGTCAATGGGCAGAGCCACAGGCTCGAACCGAGCAAGGACCATGGACGCTCTAGGCCGTGCCGTGAACTCGACATGGCTTCATGGTACCGTGCCGCTCGCGTCCGTCTCCAGAGGGTTTTCTGTCGCAGGGAAACGCCCAGTCGGATCCGAACTACGGGAGGTTCGCGTGAGGATACGTTCGGTCACGCTCATCGCGGTTCTAGGGCTGGGGATACCTGCTTGCTACGACACGACCACCCAAGTGGTGGGACCAAGCGGCCCGCCGTCGGGGAGCATCCTCTTCGTCACCAGCACCAACCAGCTCGTGTGGGTGGAGGCAACAAATCCCACGCACGTTCTTGGAGGCGTTGCGTTGACCGGTACCGGCGGTCCCGGCATCACGACCTTGGACTATCGCCCGGCCACCGGAGAGCTCTACGGGTTCTCGACGTCGAACGGTAATCTGTACCGCATCGACACGAGCACCGGCATCGTTCAACCGGTCGGCAATGTTTTGACGGGATTCACCGGCCCCCAGATCGATCTGGATTTTTCGCCGAGTGCCGACCGCGCCCGACTCGTGTCGACGGACGAGGAAAACGCGCGAATCAATCCCGCCGACGGAAAGTCAACGTTCGACACCGATCTATCCGCGGGCGATGTAGCGGGCATTGCGTACGACAACAACCACTCCGGCGCCACCGCCAGCACCCTCTTCGGCATCGACATCACCCACGACCAGCTGGTTCGGATCGGGGGCGTGGACGGAAACCCTTCCCCGAATGGCGGCCTAGTCACCGCGATCGGTCCGTTGGGACTCGACGCGGGACCGGCCTCGGCCTTCGATATCGCACCCGACGGCACTGCGTACGCCGCGCTCAACGTGAATGCGCTCACCAGCCTCTACCAGATCGATCTCTCGCGAGGCACGGCGACGGAGGTGGGAGTGCTCGGAGCGGGCGGCGGCGTGGTGAGCATGGCCGTGGTTCCCTGATCCTAGCGTCGCGACGCGAGCAGGATCTCCCGCATGGCCCTTGCCGCGGGATCGAGATGCTGCCGCTTCAGGGTCAAGAGACCGAGGCTCCGGTTGACGTGCAGACGTTGATAACTCACGCGCTGGATGTTTCGTTCGCTGATGAACGGCCGGGTCACGGAGTCCGGCAACACCGACACCCCGAGTCCCGAGGCGACGAGCTGCGCCATGATGGCGGGGCGGCCGATCTCCATGACCGGACGCGCCACCAGACCCTCTCGAGCCATGGCGCGTTCGATGAGCGTGCGGGTCGTGGATCCGCGCGGGTAGGCAATGAAGGGTTCGCGCGCCAGAAGTTCAGCGAGTGACGTGATGCGGGCAGTTTTCGGGGCGACGAGTCCGAGCCGTTCCCGCGTCAATTCCTCCTCGACGACATCGGATTCATTGACCGGGAGCGTCCCCAAGACGAGATCCAGTCGCGCCTGACGCAGGCTTCGGACGAGCGCCGCGGTGGCGTCGATCTCCACGGATACTTCGATCCCGGGATGATGGGCGTGCAAGCGCAAAAAGGCGGCGGAGAGAATCTCGGTCGCGGCATCGGTAGCGCCCAACCGCACGCTGCCCCGGGCCAAGCCCTCCACTTCGGCCACTTCCGCCCGGCCGGCATCGAGCGTCTGGAGAGCGCGGCGAGCATGCCCGAGGAACGCTTCTCCAGCGGTGGTGAGGGTAATGCCGCGCGTGCCGCGATGAATGAGCCGAGTGCCGAGCGCATCTTCCAGCGCCTTCATTTGCATGCTCACCGCGGGCTGGGACAGATGCCGGCGCCGCGCGGCCGCGGAGAGGCTCCCCTCCTCGGTGATGGCAATCAGAGTTTGGAGGTGTTCGAGGTCCATATCCATAATTAAAGCTTATGGCTAGTATCAGCACAATTAGTATTTTTAATGTCTGGCCGACGGCCTATGCTCTCGGGGCAAGATTTAGTGATGTCTTCAACTCTTCCGCACAAAGGAGTGCAATCGATGACCCCTGCGACCAACATTCGCCCCGCCACTGGGAAGCTCGGAGTGTTGCTTCCCGGAATGGGCGCGGTGGCGACCACGTTCATTGCCGGCGTGGAAGCGATCCGTACGGGACACGCCAAGCCGATCGGCAGCCTGACCCAGATGGGAACCGTGCGTCTGGGTAAGCGCACCGACAACCGCACCCCGATGGTCAAGGACTTCGTGCCGCTGGCCACCTTAGATGATCTCGTCTTCGGCGGCTGGGACATTTTCGAAGACGACGCCTACACCGCGGCCATGAAAGCCGGGGTTCTGGATAAGGACCTCTTGAATGAGGAGAAAGCCTTCCTCTCCGGGATCCGGCCCATGTCGGCCGTGTTCGACAAGCAATATGTGAAACGGCTGGATGGACCGAACATCAAGAAGGGCGCCAACTGGATGGAAAAAGCCGAGGCGCTCATGGATGACATCAAGAGCTTCAAGGCCAAAAACGGGTGCGATCGCCTCGTGGCCGTCTGGTGCGGTTCTACGGAAATCTTCATGACTCCGACTGCGGCCCACAAGGACCAGCGTTCGTTCGAGGCGGCCATGGCTGCCAACTCGCCCGACATCGCCCCGAGCATGGTGTATGCCTATGCCTTCTTGAAACTCGGCATTCCGTTCGCCAACGGCGCGCCGAATTTAACCGTGGATATTCCCGCCATCCGCGACATGTCGCGCGAACTCAACGTGCCAATTGCGGGGAAGGATTTCAAAACCGGGCAAACCCTGCTCAAGACCGTGCTCGCCCCCATGTTCAAGGCGCGCTATCTGGGCGTCGCGGGCTGGTACTCGACCAACATTCTGGGCAACCGGGACGGCGAGGTGCTGGATGATCCCGAGTCGTTCAAGACCAAGGAAGAGTCGAAGCTGAGCGTGCTCGACACCATCCTTCAGCCGCAGCTTTATCCCGATCTCTACGGCAACATCTTCCATAAGGTGCGGATCAACTATTACCCGCCCCGCGGCGACAACAAGGAAGGCTGGGACAACATCGACATCTTCGGGTGGCTCGGCTACCCGATGCAGATCAAGGTCGATTTCCTCTGCCGTGATTCGATTCTCGCCGCGCCGATCGTGCTCGATCTCGCGCTGTTCATGGATCTTGCCCAGCGTTCCGGCAAGCGCGGGATCCAGGAATGGCTCTCGTTCTACTTCAAGAGCCCCATGGCGGCGGAAGGGTTGTACGCGGAGCACGACCTCTTCATCCAGCTCATCAAGCTCAAGAACACGTTGCGCCACATGCGGGGCGAAGAGCTGATCACGCACCTCGGCAACGAGTACTACGATTAGTTCGTGAATTCGCCCACGGAGTAGTGGAAGGCCCGCTCATGGGAGCGGGCCTTTTCGTTCCCGAGCTAAGCGGGCTCAGCGCGCACGAAAAAGCCCAGCTAGGGAAGCCGGGCTTTCGTCCTGGGGTGATGACCCTATCCGGGAGTAAGAATAGCTAATGCGCTGCTCGATCACCCCGGGCAGGCACGCTATCACGGTGAGCATTCGATTACTCTCCTAAACATTCTCCGTAACCCAAAGATGGGGAATCCACCTAACGCCTCCCCAGAACACGCATCAAATGTGCACCGATGTGCTAGACTCCTCCGCCTTTCCACTGTCAACGACAACTTCGCATAGGAGAGTTCGAGGCACATGGCCATTCCAGCCACCCAGATCCGGAACGGGATGGTCCTGCTCGTGGACGGCAGGCCGCACCGGGTCGTATCGAAAGAACACATTACTCCGGGCAAGGGCAACGCGGTCGTGCAGACCGTGCTCACCGATCTTCAAGGCGGGGGCACCGTGAACCGGAGGTTCCGCTCCGCGGAGGCGGTTGAGACCGCATCCTTGGAAACGCACGAGCTGCAATACCTGTATCGCTCGGGCGACGACTATACCCTTATGAACACCGAGACCTACGAGATGATCGGCCTCCCGGAAGGCACGTTGGGCGACAGCGCCAAGTACCTCCAGGAAAACATGATCATCGTGGCCCAGTACTGGAACGGTAAGGTGGTGGCGATCGAGGTGCCGATGACGGTGGATTTTCGGATCACCGCCTGCGCTCCACCCATGAAGGGCGCCACCGCGTCCGGCGGGCCGAAGCCGGCCACGCTGGAAAATGGTCTGGTGGTCAAGGTACCGCAACACCTCAACGTGGGTGACAAGGTGCGAATCGATACGCGCGACGATTCGTTCGTGGAGCGAGTCACGGACTAACGCACGCGGAAAGGGAGGGAAGGATGCGTCCCGACCACACCGCCTGGATTTCGAGAGGGGCCATCGTCGTTTTGGCCCTTCTCGCCCTTCCTTCTGTCTCTGCGGCGCAAGCCGACTCCACCTACCCCTACAAGCCTGATTCGGCGGGGGTGGGCTCCGTGCTTTGGGCTCAACTCGACGACGTCATTGGCCCGGTGTCGGCCCGCTATCTCGTCGACGCCATGCAGGATGCCAAAAAACGGCGCGCCGCCGCACTGGTGATCGAGCTCGATACCCCCGGCGGTCTCGACACCTCGATGCGCCAGATCATCAAAGCAATCCTGGCCAGCGATGTCCCGGTTTGTGTCTTCGTCTCCCCGAAAGGTGCACGCGCCGCCTCGGCCGGCGTCTACATTGCCTTTAGCGCCCACGTCGTCGCCATGGCGCCGGGGACGAACATTGGTGCCGCGTCTCCGGTCGCTTTCGGCGGCGGGCAGGTCGATTCGACCATGCTCTCGAAGATGAAGAACGATGCCGTGGCCTACATCAGGAGCTTGGCCCGCATTCGCGGCCGGAACGGAAACTGGGCCGCCGATGCCGTGGAACACGCGGTGTCCTTGCCCGCCGAGGACGCGGTCACCCAGCACGTGGCCAATTTCATTGCCACCGGACCGAGCGATTTGTTGGACAAGATGGATGGCCTGCATACGAGCGTCGGCAGCGAACCGGATTACGTAATCCGCACGCGCACGGCCGAGATCGTTCCGTATCGCATGTCGCTTCGCTACCGCATTCTCTCCGCGCTCAACAACCCCAACGTCGCCTACCTCTTGCTGCTCCTTGGTTTCTATGGTCTCTTTTTCGAGTTATCGAACCCGGGGGCGATCTTTCCCGGCATTCTGGGAGGCATAGCGCTCATCCTTGGGCTCTTTGCGTTGCAGAACTTGAGCATCAACTACGCGGGTCTTCTCCTCATCCTCTTCGGCGTCGTATTGTTCCTTCTGGAAACCCAGATCACGAGCCACGGCCTCTTGGCGATCGGAGGTACCGCATCGCTATTGGTCGGGTCGCTCCTTTTGATCGAAGCTCCGGAGCCCTATCTTCGCGTGTCACTCAAGGTCATCATTCCAGCCGTCGTGGTAACCGCGGGGTTCTTCCTCTTTGCGGCCACGCTCGCCATTCGCACGAGGCGGCGCAAGGTCGTGACGGGCAAGGAAGGGCTGGTGGGGATGATCGGTGTCGCGCGCACTCCCCTATCCCCGCAGGGGACCATCTTCGTGTCCGGCGAACACTGGACAGCAGTGACCGAGTCGGGCGAGAGCCTTCCCCCGGGTACGCCGGTCGAAGTCGTCGCCATGGATCGTCTCACTCTCACCGTACGACCGGCTCGCGGGTAGTCGGCCGGAAAGGATCGGGCCATGGGCATTTCCTTGGGCGTCATCGTTCTGATCGGGATCATGCTTATCTCGAGCTCGGTGCGCGTGCTGCGCGAGTACGAGCGCGCGGTGGTCTTCCGCCTCGGTCGTTTCGCAGGGGTGAAGGGTCCGGGGCTTTTTCTTCTGATCCCGGTGCTCGACCGCATGGTGCGGGTACCGTTGCGCATCATCACCATGGACGTCCCGCCCCAAGACGTGATCACCAAGGACAACGTGACCATCAAGGTGAACGCGGTGTTGTATTTTCGTGTGGTGAGTCCCGAGGGCGCAATTTTGACCGTGGAAGATTTTCTTTACGCCACGAGCCAGATCGCGCAGACCACGTTACGAAGCGTGGTCGGTGAGCACGAGCTGGATCAGATCCTGTCCGAGCGAGAAACCATCAACCAGACGTTGCAGAAAATCATCGATGAGCGCACGGATCCGTGGGGAGTGAAGGTCACCGCGGTGGAGATCAAAGACGTGGACCTGCCGCCCGAGATGAAGCGCGCCATCGCTCGGCAAGCCGAGGCGGAACGCGAACGCCGAGCCAAGGTCATTCACGCCGAGGGCGAGCTCCAGGCTTCGGAAAAACTCGCCGCCGCCGCGCATATCATCGGGGCGGAACCCACCGCCATCCAGCTCCGCTATCTGTCCACGTTGGCCGAGATCGCCACCGAACATACGAACACGATCGTGTTCCCGATCCCGCTCACGCTCTTGGAAGGCTTGAGCGCGTGGTCCAAGAAACTTCCCACCGGCGGGCAGAGCTGATGCGGATGCGGACCACATTGGCGCTGGCGGGTCTGGCCTTTCTCACCGGCTGCGCAGGAACGAGCCCGAACGTCACTGGTATGGCGGACAACGTGCGCCGTCTTCAGGCCGAAGCGGACATGCTGTCGGAAGGACAAGAAGCGGCGTACGCGCTTGATGCCTCACGTGCTCTGTCCTCTCAAGCATCCACCGAGAAGGACAAGAACTTGGCCGCCGCCAAGCTCGACGCGTCGGAGGCGGCAGCCAACGCCGCTTTGGCGGCCTCGATGACTCAACGCGCCGCGGTTGAAGCCGACAGCTTGCGCCGGCGCGCAGCCCAGGCCGAGCGCGACTGGGACGATGCGATCCGCATGCTCGAGCAGACCGAGAAGGCGGCGGAGCGCACCGCGAAAGGGATTCCCCGCACGGCACCGCCCGACACGGTCATGATCGAGCTTCCGCCCATTCCTTCGCCGCCCGGCGATTCGTTATCGGGAACCTCAACCCTGCTCGAAGAAGCCAGCCGCTGGAATGAAGCCGCAACGCGATACCGCTTACCGATTGCGGAAACCTACGGGCGCTTCCTGGACGCGGTGAACGCCGCCCAAACCCCCAAGGTCAAAGACGACGTGCGGACCCAGGAACTGAACGCAGCCTCGTGGACGGTGACCGAAATGGCGCATTCTGTACATGCGGAAGCGCTACGCCGTCAGGGTTCGGCCAGCCTGACTCGCGCCCTCGATCTGGCCGCCCAGCGCGATCAAGCGGTTTGGGCGATGGTCGACCTCGAACGCACGATGAAGGAATCGGCGCGCAGCCAGCTCGAGGAAACGCGCTCGAAACTCGCCGACCGTGAACAGGAGCTCTACAAGTCGCTCAAGCAGTTCGAGGGTAAGTTCGCCACCATCCGCCAGGAGGCGCGCGGCACGATCATGTCGCTCTCGGACATCCTGTTCGACTTCAACAAGGCGAATCTGCGCCAGGAGGCTCAGCTCAACCTGGCTAAGGTGAGCGTGATCCTGACCCAGTACGCCGAAATGCACATCTCGGTCGAGGGGCACACCGACAACGTCGGCGCCGAGGATTACAACTTGAAGCTCTCCGAGAAACGCGCCAAGTCCGTGTACGATTTTCTCGTCCATGAGGGGGTGACGGCCGACCGGATGGATACCAAGGGGTACGGCATGTCCCAGCCGGTCGCCGCCAACGAAACCGCGGAGGGCCGGCAGAAGAACCGACGCGTGGACTTGGTCATCCGGGGAGAGTAAGACAGGCTGCGGAGCACCGGCGTCCTGACTCGACGTTTTGTTTTTGAATCCAGCAGGGAGACAGCGTGAACCGGCAGATGGCCATCCTGGTCCTCCCCGCTTTCCTCGTCCTGGTCGGCTTGATCGTCCATTCGATCAAGTTTCGCGGCCGGCGAGAGACCCTCTATTTTTTCATCCCCGCCGCGCTGTTCGGCATCATTCGCGGGAACGTCATCTGGTGGATCACCGCCGTACATTTCCAGGGAAAGTTTCCCTATGTTTTCCAGAACCGCGTCATGGGTGTGTACCACGATTCGTTCACCGCCGACGCGGGCTGGATCGTCTGCACCTATCTGGGCATCTTCCTCGCCTGGCGCATCACGGATCGGATCCCGTGGACACGGGGCCGTGTGTTCCCCCTCGTGTCCTTCTCCTGCTTGTTCAACGTGTGCCTGGCCTACGCCGTCGAATCGACCGCAATCACAATGGGCTGGTGGGAATGGACCATTTCCACCAAAAGCGCGGTGTTCCGGGACGTGCCCCTGGCCGGCATCGAAGCATGGTGCTCGATCGGGATCGACTTCTTGCTCCCCTATCTGTTGATTCGCCACGTGCGCCGGCCAGGGCAGTGGTGGCCCTATCTCAGCCTTCTCATTTTTCCCGTTCACATGCTGACCCACCTCTCCAATCAGCGCGTTTCCGCGCTCGTTCCCGTAGTTCCCTATGACATTTACTACTTTGTTCTTTTCCTCGCGGTGCTCGTGCTGCCGTTCGTGAGCGATCTGCGGTTCATCCGGCCGTTTTTTCCCGAGCGAGCGTTGGGGCGGGATAAACAAGGCGCCCCGATTCCGGGCGGAAAGAACCGTTTGGAACGGAACATTCCATTTCTTGGACTCGCCACTGTGGCCGGGGTGCTGCTCATCTGCGACATGGGCATTCATCACGACGCATCGCTTCTGGTGGCCAAGATTCCCCTTGGTCTCTACACGCTCCTCGCCATCCCGGCGGTGCCGCCCGTGGGGGTCTTGGCCTTGGCCGCGATTCTGCCCGTGTTTCTCGGTGTATTTCTGGTTCCTCCCATCATCATTCCCGGGTTCTTTTTCGCGCTTCGCGGTCGTTCGCTCTGGCCTCGCCGGCCATGGTTGCGTTGGGCGTACGCGGCCGTTCCGATAGCCATGACGATTTGGTTCTATGTGTGGAGCCAGGAACGAGACGCACTCGACCGGCGGTACTGGGCGCTCATCCAGAACGCGAAGGTCGTGGCGGCGTCCAACCCTACCGGTGCGGACCAGGAGCTGGTGCAGGCGGTGAGCCTCAAGCCTTACAGCCTTCCCGCTCACGAAGCGCGGGTCATGCTGGCCTTTCAAACCAAGGACTACGATCAAGCGGAAGAAATCCTGAAGCACATGCTCGAGCTGCGGCCGATCAGCGAGGAGATCAACGCCAACTTCGGAAACCTGTATCTATTGCGCGGCAACTATGACGAGGCAGAACGCTGGTTCAAAAAGGCCCTGGCCATCAATCCCAGCCACGTCTACAGTCGCGAGATGCTGCAGAACCTGGATCGATTGCGTAAGGGAGAACATCTGGAAGGTTCCATTAAGAGCCCTTGAGTCGGTCCAGAGATACATTAGCCAGCGGAGATGATCATGAATTGGACGCTAGGTTTGATCTTTGGCCTCGTGTTGATTGTGATCCTGGTTATCGTTCGCCGACGAGGCTCTAAGCCTTGAGAGTCCCCGCATGGGACAAGCGCTCCTTTCGTTACATCGAGATCCCGGTCACGATCGAGGCTCGTTTAGCGGGTGGTGGGAAACAGCACTTTTCGGGAACGTACACGCTGCGCCGGTCCGTGGTGGACGGAGCCACCCTAGAGCAGCGCCAATGGCGGATCTATAAGGCTCACATCGTCGAGGGAAGGGTCGGCTACGGAATGCGGTAACATCATGTTTGATCATCGGGCCGGATGATGAAGGAGAGAGTCATGAAGAGGGCACTTTTGATCGCCGCCGTCTTTCTGTGTGGGATCGCGGTCCTGGAAGCCTCCGCCCATGGCCCCGGGGGATATGCCCGCCACGGAAAGCAACATTCCGAGTTGGGCGGCCGCTGGGAGGGTGGCCATGGAGGCCACGCCGACCGGCTTGCCAAGCTCAACTTGAGCGAGTCCCAAAAGGATCGCATCGCCAAAGTGCGCGAGTCACACCAGAAGGACGTGATCAAGTCGCGAGCGGATCTAGAGCTTGCACAGCTGGAGTTCCGAAAGCTCATGCGGGACGACAATCCGGACAAACGTGCAATCAACGCTCAAATCGATCGCATGGCATCGATCCGTGCGGACATGATGAAATCCCGCGTGGAGCAACGGCTCGAAGTACGGGACGTATTGACTGCCGATCAGCGCGCAAAGTTTCAGGAGGGACGCGGGAAACGAGGAATGGTCGAGGACGAAGAGCCATCGAGAGATCAGGATTCCCGCCGCCCGTAATTCATCAGGCGTTCAGCCTTCCGCGCTCAGCTTGGGAACGGAAGGCTGAATTGTTTATGCGCTCCGGCGGGTTCTACCTCCGACATCGATCGCCACGCAGCAGCAACCCGGCTTGGGATCGAGCCGCGCCGATACCCCACCCAGTCGAAGGCCCTTGATCAGGCCCTCCATAAGGCCGAGGTTCATTCCGCACACAATTTCCTTGCTCTCTTCGACCGCGGCGTTGAAAGGGCAGTTGCGGAGCAGAATTTCCCCCTTCGCCCCGGCAAACGGCTCGAAGCCGTATTCGGTCAGCACCTCGATCGCCTTCTCAAGAAGCGAGGATTTGCTGGGACGGGCTCCGGCCCGGCGACGGGCTTCGGTTCCAATCCTGAACCCCTCGTCCATGGCGAGCTTGGCCAAGGTGGCCGGGGATCCTGCATCTCGAATAGCACGCACGAGAAGCCGCGCGGCAAGGGCGTACTGATTCTGAGGAAGGGATACGTCGACGCGTAGTCCGGAACGGCGGTAGAGCTTGGAGGGCCGGCCCGCGCCGGGGCCCGTTCCGGTGCCCAGCCGGCGGTAGCTGG
>Ga0075428_100004647_pt1 | contig 15196 bp, 11 predicted proteins | sample RhiMetdeltSRZDD2_FD_75291 | JGI IMG/M metagenome (GOLD analysis project Ga0075428, IMG submission 75291) | Populus rhizosphere microbial communities from Tennessee, USA - Rhizosphere MetaG P. deltoides SRZDD2 | ecosystem: Host-associated > Plants > Roots > Rhizosphere > Soil | place: USA... | reverse complement strand
AGCCACTGGGCCTCCTCCTCAAGCAGGAACGTGCGGGCGGCAGCCAGTTCCTGACGGAAAGACTCCGGACTGACCGTCAGCTCGATCGTCTGGCGGCCGATGGCCGACTGGGAGCCGTAGTCCAGCCGGTACTTGATCGCCAATTGGCCATGCTTGCCGGGGCGAGCTTCGACCCAGCAATCTTCGTTGCCGACGCGCGTAACCTCGGTCACCACCAGGCGCCGCCTGGCGGCCGGTTGCTCGACCAGGCCGGCGGATAAGAGTGCCTCTACAAAAGGCAAAGCCGAGCCGTCGCAGCCGGGCATTTCTGCGGCATCGACGTGAATTTCGCAGTTGTCGATTCCCAGCCCGTGTAACGCGGCCAGGATGTGCTCGACCATCTCGACGCTCGCGCCCCCCTCGGCCAGGGCGGTGCGCCTGGGGACCTCGACCCGCCGCTCGATGCAAACAGGTATCCGCCGCGCCGGCGTCATGTCGCTGCGGAAAAACACAATTCCCGTTCCCACCGCGGCGGGACGGAACTGCACGCACACGTCGCGGCCCGACCAGTAGCCGAAGCCGGACACGGTCGCGATGGTAGCCAGCGAACGCTGCTTGCTCGGGAGTGGATTCAAGTGACTAACGTGGCGCGAGGAGCAACGAATCACAGGTGCCTTACCAGAACGAAGGGCTCCACTGCCGCCAGGCGGGCATGGAGCCGGGACGAAATGCCTCGGACTACCGCAGCTTGGTGTTGGGACGAGTGCCCGATTTGGTGGCCGACGGAGCGAGGGGCTCAGCCGGCGCTGTCGTGCCGCCCTTGGAGGCCGCGGGCGGTGGAGTCGTACCGGCATTGAGCTGCTTGAGGATGATATCGGTGATATCCAGGCGGTTCTGGAATACGACCATGCGGCTGATGCTGGCCATCACCGATTTTGGATCCTCTGCCTTCATGGGCTCGCGGCTGTGGCGGAGGACCAGGCCGATATTGGCCTGTAGGGCGAATCGCTGGATCGCCTGCTCGATTTGCGAATAGGTTTCGAAGTACAACCGCGCCTCATCGGTGAGAAAATCCTGTCGCTGCCGACGCAGGTTCAGATCGTTGTCGGCAATCGCCTTGGTCATTTTCTCCTCGAGCTGCTGGTATTCGGCGGAGCCGGCCTTGAACGTGGCCAGCTCCTCTTTCATCTTGTTCAGCTCACGCTGCTGGGCGCGGACCCAGCCGTCGAGCTGAGCGCCGCGCTCGTTGAGCTCGATCAGCCGCGTGTTGAAGACGTTGTGGTTTTTGAAGATGTAGCTGATGTCCACGACGGCGACGTTGGTGCCGTTGGGGACCGTCCGCGCGGCGGGCGCCGGCGCGGCCCCGCCGCTGGCGGGAGCAGAAGGGCGGTTGGTGCCAGCGGGGCCCTGGGCGGCGACGATGCTGGCACACAAAACGATCAGGCTGGCCACGCACGTGGCGGGATAGAGAGAGACTCTCACGCTCAGCACTCCTTGCTTGGTTTCGGTCGGGGGGACCTGCGACGAATCGTCCTTTGATTCGCCGCTGCTTCGATGCGGTCCTTCTGAGGCTACGGGGACCCCAGAGCGGGCCGTATTCTGTCGGGAAATCACCGCCGGGTAAAGATCAGTCGTCAGCGCCGGGCCGTGCGTTTCCCCGGAGGGGAACCAGCCGCCAGGTAAAGGACCTGACCGCGCCGCTAGCAGCCGGGCTGGCGCGGCGCACGATATCCACCCATCGGCCGAGGGATTATCGGCGTCGATGGCAAGCCGGGTTGAGATTTCCGGCGAAGAAAACCCTGCCGGATTTAATGAGCTTAAGGCGCTCGGCGGGCCGTCAGCGTCGCCTCCAGTTCAACGGTCTTGTCTCCGCGCTTGAGGACCAGCTTCACCTTGTCCCCTGGCTTGTGCTTGCGGAGCGCATTTTCGAAGTCGTTGATGTTGGCAATGCGGGTATCGCCGAGCTGCTGGAGGATGTCCCCCGCCTGCACGCCGGCCCGCTCCGCCGCGCTACCCGGCAACGTGCCAATCAGCGGCACACCGTCGGCATTGGCCCCCTCGTCCGGAATCGTGCCCAGCGAAGGGCGCTGGCCGGACGGATCGCCGGCCAGCATCGTGACCGCCCCTTTGACCTCCACGTACTGCGGCCGCGAGTCGGCGGCATCCGTATTTTCGACAATCCTCGTGACCAGGTCGGCAATCCGCCGCATACCCGGCACGTTCAGCTTGTCGGCATCGTCACTGGGGCGGTGATAGTCGGTGTGCGTTCCGGTAAACAGGTGCAGCACCGGGATCTTGCGGGCATAAAAGGACGAATGATCGCTGGGGCCAAAACCCTCGGGCTGCTTAGAGAGCTTGAAACCCATCTCCTGACAGAGCTTCTCGACCAGTGGATCGAAGTGCTGGGCGGTTCCGGTCCCGTAGACCACCAGCTTGTCGTCCTTGAGTCGTCCCACCATGTCGAGATTGAACATGGCGATCGTCTTTTCCAGGGGAAACCGGGGCTGGCGAACGTAGTGTGCGCTGCCCAAGAGGCCGCGCTCTTCTCCTGTAAAGGCGATGAAAACAATCCGCCGGTGCGGCTTCTTGTCGCTGCTGGCCAGACGGCGCGCGATTTCCAGCAGTGTGGACGTTCCCGAGGCGTTGTCGTCGGCCCCGTTATGGATGGCGCTGGTCCAGGGGGCCAGCGAGCCGGCTCCGCCCATCCCCAGATGATCGTAATGAGCGCCGACAATGATCGTCTCATCAGCCAGCGGACCCTCCCCCTCCAGCACCGCCACGACGTTTTTCACTTCTGCCTCCCGGTGGTTGACGTCCGCCTGAATGCTGGCAGACCACCCGGCAAGCTCCGCGCTTTGCGGCTTCAGCGTGGCGTCGATCTCCTTTTCGATTGCCGCCAGATCTTTGCCCAGCGCGGCCTTGATGACACCGTCGATCGACTGGCGGCTGCAAAACAGGACTGGCAGCTGGCGATGACCGGCATCGATCCCCGCCCCATCGAGCGGCAACACGGGATCTGGGTTCTCCGACTGTCGCTTGGACAGCAGGGCGATTTGCTCGGCGAGCTGCCCGATTTCGCTGGCATGCTTTTCGCGGTCGGCCGGCAAGGCATGCGGGTTCTCCTTGAATTTGCGGCGCGATTCCACCAGCCGGTCTACGGTCTCGTCGAAGGCCCGCTTTTCGTCATCGCGCCGCTGTCGCAGCTCCAGGCTGTCGTTGACCAGCAGCACGGCGGCCGCGCCGTGACCGAAGGCGTTGGAAATCTTGGTGGCGAAATGGGCGTGCCGCGACGGCCGAACGCCGCTGAAAACGCTTTCTTTGTCTTCCTGTTGCGGCTCCTTGCGAATGATCACCACCACCTTCCCTTTCACATCGAGACCGGCGTACTCGTCGTATTTTGCGCCGTCCTTGAGATCGGTGGCCGAAATGCCGTAGCCCACAAATACCAGCGGAGCGGCAAGCTGGCCACTGCCGCCGATCGCCAGCGGTTGATAGCTTTTTCCGAGTTCCAGCTCGATCCGCCGTGGCTGGCCCCCTGCGTTTTCCGGCGGGCCCAGCAGCACCAGTTGGTTTTTCTCTTTTGGCCCCAGTTCGGCGCCAGTCGTGACGCTGAACTTCTGAAACGGCTGGCCGTCGAACAGGTCGGTCTTGAGGCCGAGATTGGCAAACTCGCCGGCGATGAATTCGGCCGCCTGATCAAGCCCCTTGGTCCCCACCCCGCGCCCTTCCAATTGATCGGAGGCGAGGTATTCCACCGAGGTTTTGAGTCGCAGCTCGGACGCTGCCTCCGCCGCCGTGTCGGCCGCCGCAGCAATGGGCGCCAGCGCCTCCGCGACGAGCAGAATGGCCAGGAACCAGCGACAATCACAAAGCCAGCGACGCGAGAATTGGATGAGCATGGGGGCCAGAGGCGGGAGAAAATGGGGCAGGCACGTTACGAAGCACGTACCCACATTGTTCCCGCGGGTGTCAGATGCGTCAATGAATGATGGGCCGTTCCAGCCGCGCTGCGGGTGCTGGCAGGGGGCCGCTGGTCCAAGTATCCTGGATTTCCGTTTGGCAGCCCGCCTTGAACACCCCACCTCCGCGCTTCGCCAGGAGCCTCGGTTATGAAGTTTGCCCGTTTCTTCCTGCTTGCCGCCGTTGCCGCACTCTGGTCGTTGGCCGGTTTCGCTGCGGCCCAGGACTTGTTTCCCGACAAGAATCTCGAAGCGGCCGTTCGTCAGCAGGTATTCGAAAAGCGGAACAATGACATGCCGCTGGTCGAGGCCGACGTCGTCAACATCTCCACGATCAAGTCGATCAAGGGGAAGACGATCACTAACCTGGCCGGCCTCGATAAGTGCAAGAGCCTGGCGCAGCTCGAGCTGGACGGCAACGAGATCGTGGATCTTACGCCGATCAAGGATCTCAAGAACATCCAGCTTCTGGACCTGTCCAAAAACAAGATCGAGAGCATCGCCCCGCTGGCGGAGCTGATCGGCCTGCAGTTCCTCGAACTGGACGGCAACAAGATCAGCGATGTGTCGCCGCTGGCCAAGATGACCAATCTCGGCACACTTGACCTGGCCGGAAACCAGGTCAAGGACATTGCACCGCTGGCTGGTTGCACCAAGCTGCACGCGCTATATCTGATCAACAATCCGGTCGCCGATTTCAAATCGCTAGCCGCGCTTAAGCGGATGGAGCGGCTATGGCTCGGCGGCACTGGCATTGCCGACCTGTCGCCCATCGCCGAGATGACCGAGCTTCAGTATCTGGGTCTGGAAAACAACAAGATTGCTGACCTGACCGTGCTGATCGAAATGGGGAAAAAGGACCTGGCCGACAGGACCAAGACACGGTTTGCTCCCTTCTGGAAGATCTATCTCAAGGGGAACCCGCTGAGCGATGCCGCCAAGACTGCGCAGCTCGAAGAGCTGAAGAAGGTGAGCCAGCTCGTGGTGCTCCAGTAGTTGACGCGAAAGCGGCTGTTCGCGTGCGGATGGGCGATTGCCATCTGGCATGAAGCGAGGCTAGATTCACGTGGGCGTAGCTATACCGCGCGCTTCGGTTGTCCTTGTTGATGGAGATTTTTATGCGACGAGTACTTGAATCGTTTTCCATCGTGACCCTGATTGCCGCCGGTTATTCCTTTCATCCAGACTTGGCTTGTGCAGCGCCAGACGCACCTGCGGCGAGCGCGAAAGCCGCTGCCGCTCCCACTCCGGTCAAGGGAGGTGTCGTCACCCTTTCGCCGGCAAACACCAAGATCGTTTTCGTCGGCACGCACGCCGCCCCCAAAAAGCCCGATCCTCGCACCGGCAACTTTGAGAAGTTCAGCGGCAAGGCAGAAGTGGACGCCGAGAAGAAAACGCTGAAATCGGTTGCCGTGGAAATCGAGACGGCCTCGCTGAAAACCGAAATCGACAAACTGACCAACCATCTCAATAGCCCCGATTTCTTCGACACGCGGGAGTATCCCAAAGCCAAATTCGAGAGCACCAAGATCACCGCCGGAAAGGACGGCGAGCATACGATTACCGGCAAGCTGACGCTGCTCAAAACGACGAAGGAAATCTCCTTTCCCGCCAAGGTGGCCATCAGCGACAAAGGAATGACGCTTCACTCGAGCTTCAAGATTGACCGTCTCGATTTCGGCGTCGGCGTCAATCAAAGCGGCGTCGAGCGCCCCGTGTCGCTGACGATCACGATCGGCGGCGGCAAAGACAAGTAGCTGAATCCGGCGGCAGGCCGCCGCGAGCGCAGCCGCATGCATGAAGCGCTTCCCATGCTGGCCAAAGCGATCGCCGCACCGGCGGCAATCTCGCTGGCAGTGGCGTTGCTTCTTTGCCGCTTTGCCAATGAGCCATGGCGGCGATACGCGGCTGCCATCGCTTTTGCGACCGGATTTTGTGCCGCCTTTGGGATCATCCGCCCGTGGGGCGAGCTGCTTCCATCGCGGCACTGGCAGTGGACGTTCTACATCGCCTTAGCTGCCGCAGTCCTCGGCCCGATTTCGGCAGCCCCCAGGCTGCATTGGGTTGAAAGGCTACTGCTGCTGGCCTTCTCGGCCGTGGTTGCCAGCTGGCTGCTTGTGCCGACCTGGGAGAGTCTGCAGCCGCCGCGAGCAGTGTGGCTGACGCTGCTGGCGAGTTACTTCGTTTTGATTGCCGCCGCGATGGAGCCGCTCGCTAGTTTTCTTCCAGCCCGTCACCTGTTTGCCTGGCTGACGGTATCGGCGGGCGCCACGGCCGTGCTGGTCACCGCCGCAATTAGCCTGACTTATGGGCAGCTAGCCGGCGCGTCCGCAGCGGCACTCTTGGGATGCAGCCTTGCCGTGTGGCGTTCGGCCAAAGCGGACAACCTGCGGGCTCTGGTCCCCGCTTATGCTGCGATCGTCGGCGGGTGGGCGTTCGTGGGCTGCATCGATCCGCCGCAGTCGATTTGGGGACTTCTGCTTGCTCCAGCGGCGCCACTGGCTCTCTGGTGCTTTGCGCGAGGACCGCTGGCAAAGCTGACAGGTTTCGGCGCGATTGCCGCTCAAGCCGGGGCCGTAGCGGCGATACTAGGGATTGCCGCCTGGCTGGCGCTTGCGTAGCGATCAAAGACGCGACCTAGTGATCGAGAATGAACTCGTTGCTGTTGAGCAGCGCCCACCAGATGTCTTCCAAAGCGGCGCCTTCATTGTCCTTGGCGCTGGCCATGATCTTGCCGATGTCCTGCTGCTCCTGGGCCGTCGGCTTGCGGGATAGTGCGGCCAGAAACAGGTGATCGACTTTCTCAGCAAACGGCAGCTCTTTCCTGGCGATCAGGTCCTTGAGTCGTCCTTCCTGCTCGCTGCTCACCACGCGGCGCGTGAACCGGCTATTCATCATCAGCTCGGATTGCACGTTGCCCCCTTCGTGGCTCATCTCTTCCTCGTCGTCGTTCCCGGACTTGCGGAACAGCTCCTCGAGAAAATCACGCCGCGACTGCTCGATATCTCCGCCCGCCGATTTCTGCCGCAAATTCGCCGCGGTCAAAAGCGAGCGGGACAAATCCTCCGCCTTCATGGGCCGCGTGTAATAGCGGGAGAACAGCGGCCTGCCCGTCTCTGGCATATCGGCCAGTCCACCCGTCGCCGTCCGGCTCGACCGGCTAAATGCGTCCGTCAATACCATCCAGCGAATGGCACGCTTCAGGTCGTAATTGTGGGCGGCGAATTGTCCTGCCAGGGCGTCGAGCACTTCCGGATGCGACGGCTCATTGTGCGGCCCCATGTCATCGATCGGGCTGGTGAACCCGAAGCCAAAGAAATGAGACCACAACCGGTTGACGAGCGCCCGCGGCATTTCCCGCGAGTTCACCACCAGCCTGGCCAGTTCCTGGCGGCGATTCACATCGGCCAATTTGCCACTAGGCGGAATTTTCGTGCCGTCGATGAACTCGGGTTCAGCGGCCTTGACCTGACCGGTGGGATGCTCCTGGTAGTAGACCTCGCCATCCTTGGTCACACCGCGCCTGTCCACGAAGTCGGTGCTGGTCAGCCGAACGACCTCCCCCTCCCGCTGCGCTTCCGCCTGCCGCAGGAAGGAGTTGAGCGCCCAGTACTGGCGCTGCGACCATTCCTGCGAATGATGGCCGTGGCACTGAGCGCAGTGAAGCTGCTGGCCCAGGAAGACACGCGAGACGCGCGTCGTGGCCAGCGTGGCGTTGTCGCCGAGTCCCGCCAGAAGGAAATTCACAGCACCATTGAAATCGGGCGCATCGGGCCGGCTGGTGCCGCTGGCTGTGAGCAATTCGGCAACGATCGCATCGTAGGGCTTGTTCTGCCGCAGCGATTGCTCAAGGTACGCTTCCAGGCCTTCGCGGCTGGCCAGCGATCCCTTTTTGCCGCCGGTCCGGCCGATCAACACGTTGGTCCACACGCTGGCCCAGTGCTGGGCAAACTGGTCGGCATATTCATCGCCGAGCAGTTGGTCCACGAGGTGCTGCTTTTTGTCCGGGGACTTGTCCCCAGCAAATGCAGTGACTTCCGCGTTAGTTGGAATCCGGCCGAGCACGCGCAAGTAAACGCGGCGGCACCACTCCTCGTCGCTGGCGGGCGAAGCAGGCCGAACTTTGGCCTCCGCCCAGGAGCGCTGGATTTCCGCGTTGACGAACGAGACCAACTCTTCGTCAGGAAGCGGCTGGTGGGCGTACCGCCGGTTGTTGGTCGCCGGAGGCGCCGAGCTATCATCCGTTCCTTTGCTGCCCGGCAAAGGTAAGGGAATTACCGTGGGTGCGTCGCTACCCTTGACGACCTGCGGCGGCGCAGAACGACGGTCAGGCTGTTTGGCGATTTCACGCTGGCCTTGACCCGTCTTGTCTGGCCGCTGAGCCCCGCCCTTGTCGGTCTGGTCCTTGATTGCGACCTGCTCGTTCGGTGCGCCCTGCCGGGAGAATTGAATGGCCGCAATCCCCAGCGCTATGCCTAGTCCGCCGACGGTGGCAGCGACGATCAGCCACTGCCCAATCTGCTTTCTTCGAGCCTTCCGGGGCCGGTCGTCGCGACGAAGCGAAACCATCTGACCGTTTGCCTGGACCAAATTCTCGTCAGCCGCGGCAAGCGGACCGGCCTGCTGCCGGCGCTCCGCCAATGCCTTCAAGATGCGCGCAGTTAGATCCGGGGCCTTTCGCCCCCCCAGGACCTCGTCCAGGCAGGAATCGAGAATCGGATCGTCGCGCTCGGGATTCATTTCAACTTCGACTCGATGCAGGTTCGCAATTGCTGCTTGGCTCGCTGCATCAGGTTTTTGGCTCCGTGTTCGGTGATCTCCAAAGCGGCTGCAATCGCCTCCCGCGAACTGTCTTCGCGAAACCTCATTTCCAGGGCCAAGCGGGCTCGCTCGCTGATCCCCTTAAGGCACTCCCGCAGGGCATCCAGCAGCATTTCCCCATCGTCATTCCCTGCCCAGTTGGCCCAGTTTCGATCCAACTCCTCCACACGTTCTACCGCGGTCACCTTGCCTGCTCGCCGCTGCTGCGAAATGAACAGGTTGTAAGAGACCTTTCGTAAATAGGCGGACGTGGCCAGGGGACCCATGTCCTGAAACGGCTTCTGAAGCACGCTCAGAAATGTCTCCTGCGTCAGGTCCTCGGCTTGCGCCGCGTCGCAGCCCAGCGCCCGCAAATACCGCCAAATGCCGACCTGGTAGGTCTGGATCAGCGTGGCGGGGTCAACGCCGCTGGCTGGCTGGGACGGCTCCGTTCTCATGTCCCAATTGTAAAGCGCGGACCGGCGACCAATGTACTCGCCTGGCAAGGCTTTTCGGCAATTGGGGATCCTGAATTGGTATTTGGGTTTTGCGGGGCAATTGCCCTGGTCAAGCCAATAGACAACCCTGAAAAACAAACCCGGGGAGACGATGCTCCCCGGGGCAGTTTTTGAATCGCCAGCAATCTACTAGGCAAACAGCTCTTTGATCACTTTGCCGCTATTGGCAATCTTCATCGGGCGGCCGTTCTTGCTCGTAAAGGTCGTCTCCAGCGAAATGCCGAGCGACTTGCAAACGGTAGCCATTACGTCCTGTGAGGTGTACGGCTCCGTTTCGACCGACGTGCCGTCCTCGTTGGTCTTGCCGACCGCAATGCCACCTTTCATGCCGGCGCCGCCCAGGACCACGCTCCACGAGCGGGCCCAGTGGTCGCGGCCGGCAGTGCCGTTGATCCGCGGGGTGCGGCTGAACTCTCCCATCCAGATGATGGCCGTGTCCTGCAGCAGGCCACGCTGGTCGAGATCTTCGACCAGAGCGCTCATCGCCTTGTCGAGCGTGGGGAGCTTCTGGTTCTGCAAGGTGGGGAAGATGTTCTGGTGGTTATCCCAGCCACCAAAATCGACTTCCACGAACGGGACGCCGGATTCCACCAGGCGACGGGCCATCAGGCAGCCGCGGGCGAAAGGATCAGTTCCATAGCGATCCTGGACTTCCTTGGGCTCCTTGTTGACCTTGAAGGCGTCCATCTGGGCGCTGGTCATCAGGTTCAGCGTTTTCTTGAGCACGTCTTGATGGTCGCGAGCCGCCGAGCCGCGGTCCTGAGAAATGAAGCCCTTTTCGATCAGGTCGAGGGCTGCCATCCGCTGCATCAGCCGGTTCTGATCGAGACCCATCTCCAGGTTGCGGACCTGGCCGTTGCTGTTGACCACGAACGGCGAGTAGGTCATTCCCAGGAAGCCGGGGCCGACGCTACCGCCGCCGACGGCCACAAACGACGGGATTTCGAGGTCCTGGCGTTGTCCTTCCAGCTCGTGGGCGATGACCGCGCCGTAGCTGGGATGCTCGATGTTCGGGTTGGGCTTGTAGCCCGTGTGCATGTAGTACCGGCCGCGGTTGTGATCCGCTTCGCTGGTGCTCATCGAGCGGACGATCGAGAGCCTGTCCATGACCTTGGCGGTCATCGGCATGTGCTCGCTGATCTGGACGTCACCAGCCGTACTGATGGGCTGGAACTGGCCGCCTGTCGGCTGGCCCGGCTTGAGATCCCAAATATCCATCGTGGACGGACCGCCGCTCATCCACAGCAGAATCGCGGCCTTGTGGTTGCGCTTCAGGTCCGCGGCATGCACCCGCAGGCTGTTGGTCAGCGACAAGGCGGGAATGGCCATCGCCGAAGCCCCTGCCAGGTGCGACAGGAAATGACGGCGCGACATTCCCGTGGGAATCGAGATATTCATGATGTACTTCTCCCTTGTCTGGTTGGCGGAACTTTGCGCCGCCGGAAATTTCGTGCGAACCCCAATTCGGTTATCGGTCCACTTCCGCCGTCATGCGGAAGTTCGTTCTCATGGCTCAGGTTTTTCAGTGCTGGAGGATGAATTCGTTGCTATTGAGGACAGCCCAAAACAGGTCCTGGAGTGCGGCCGCCGAATCCCCTTTCCGCCAGGTCAGGATGGTGTTGGCCGCTTCTACTTCGCGCTGCGATGGACTACGAGCGAGCGTGGCCTGGAAAATGTACTCAATCTTTTGTGCGGGCTTGAGATTCCCCGTGGCCACCTTGTGCAAGAAGCTCCCCTGTTCGGTGCCGGTGGCGCTCTTGATCAGCTCGCCATTCATGAGCATCAGCACCTGCGGAATCGTGCCGTCGAAGGTCGTGGCTTCGTCACCTTCATCGGTGCCAAAGGCGAGCGTGAACTGCCCGAGCCAGTCGGCCTTCAGTTTTTCCTGTTCCTCGTAGCTGCCGCGGGTCTTGTGTGCCTCCGTGGCCACCAGCAGCGATTCGTACAGTTCTTCGGCCCGCATCTGTCGCAGGTAGAAGTGAGAGAACTTGGGCGTTTCCCCGAGCAGCGGGTCGTCCGCCTTGTTCCCCGGCAGGACTTTGCTGGACAGCGAGTACGCCTCGCTAAGCGTGATCCAGGCGATCAGCTCTTTGAGGTTGAAGCTGCTTTTGCGGAGTTCCTTGCCCAGATAGTCGAGCAGCGCCGGATGCGTGGGCGTGTTGTGGGGGCCCATGTCATCCACCGGTTTGGTGAAACCGTAGCCCAGGAAGTGGCCCCACATCCGGTTGACGATCGTCTTGTCCAGGTATTCGGATTTCAGGATCAGCTTGCCAAGCTCGGTGCGGCGGTCGCAGTCTTCGAGATAGCCGCTCTTGCTGATCTCGATCCCATCCACGAACACCGGAAAGGCGCTTTCCAAATTGCCGTTGCGCAGCTCGTAAAAAATGATCGCTTCTTCAGGATTGGCCGCTCCTTCGCCCGCAAAGTCCTGGTTGACCAGTTCGGCGGAGTCCACGTCCCGAGTGCCGGCGACAAACTTTCGCAGGGCCCGCGTCTGGCGGAAGAATGCGTTGAACTCCCAGAACTTTCGCTGCTTCCACTCGTTGAAGGGGTGATTGTGGCACTGCGTGCACTGAACCTGCAGACCCAGGAATAACTTGGCTGTCTGGGCCGTCGCCTGGGCGGCATTCTCGTCGAGCTTCATGATGTGGAAATTGACCGCGCCGTTGAAATTTTCCGCTCCCGGCGTGGTCGAGCCCGTCGCCGTTACCAGCTCGTAGACCATCTTGTCGTACGGCTTGTTACGGGCGAACGAGTCGCGGAGGTACTTCTGCATCCCGGGCCGGCTGGTCAAGCTCCGCGGCTCGTTGCCGCCATTGCGGCCGATGAGCAAATTGGTCCAGATCGTAGTCCAATTGCGGGCGTACTCTTCCACGTAGCGGTCGTCATTTAGCAGGGTGGAAACGAGCTTGGCTTTCTTCTGCGGCTCCTTGCTGGTCACAAATTCGTGCAGCTCGTCCACTGACGGGATCCGCCCCAGGATGTCGAGATATACCCGGCGGCACCACTCCCCATCGGTCGCAGCAGGAGAGGCCGCCAACTGGTGGTCGGTCCAGACCTGTCGGATTTGCTCGTTGATGAATTTGACCTGGGGCAGGTTGTAGTCAGGCGCTTGGTTCTCCCCCTCTTTTTCCTTGGCAAGGACCGGCGAACCGAGGATGATGGCCAACAGCCCTACAACCAGGGTCTGTCGCGACATCAAAATCGAGTTAAGGTGACGTGTCATGGAGATCCTCTTCTGCTGCCAAACGGCACGACCTAACACCTTTGCTCCAAATACTTAAAACGCCGTCACGCGCGGCTGGTACTCATTGTGGCCAAGGGATTTCCGTAGATTCCACGCCGCATCTTAACGGCAGCCTCCACACAATGCCAGCAAAAACGGTCGGCAAGTGAAAAGCCAGGGCCAATGTGGACCAAGGAAGGAACGATGTGCCGAAATGGGCTGGGATCGGCAATGGAAGCCATGAATCCACAAGATGTTTAACTGCACGGATTTATGGAAAAATTAATGACTTTAGCCGCGTCTGCTGGACCTCGCAGGGTTGCTCCTAAGTCGAATACACCCACCGGCCCAAGAGAAACATGGGGACGAGCAGTGCGGCAATTGCGAGGGAATACGAGACCGGCGCCGCCGCCATCGCCACGGAGGCATCGAATAAGACCAGTGAGAAGATGGCGTTTTTTACGCCGGCCTGAACATGCTTGGAATCGGGAGTCAGGACCGCCATCAGGCACCTCCGCAGCACCGTGAACAGCAGCAAGGCCAACAACAGCCAGAAGACTCCAACAGATAGCTGCCGCCGCTCGAGGAATTGTGCCGCCCAGCCCAAGACGCCAATTCCCAGTCCCATGGTGATCATCCCGCCAATCAGGACGGGGACGGAACTTTGGCCCGCCTCCCCTTTGGCGAACATGGTCACCCCAACGATGTAGGCCCCAATCCCAGCAGCCGGAAGCAGGTGCATCGGGCCGAATCCGAGCGGCCAGCCATTGGCGACATCCAGCGCGACGCTCATACCAAGCAGCACGTTGAAAAACCGGCACAGGCCCATTCCCAGCGGGCCGATCGCAAACCGCTTCAGCCAGCCGTCATACAAAAGCACGCAGCCCGCAAGTACTGCCGCAATCAGGCCGCTTCGCCACGGCAATCTCGCGGGATAGGCATAACCGGCCAGTGCCCCCATCACCACGCCGCACGCGAGCATGCTAAAGCCCATGGTCCGCGCCAGCCCAAGTGGAATCTGGCCCGACGGCAGCGGACGAAAAGGCCGTTCCTTGGCGTCCACCTCGATGTCGAAGACGTCGTTGAGAACCATGCCTGCCGTGTACAGCAGTGACGAGGCCGCCGCCAGACAGACCAGCAGGCCAAGCGGCGCCAATGGTTTGAGCCCCCCATGCACGATGACGAAACCCATCATCACGTCGGCAATGGCCGTGAATACATTTGGCGCCCGAACGAGACGCAGCCAGGCGAGCAGAGGCGACGAGCTATTCGCTGGTTCGCTCGGACTGCTCATGGCTAACTAATCCGTCTGGCGGCCATGGCGCCGGCGCTGGGTGTTCGCACGTTCCAGGCGAGACCGACTAACTCCATGGCCCGGATGACAAGCCAACTGAAGTCGAGTTGCCACCACAACAGTCCGTGCCGCGCGGAAGTCGGAAACGCGTGATGATTGTTGTGCCAGCCTTCTCCCAGACCAAATAAGCCGCACAGCAAGTTATTGCGCGAGTCGTCGCCAATCCGGAAATCCCTTCGCCCGAATACGTGGCAGATGGAGTTGATCGACCAGGTGATGTGGTGCGTGATGAAGATGCGCACCAATCCGCCCCATAGCAGACCAAGTGCCGCCCCGCGCCAATTGCCAGCGATCAGACCGCCCATCGCGGCGGGGATTGCCAGGCTAATCGCGACCCACAGAAAGTAAAGCCGGTTGACCATGAGCAGCGGCCGCTCGGCAAGTAGATCGGGAACGTAGCGTTTGAGATCAGGATCGCTCCAGTAACCGGTGAACAGCCAGCCGGCATGGGCGTACCACAAGCCGCGCAGCGAATTCCACCAGCCTGTGCCGTGCAAGTGCGGGGAATGCGGATCCCCGGGCAGGTCGCTTAGTTCATGGTGCCGGCGATGTACGGCGCACCACACCAGCGGCGAGCCTTCGACCGACAGTGCGCCCAATGCCATCCAGCACATCCGCACCCAGCCATACGTCTCAAAGGAGCGGTGCGTCAGCAGCCGATGAAAGCCAACCGTGATGCCCAGACCCGTGAGCAGCCAGCCGCCGATGAGCATCGCCAGGTAGGTCCAACCCATGAAGCCGGTGCGCCAGCAGATCACAATGGCCGCCAGGCAGCCCACAAAGGGCAGGACAACGGCTGTGGACATAATCCCTTTGTGAACCAGTGGCGCGGGAGGTGCGACAAAAGACGATTGGGCCGCGCCCGGTTGTCGCGGTGCAGTTCGCTGCGCGCCGTTCGATTCAGATCGCCGATCGCGATGAGACGGCGAACTTCCGGGCCGTGCGGCTAGCTTCTGAACCACGGCTGGTCTCGCGGAACGTTTTTAAGGAGCAGCGGTGAACCGGGCGCGCCACGCGTCCCAGTGGTCGGAAGGACAATGTCCTCCCGCCGCACAACATTCCGATGTTTGGACGCGGCAGCTTGCCGCGCCCTGATTCCATGAATCTCAGCAACAATCGAGGTGGTGCTGAGCAGCATTAGTACCTGCCGCGACCGCCCCCCTCCCTGCCACCTCCGCCGCCGCCATAGCCGCCCCCACCACCCCCGCCGCCGCCGTAGCCGCCGCGACCACCGCCATAACCGCCGCGACCACCGCCACCACCCGGCTTGGGCGCACGCTCGCGCGCCTCGTTCACTACCAGCGGCCGGCCATTGCAATTCTGACCGTTGAGTGCGTCGATCGCAGGCTGCATGTCCGCG
>Ga0075428_100004646_pt1 | contig 15196 bp, 18 predicted proteins | sample RhiMetdeltSRZDD2_FD_75291 | JGI IMG/M metagenome (GOLD analysis project Ga0075428, IMG submission 75291) | Populus rhizosphere microbial communities from Tennessee, USA - Rhizosphere MetaG P. deltoides SRZDD2 | ecosystem: Host-associated > Plants > Roots > Rhizosphere > Soil | place: USA... | reverse complement strand
GCGTATCCGACGGACAGCAGGATCGGCACGTCGCGCGTCGCCGCTTCGGCCAGCGCCTCGGGCGTCCACTGCTGCCAGTGCACCGGATTGTCGGCGTGCTGACGCAGGTAGGGGCTCGTCGCCGTACCAAGCTGGTTGGCCACCGCTTCAGCCTAGGTGGAGCGTCATTACCTCCAAGCCGGCGGTAGTGGCACTTTGAGCAGCGCCGCCACGTCTTGGACCGCCGCACGATGCTGCGGGTCGTCCACCGACAAGTCTGTGATCACTACATCCACGGGCACGTGGCCGTAAATTGCCCAGCACCGCTCGCTGGAATCGATCCGAGACCAGTAAGCAATGCCGTCCACTTCGGGGTGCTGTTCGTGCACTGCTCGCGATACAGCCTGAGTGACGGGGCGCCCGACATCGCCGCCCAGCCGAATGAGGCCCGCGTCCAGATGCACAGGGGAGTCGCCATCGCTGAGCGGGGAGTTGTCGATGGCCTCGCGTACCAGCGGGTGAGCATCCAGATCGACAAGAAGCTCGGCGGCCTCGATATCGACCAGAAGCGGTTGCGGCGTCACGACGGTTACCAAGCCCACTCGTTGCTCGGCGAGCCAATCGTTGACAGCCCAAACAGTTGGCAACTCAGGTTCGTCCTCTGGGGCGACAAACTGCACGGCGGCGAGCAACGCCTCGGCGCTGGTGTTCGGACGGAACCGCGCCATCGTCTCCACCAGGCAGCCGCGAAGACTCTCGGCGGTGTAACGCATCAAGAAAATTCCGCGCGGATCGTCAAACCTGTTTCGCCCAGGACCCTCGTGACGCAACGTCGGAAGCGCTTCGGGCGCTGGATGAACCCGAACCGCGCCCGAATCTGGCAACGGTACGGGTATCAAACGGGTCACCCTTCGAGGAAGGCTCTTGCTGCCGCGAGCAGCGCCTGCTCGGCTTCGTCGACGGGTTGGGTGGCAAGCACTACTAGCGGCGCTTCGTCGTCCAGCTGAGGATTGGACGACCTGAGGAATGCCGCAGCTACGGTCGGGCTGTAGATGGACTCGATGGCTCTCACAACCCTAAACAGAACAGCGAGTCGACTTACCACGTCATGCTCGCGGGGCTCCGCCTGCTTCTCGACCCAATTGCGAACGGTGCGGGCGTCTTTCAATCCCACGGCAGCCGTCGTATAACGCACTCCCACTGACTCGAGTAGGTGACGCGCTTGCTCCCATGCAGGGGTAACAATGGCTTCCTTGTACGCGGCTTCCCACGCGTCTGCCACAGCAGAGGAGGGGTGCACCACAGCGCTATCCATAGCGTACCTCCTAACGGCACCTCTAATGCTACCACTCGCGCAAAACTGCAGCTAGTTGCAACGATATCGGTGACGGGTCAGTGGACCGGCGTCGTCCTCGGCCGGACCACCCCTTCTGCCGGCGTCAACAATTGATGACGCGCTCCACGAGGTGGCTGCCTTCGAACTCAGCCGCCGGACTCACGTTTGGGGTCCTCGGTCGGCTGCTCCGGCTCCGAATCGAACGACTTGGGCAGCTTGCGCAGGTGCCGATTCATTGACCACACCAACGCGAACGTGCCGATCAACAGCAGCACGACGATGACGAGCCCGAACGGGCTGGCCTTGCCGAAGTCCGGCCCGGTGTTGCGGGGAGCGTCGTCTGCGAGCAGCCCGACAGCGAGCACCAGAAACTCGTTCACGGCTCTACCCCCGTGAACAGATCGGTCTCGGGGAATGCCACCGGCACCCGCGAGCGGGCCAACTCGTATTCCTCAGTGGGCCATAGCCGTTGCTGCCACTCGATCGGCGCTCGGAAGAAGTCCCCGAGCGGGTCGATCTGTGTGGCGTGCGCGCGCAAGGCGTCATCGCGCTGGGCGAAATACTTCGCGCACTCGACGCGCGTCGTCACCCGGTTGGCGAACACGTCATGCTCGGGATCCCAATGCTTGAGCCACTTTTCGAACGGACCTTCCTGTCCGTGTTTGGCGAATTCGTCCTGCAGCAGCTGCATGCGCTTCCGCAGAAAGCCGTGGTTGTAGTACAGCTTGAGCACATCCCACGGCTCACCCGCGTCAGGAAACATCCGGTAGTCGCCGGCGGCCTCGTATGCACCCACAGACACCTGATGGGTGCGGATGTGGTCCGGATGCGGGTAGCCGCCGTTCTCGTCGTAGGTGGTCATCACGTGCGGCTTGAACTTGCGGATCACGCGCACCAGTTCCTCGACCGGCTCCTCCAGCGGGACCAGGCCCAGGCAACCGTCGGGCAGCGGGGGCGGCGGGTCGCCCTCGGGCAGGCCGGAGTCGATGAAGCCGAGCCAGTGGTGCTCGACGCCGAGGATCTCGGCGGCCTTGGCCATCTCGTCGCGGCGGATCTCGGCCATCCGGCCGTGCACCTCCGGCAGGTCCATCGCCGGGTTGAGGATGTCGCCGCGCTCGCCACCGGTGAGCGTCACCACCATCACGCGGACGCCCTCGTCGACGTAGCGGGCCATGGTGGCGGCGCCCTTGCTGGACTCGTCGTCCGGGTGGGCGTGCACCGCCATCAACCGCAGTTCGCTCAACCTGTCCCTCATCACCTGGTCACTGACATTGCCGAGACGTTTCAACCATTCGGGTAGCCCTATAGTTCCAGTTTTGTAGAACTATCCGACGGACGGGCATGCAAAACGACATGATCGAGCGCCCCGCCGACCGCTACGGGCGGCAGCGGCTGTCGCGCGGCAACCGCCGCTGGATTGCCATTGGGCTGGGCGTGCTGGTGCTCGTGGTCGGGATTGTGATCGCCGTGATTGCTTCCCAGCGGCTCGGCAGCGGGGACGTCAAAGGCGAGCTGGGCGGCTATCAGCTGGTCGACGACGAAACGGTGCAGGTGACGATCACCGTGACCCGCGACGACCCGTCCCGGCCGGTGGTGTGCATCGTGCGGGCCCGGTCGATCGACGGCAGCGAAACCGGCCGCCGCGAGGTGCTGGTGGCGCCGTCGACGCAGAAGACCGTGCAGGTGACCACGGTCGTCAAGGCCAGCCGGCCACCGGTGGTCGGCGACGTCTACGGCTGCGGCACCGATGTGCCGTCCTACCTGGTGGCCTCCTAGAACACACCGCGCAAGTCAGGGCAACAAACGGCGAACAGCGAGAACGTGAAAAATCGCTGTCCCGACGGTGCTAAAATGGTCCGATACACGGTTCCCGCTGGGACCGTGTATTGCTGCTTTTAGTGCGCGGATTAGGCGTTGACGATCGCGGCAATACACGACGAGAGCTCCCGGCGCCGTAGACACGAAACTTCTTACGCGAACGAGCGCGAGAGCAACGACGACAGGAGCGCGACGACATGACCGACACCCAGGTCACCTGGTTGACCCAGGAGGCATACGACCGGCTGAAGGCAGAGCTTGATCAGCTGATCGCCAATCGACCGGTCATCGCAGCCGAGATCAACGACCGCCGCGAGGAAGGCGACCTGCGCGAGAACGGCGGCTACCACGCCGCCCGTGAGGAGCAGGGCCAGCAGGAGGCCCGGATACGCCAGCTGCAGGAGCTGCTGAACAACGCCAAGGTGGGCGAGGCGCCCAAGCAGTCCGGTGTGGCGCTGCCCGGCTCGGTGGTCAAGGTGTACTACGACGACAACAAGAGCGACACCGAGACGTTCTTGATCGCCACCCGCCAGGAAGGCGTGTCCGACGGCAAGCTCGAGGTGTACTCGCCGAACTCGCCGCTGGGCGGCGCGCTGATCGACGCGAAGGTCGGCGAGACGCGCACTTATCAGGTGCCCAACGGCAACACCGTCAAAGTGACGCTGGTCAGCGCGGAGCCCTACCACTCCTAAGTCGCGACTGCGCCGCGGACTCCTAATTCGCGGCCCCGCCGCGGGGCGGTTTACAGTCCGCCTATGGCGCAGATCGCCGAGGACTTGTTTCTGCTGCTGCTGGACAACGCGTCCGCTCAGCCCGGCCTCGACCGTGTCCGCCGCCAGCGGGTGTTGTCCGCCGCGGTGCTGCTGGATCTTGCGCACGCATGCCGAATTCGGCCTGCGATGGCCGGTGAGCCCGTCGAGCCTGGCCGGCTCGTGGCACTCGCCGTTCCCGGGCCGATGGACCCGGTCGTTGCGCCGGCGTTCCAACTGCTGCAGCGACGGCCATTGCGTCCTGCCACCGCCGTCAAGCGGCTGTCCAAACACACCGAAGAGAACCTCGCCAACTATCTGGAGTACATGGGCCAGATCCGGCGTGTTCGGTTGAACTCCAAGCGGTTCAGCCACCCGTACGCGTGGCCACTGACCAACAGGGATCGGGTCGGTCCCGCGCGCTCGGCGCTGCTCGGGGCGTTGTTCGACCGCAGGCCGCCCACCCCGACGACGGCGGCGATCATCTCGTTGTTGCACGCGGTCGACGGGCTCGGTGCACTGCTCAGCCTCAACGACCGCGGCTGGCGGTGGGTGCACGCCAGGGCGGGCGAAATCGCCATGGGCAGCTGGGTGGACGAGTATCCGACCGCGATGCCCGAAGTGAACCTGGCGATCACCGCGTCGGCGGTGCGAGGGGCGCTAGCCTAGCGCCTGCTCGAGGTCGGCGAGCAAATCCGCGGCATCTTCGATGCCGACGGACAGCCGAACCAGGTCGTCGGGCACCTCCAGCTGCGAGCCCGCGGTCGATGCGTGCGTCATCGCACCCGGATACTCGATCAGCGACTCCACCCCGCCCAGCGATTCGGCGAGAATGAAAACCTCTGTCCGAGAGCAGAAGTCGTGCGCGGCCTGCGGCCCGCCGCGCATGCGTACCGACACCATGCCGCCGAACGCGCTCATCTGCCGCTTCGCGACTTCGTGGCCGGGGTGGCTGGGCAGCCCCGGATACAGCACGGTGTCGATTGCGGGATGGCCGGCGAGGAACTCGGCTACCGCCCCGCCGTTCTCGCTGTGCTTCTGCATCCGCAGCACCAGGGTCTTGAGCCCCCGCATGGTCAGGTACGCGTCGAACGGGCCGGGCACCGCGCCCGCGCCGTTCTGCAGGAATGCGAATGCGGTGTCGAGTTCTTCGTCGTTGGTCAGCAGCGCGCCGCCGACCACATCGGAGTGTCCGCCGATGTACTTGGTGGTCGAATGCAGCACGATGTCGGCGCCCAAGAGCAACGGCTGCTGTAATGCGGGAGACGCAAAAGTGTTGTCCACCAACACCTTTATGTTCGACGGGCCTGCCAGTTGGGATATCGCGGCGATGTCGGCGATCGAGAGCAACGGGTTGGTTGGCGTCTCCAACCAGATCAACCGAGTCTTCGGGGTGATCGCAGCGCGGACCGCATCGACATCGGACAGCGCCACCGCCGTGTAGTCGATCCCCCACTGCGTGAACACCTTGTCGATCAGCCTGAAGGTTCCGCCGTACGCGTCGTCGGGCATGACGACGTGATCCCCGGGCCGCAGCACCGCGCGCAGCACGCAGTCGGTGGCGGCCATCCCGGAGGCAAACGCGCGCCCGAACGCCGCGTCCTCCACCGCGGCCAACGACGCCTCGAGCGCCGCGCGCGTCGGGTTGCCGGTGCGGGCGTACTCGAACCCGCCGCGCAGCCCGCCGACGCCGTCCTGCGCGAACGTCGAGCTCGCATAGATCGGTGCGTTGACGGCGCCGGTGCCTGGGTCGGGCCGAAATCCCGCGTGGATGGCCTTGGTGGCCAAGCCCTGAAACCTCTGTTGTTCGGTCATCACGGATCAGGGTAACGATGCGTAATGGGCGACCCGCCCGGTGTAGACATGGACCATGGCTACCCGTCTCGAAGACTTGCTTGACCTCGACTCGATGCTGACGCCCGAAGACATCGAGCTGCGCCAGACGGTGCGCCGGTTCGGCGAGCAGCGGCTGCGCCCACACATCGCCGACTGGTTTGAGGCCGGCGAGGTGCCGGTCCGCGAGCTCGCCGCCGACCTGGGCAAGCTGGGTGTGCTGGGCATGCATCTGAAGGGCTACGGCTGCGGCGGCTCGACAGCGACCGCCTACGGGTTGGTGTGCCAGGAGCTCGAGGCGGTCGATTCGGGCCTGCGCAGCCTGGTGTCGGTGCAGGGCTCGCTGGCCATGTTCGCGATCCACCGGTGGGGCAGCGAGGAGCAGCGCAAACAGTGGCTGCCCGCGATGGCCACGGGCGACGTCATCGGCTGCTTCGGGTTGACCGAGCCGGACTTCGGCTCCAACCCCGGCGGCATGCGCACCACGGCCCGCCGCGACGGGTCGGACTGGATCCTCAACGGTTCGAAGATGTGGATCACCAACGGCTCGGTGGCCGACGTCGCGATCGTGTGGGCCCGCTCCAAGGAAGGCATCGTCGGCTTCGCCGTGCCTGCGGGCACGCCTGGCTTTTCGGCTCGAGACATGACGCACAAGCTGTCGCTGCGCGCTTCGGTCACCTCCGAACTGCATCTCGACGACGTGCGGCTGCCCGCCGACGCCCAGCTGCCCGACGCAAACGGTTTGTCCGGTCCGCTGAGCTGCCTATCGGAGGCGCGGTTCGGCATCGTGTTCGGCAGCGTCGGCGCCGCGCGCGACTGCCTGCAGACCACACTGGACTACGTCGGCACCCGCGAGGTGTTCGAGAAGCCGCTCGCGGGATACCAACTGACACAAGCCAAGATCGCCGATATGGCCGTCGAACTCGGCAAGGCGCAACTCCTTGCGCTGCACCTCGGACGGCTCAAGGACGACGGTCGTATCCGTCCTGAGCAGGTCAGCGTCGGCAAGCTCAACAATGTGCGGGAAGCGATCAAGATCGCCCGGCAGTGCCGAACATTGTTGGGCGCCAACGGAATCACGCTGGAGTATCCGGTGATTCGGCATGCCAACAACCTGGAATCGGTGTTGACCTATGAGGGCACGTCCGAGGTGCACCAGTTGGTCATCGGAGAAGCGCTGACCGGCGTCAGCGCCTTCCGCTGATCACTGTTGCGGCGGCGGCCGGTCGAGCGGCACACATACGGTGCTCATCAGTTTGTCGGCGATGGTCTGTCGCTTGTCGTCCCACAGCGGGAACAGATAGCCGATGTAGCAGATGAGCTGATCGACGTAGTGCGCGATCTGACGTACCAGCGACAGCCAGAAACCGATTGGTTGCCACGTCTTTTCGCTGATGACCTTGAATTTCATCGCAGACTTGCCGATGCTTTGGCCCGTCTTGCCCTGCCGGTAGCAGAAGTTCCAGAAGAAGTACGCCACCGCAGGCAGGAAGCCGAGGCCCTGAATGTACAGCCAGAGGTCCGAAGTCGGCGTGGTGCAGTACTCGGTGCTCGAACCGTACATGGCGTCAAAGCAATCGCCGCCGTCGGTAATGAGCAAGCCGATCATCGGAACAAGGAACACCAACCACATTGGGGCCCAGTCGATCAGGAAGGCCAATAGTCGCTTGACCCACGGCGTATAGGCCTCCGTCGGCAGCACCAAGCGCTGCGGCGGCGGGTAGTACCCACCCGGAGGCGGATAGCTTCCTGGTGGCGGTGGTGGATACTCCGTCATACTCCGGTACTTGTGCTTCACCGGAGAAGCGCTGACCGGCGTCAGCGCCTTCCGATGAGCCGCGTTACTGCGGTGGGCCGAACTGTGATGGTGGCTGCGGTGGCAGCGGCTGCGGATTCAGCGGCGCGACCTGCCCGCCCGTGAGGCGACGGTAGGCGTACACCACGAATAGCGCGGCGACCGGCAGCGCGACGATGAGCCCGATGCCGCACGCGATTGCACCCACGATTGCGATCACGCCGGCCAGCAGCCACGTGAGAAGCACCTGAACGAAGTTCGCCTTGGTGATGTCGATGCTCGCCTTGATGCCGTCGATCGGTGAGAGGTTGCGGTCGACGATCGCGACGGTCGTGAACAACGTGAAGATCGAAATCACGATGCCCAAGATGAAGCAGAACGAACCGATGATCCCGGCGACGCCGATGATCACCGTCGCGAGGATGACGCTGCCGACCATTCGGGGCTTGAAGAAGGACCCGATCGACACCGGCTGCCCGTTCGCAATGTCCAGCACGCCTGCGAGATATGCGGACTGAATCGCGGCCACCACGACCAACAGCAGGATCCCGCCGAGAATCAAGACAGCGAAGCTGGCCGCGCCGAGGGAACTACTCGCCGAGTACTCGAAGCCGCCGCCGGACGAGTCGTACGTAGTGACGGTGTCCGGAGAAAGCGCGAACGCAAGGCCGTAGACGATGCCGTACAGCACCCCAACGATCAAGCCGTACACCAACGTCGGGACGATGAGCGCCGCGACGTTCTCCCTGAACTTGCCCCACGCCCAGTTGAACGCCTCACCGACACTCAACTGCGGAGCCGATGGCGGATATCCACCGGGCGGGGGGTAACCGCCTTGTGGCGGTTGTGCATAGCCACCTTGTGGAGGCGGTGGTGCGTAGCCACCTTGCGGCGGGGGTCCGTAGCCAGGCGGCGGGGGCGGTGGAGCATAGCCAGGCGGCGGGGGCGGTGGAGCATAGCCACCCGGCGGTGTCGGCGGAGGTGGATAGCCACCCGGTGGCGGTGGAGGGTAACCACCCGGAGGCGGTTGCGGTGGCGGGTAACCGCCTTGCGGCGGTGGCGGATAGTTCCCCGGCGGACGGGGTGGTTGATCGGTCATTGACCCTTCCTACTGCTGAGGTGGAAGTGGCTGCGGGTTGAGCGTCGACTGTTCCGCAGGCAGACAAATCGTCGACATGATCTTATCGGCCAGCGTCTGCCTCTTGGCGTCCCACAGCGGAAACAGCCACCCGATGTAGCAGACGAGCGAGTCGACGACGTGAGCGATCTGACGCACGATCGACAAGCCGAAACCGATTGGCTGGCCGGTCTTCTCGCTGATCACCTTGAACTTCATCACCGACTTGCCGATGCTCTGCCCGGTGGTGCCCTGCCGGTAGCCCCAGTTCCAGATCCAGTAAGCGAACACGAGGGCATACGCCAGGACGTAGACGATCATGCCGAAGGCCGTCATGCTCGAGGTGCAGTAGTAGTCGTAGCCACCGCCGCTGGTGCACTGGTTATCGGCGGTGCCGAACGCGATGCCCGCCCCGATACCGATGACCACCGCCGCGGGCACGACGTCGATGACGTAACCGAGCACACGCGTAAACCACGGCGTGTAAGCCTCTTTCGGCAATGCAGCCCCGGGCGCCGGTGGATACCCGGGCGCCCCCGCTGGGGGCGGCGGATAACCGCCCTGTCGCGGAGGCGGTGGATAACCGCTCGGCGGCGGTGGCGGAGGATATCCGCCCTGAGGCGGCGGAGGTTGATACCCGCCAGGAGGCGGCGGTGGCTGATCGGTCATCGGATCCCCCAATTCTTCTGTTTCTAAATCGGCAACGCGATCGTGCTGATGATCTTGTCGACCAACGTCTGCCGCTTTTGATCCCACAACGGGAACAGGACGGCAACAATCCAAAGGATGCCGCAGATCCCTGCAGCCACCAGGTACAGCAGCTCCCGGACTACGGACATGCCGAAACCGATTGGCTGTCCGGTCTTTTCGCTGACGATCTTGAACTTCATGATGCCTTTGCCGATGCTGGAGCCCGTCGTCCCCTGTCGATAGCCCAAATTCCACACCAGGTAGACAAAGGCAACGATCCCGGCAAGGGCGATCGACAGCTGACCAATCGTCGACGCACCGGTTCCGCAGAACTCACCGAGGTCGTACTCGGAAGTGTCTGTGATGCAGGCGGTCTCGCGCGTGCCGAGCAGCAGACCCCAGCCGATGCCCAAGATGATCGCGTATGGGATGTAGTCGATGAGGTAGGCCAGTACACGAGTGAACCACGGCGTATAGGCGTCTTGCGGTAGCGCCGGACTGGGACCGGCGGGCGCGGGCGGGAAGCCGGCGCCGGCTTGTGGTGGCGGTTGGTAACCGCCACCGGCTGATGGAGGCGGCGGATAACCGCCACCCTGCGGCGGAGGCGGATAACCACCGGATGGAGGCGGCGGAGGCGGAGGCGGGTAGTTACCAGGGGGAGGTGGCGGTTGATCGGTCATGGACGCCTTCCGGTGTGAAGTTAGCTGGCAACGAGCGTGCTTACCCTAACCTGAGAGATGCCTAATAGCAGGGCTTTCTAACCGGAAGTTGATCACGGTTCGCGCACATTCCCGGTGACCCGGGCCGGCTATCGACGAACGTTGCCGTCGGACAGGAAGCCGAGGAGGTCGTGACGGGTAAGCACGCCCACCGGTTTGCCCTCCTCGACCACCATAACGGCGTCACATTCGCGCAGCGTCTTGGCGGCGGTGCTGACCAATTCGCCTGCGCCGATCAACGGCAGCGGCGGGCTCATGTGCACCGAGACGGCGTCGGCGAGCTTCGCGCGGCCCTCGAACACCGCCGAGAGAAGTTCACGCTCCGACACGCTGCCTGCGACTTCGCCGGCCATCACCGGCGGCTCGGCGCCGACAACCGGCATCTGCGACACGCCGTATTCGCGCAGGATGCCGATTGCGTCGCGCACGGTCTCGGACGGATGCGTGTGGACCAGGTCGGGCAGCGCCCCTGACTTGCCCCGCAGCACGTCGCCGACCGTCGACTCCTCGACGGAACCGTCCAGCCGCGTGCGCAGGAAGCCGTAGGACGACATCCACGAATCGTTGAAAACCTTTGACAGATAACCTCTTCCGCCGTCAGGCAAAAGGACGACCACCAACGCGTCGGGCCCGGCCCGCTCGGCCACCTTGACCGCGGCAACAACTGCCATGCCACACGAGCCGCCGACCAATAGCGCTTCTTCGCGCGCCAGCCGGCGCGTCATCTCGAACGAGTCGGCGTCGGACACCGCGATGATCTCGTCCGGCACCGTCGGGTCGTACGCCGACGGCCAGAAGTCCTCGCCGACGCCCTCGACCAGATACGGCCGCCCGGTGCCGCCGGAGTACACCGATCCCTCGGGGTCGACGCCGACGATGCGCACCTTTCCGCCGGACACCTCTTTGAGGTAGCGCCCGGCGCCGGTGATGGTGCCGCCGGTGCCGACGCCCGCGACGAAATGAGTGACCTTGCCGTCGGTGTCGGCCCACACCTCCGGCCCGGTGGTTTCGTAGTGGCTGGCCGGCCCCATCGGGTTCGAGTACTGGTCGGGTTTCCACGCGCCGTCGATCTCTTCGACCAGCCGGTTGGAGACGCTGTAGTAGCTGTCCGGATGGTCGGGCGGGACGGCGGTCGGGCACACCACCACGTCGGCCCCGTAGGCCCGCAACACGTTTTGCTTGTCTTCGCTGACCTTGTCTGGGCAGACGAAGATGCACTTGTAGCCACGCTGCTGGGCCACCAGGGCCAGTCCGACGCCGGTGTTGCCGGACGTCGGCTCGACGATGGTCCCTCCGGGCTTGAGTTCCCCGCTGGCCTCGGCGGCGTCGATCATCTTGACCGCGATGCGGTCCTTGGCGCTGCCGCCGGGGTTGAGGTATTCGATCTTGGCCGCAACTGTGGCTGCGCCGTCGGGAACAACCGAGTTCAGCTGCACCAGAGGGGTATTGCCGATGAGCTCACTGACGTGCCGAGCGATGCGCATATGTCCATCGTCTCAGGCCCGAGGATCGGCTACCAGGTGGCCTCTCGGATGTAGTCGCCGATCTGCTTCAGCGAGCGATTGGCCTCAGCCACCATCGGGGTGGCTATCTGGAACACGTGCATCTGGCCCGGCCAGACCCGCACCTCGACGGGCACCCCCGCGGCGGCCAGCATATGTGCGGCCTTGCGGGCGTCGCTGACGAGCACTTCGGAACCCGAGACATGAATCAGGGTGCGCGGAAGTCCTGGCTCGATGTGGTCGAGCGGTTCGTAGATCTCCTCGGGCTTTCCGTCGACGACGTGCCGCTCGGCGGCCTCCTCGATCAGATCGACGAGCGCGTGAAATGCCTTGGGCGGGAACATCACGTCGGTGCGGACGTTCGGGTGATTCGCCCGCGTTTCGTTGTCGATCTCGAACAACGGCGACATGGTTACGATGGCGGCAGGCACCTCGCCGACAAGACCTTCGCGCTGCAGCTTTTCGGCCAGGGCCAACGCCAGGTAGCCACCCGCTGAGTCCCCGGCCAGCACGATCTGGTCGGGTTCGTAGCCCTTCAGCCGCAGCCACTTGTACGCGTCATAGCAGTCGTCCAGCGCCTGCCCCACGGAGTGCTTCGGGATCATTCGGTAGTTAACGACCAGAACAGGGCTGTCGGCGAACTTCGACAACGCCGTCACCAGCCGGCCGTGCGAGTGCGCACCACATGTCAGGAATGCGCCGCCGTGCATGTAGAGGATCACGCTGTGCTTACCGTCGGCGGGAAGCACGCCACCGGCGCGGACCAGCTGCGCGGTGCAGTTCGGCAAAGAAATGGTCGCGCGGACGGTTCCCGGAGCAGGGCGTACCACGCGCGCGACGAAGTCGACCAAACCCCATGGCCAGGGCAGGCGTGGCGCATAACTTCCGATTGCTAGCGTCGGCCGAATAGTTAGCAGAGCCGCCAGGGCTGTGAGCCGTCCCGCGATGCTGGGACCGTCTTCCAAGACCTCTACGGGCGCGCCGTCACTGACCGGAAACTTGCGCGGTCTACGGGATCTAGCTGGGCTGACGCCAGCATGCGACGCTCTGGATACCTTACTCGGTGCCGTCATCGCCACCACTCCTACGCTATCGTAGTGCCGGGGTGCGCCGTGTTTACTGGGCAAACCCAACGAACTTAGCTTGACACCCTACAGCCAATTCAACAATCAACGAGTCGAAATCGATACCGGACTTGATACCGCACTGTGATCGCCGAGCGGGTCTTGCCACGCGGATAAGCCCGGAAAACTTCCCTAAACTTGTTCCCGTGCGCATTCGTGTGGGGCGTCGGTCGACCATCGCCCTGGCGGCGGCGGCCGGACTCGCGTCGACGGGCTCCGTCTATGTCGGAGCCCGCAATCTGCTGAGCGGACAGGCTGACCAGGCCCGACAGGTCATCCCCAAGTCGTGGGACGTCCCGCCCCGCGCCGACGGCGTCTACTCACCCGGCGGTGGACCCGTTGAGCGGTGGCAGCGCGGGGTGCCGTTCGACCTGCACTTGATGATCTTCGGCGACTCCACCGCCGCCGGCTACGGCTGCGAGTCCGCGGAGGAGCTGCCCGGTGTGCTCGTCGCCCGAGGGCTGGCCGAAGAATCGGGCAAGCGCGTGCGGTTGAACACGAAGGCGATCGTCGGCGCGACGTCCAAGGGGCTGTCGGGCCAGATCGACGCGATGTTCGTGGCGGGCCCGCCGCCGGACGCCGCCGTGATCATGATCGGCGCGAACGACATCACCAGGCCGAATGGCATCGGACCGTCGGCACGCCGACTCGGCCGGGCGGTGCGCCGGTTGCGCGCCAGCGGAGCCGTCGTTGTGGTCGGCACCTGTCCGGACTTCGGTGTGATCACCGCCATTCCGCAGCCGCTGCGGTGGTACGCGCGCGGCCGCGGGTTGCGCCTGGCCCGTGCGCAGGCCTCAGAAGTCCGGTCTGCGGGTGGCGTCCCCGTTCCGTTCTCCGACTTGTTGGCGCCCGAATTCCGCAAGATGCCGGAAGTGCTGTTCAGCCACGACATGTTCCACCCGTCCGGCGCCGGATATGCCTTGGCCGCCAAGCAGTTGCTGCCCGCGCTCGGTAAAGCGTTGGGAGAGTTCGTCGGTCACCCGATGGTCGAAGAAGCGTTGCAATCGCGAACGGCCGAAGGCGCATCGTTGCTGGCTCGGGTCGGCAACATCAGCAGGCTGTGGCGTCGTTCGACTGGGGTGCCCGCGCCCATCGTGGTGCCCGCCAGCTAGGTTGCTCGTATCCACTCGATACGAGGAGCCGTCATGACTGAAGCCGTCATCGTTTCGACCGCGCGTTCGCCGATCGGCCGCGCCGGTAAGGGTTCGCTGGTCGATATTCGGCCCGACGACCTCGCCGCCCAGATGGTGCGCGCGGCGCTGGACAAGGTGCCTGCTTTGGATCCGCGCGAGATCGACGATCTGATCATGGGCTGCGGGCAGCCCGGCGGTGAGGCCGGCTTCAACATCGGTCGCGCGGTGGCCGTCGAGCTGGGCTACGACTTCTTGCCAGGCACCACGGTGAACCGATACTGCTCGTCCTCGCTGCAGACCACGCGGATGGCGTTCCACGCGATCAAGGCCGGCGAAGGCAGCGCGTTCGTTTCCGCTGGGGTGGAAACGGTTTCGCGTTTCCCGAAGGGCACGTCGGATGGCTGGCCGGACTCGCACAACCTGCTGTTCGCCGATGCGGAGCAGCGCAGCGCGGAGGCCGCCGCGGGCGCCGACGAGTGGCACGACCCTCGTGAGGACGGCGTGCTGCCGGATGTCTACATCGCGATGGGCCAGACCGCGGAGAACGTCGCGCTGCTCACCGGCATCAGCCGCGAGGACCAGGACCACTGGGGCGTGCGTTCGCAGAACCGGGCCGAGGAAGCCATCAAGAGCGGCTTCTTCGATCGCGAGATCGTTCCGGTGAAGCTGCCCGACGGCTCGACGGTGTCCAAGGACGACGGGCCGCGGGCCGGCACCACCTACGAGGCGGTCTCGCAATTGAAGCCGGTGTTCCGGCCGAACGGCACCATCACCGCGGGCAATGCGTGCCCGCTGAACGACGGGGCTGCCGCGGTAGTGATCACGTCGGACGCCAAGGCGCGCGAGCTGGGGCTGACGCCGTTGGCGCGGATCGTCGCGACGGGCGTGTCCGGGTTGTCGCCGGAGATCATGGGCCTAGGCCCGATCGAGGCCGTCCGCAAGGCGCTGGCCAACGCGGGCATGACGATCGACGACATCGACCTGTACGAGATCAATGAGGCGTTCGCGGTCCAGGTGCTGGGTTCGGCCCGCGAGCTTGGCATGGATCACGACAAGCTCAACGTGTCCGGCGGCGCGATCGCGTTGGGTCACCCATTCGGCATGACGGGCGCGCGGATCACCGCCACGCTGCTGAATAACCTTCAGACACAGGACAAGACGTTCGGTCTGGAGACGATGTGCGTCGGCGGCGGCCAGGGCATGGCAATGATCGTGGAGCGACTCAGCTGACCGACGTTGACTCTGCGCTCATGGCGCAAAAGTGCGAGTAGCCAACGCCGTCAGCGCAGAGTCAATGAGTGCACGCATCCCAAGCACGCTGGAAGCGCTGCAAGACGGTTGCGGTCCGATGCCGCGCAGCCGCTTTGACGACGGTCCAGCCCAAGACGTGGAGGTCCTCCG
>Ga0075428_100004645_pt1 | contig 15198 bp, 12 predicted proteins | sample RhiMetdeltSRZDD2_FD_75291 | JGI IMG/M metagenome (GOLD analysis project Ga0075428, IMG submission 75291) | Populus rhizosphere microbial communities from Tennessee, USA - Rhizosphere MetaG P. deltoides SRZDD2 | ecosystem: Host-associated > Plants > Roots > Rhizosphere > Soil | place: USA... | reverse complement strand
GGCGCATTCCCTCTGGCACGGCCGTTGCCTTTACTGACATTGAATTGTTTCGAAAGGGAACCGTCATGACAGCCGACATCAAGCGCATCCTCGTCCCGATCGACTTCAGCGCCAATTCGACCCGCGCGCTCGACTATGCGTGCCGGCTGGCGGTGAAGTTCAACGCGGCGATCCACCTGGTACACGTCTGCGAAGTGCCGAGCATGATTACGGCTTCGATGGACGCATACGCGATCGCCTACACCGACTGGAGTCAGCGGCTCGGCGAGGAAGCCGAGGTGCAGCTCAATCGCGAAGCGGCCCGCATCAGCGACCTCAAGGTCACGACCGAGGTCCTGTTTGGCCCACCGGCGCTGTCGATCATCGACGCGGCGACGTCGAATCTGGCCGACCTGATCGTGATGGGCACGCACGGCCATGGCGCCGTGATGCACATGATGATGGGCAACGTCGCCGAGCGCGTCGTCCGCGGCGCGCCCTGCCCGGTGCTGACCGTGCGCGAACCGCGCGAGAAGGAACTCGCGAAAGGCATCGCGAAGAAGCTGGCGGTCGCCGGCGCCACGGTGATTGCGGCGATGCTGCTGCTGCCGTCCGCCGCGTCGGCACAGGGCATGACGCAGAGCACCCCTGGCGGAGAAACGTTCAGGACCTATTGCGCGACCTGCCACGGGACCAGCGCGCGCGGTGATGGTCCGCTGGCATCGTCGATGCGGCGCAAGCCGGCGAATCTTACCGAGATCGCCAAGCGCAACGGCGACGTGTTCCCATCCGAGCTCGTGTTCAAGATCATCGACGGCCGTCAACCCGTTCGCGGTCATGGCGGCCCGGATATGCCGGCGTGGGGCGATGCGTTTACGAGGTCACGCGAAGCCGGTGCTGAAGAGCGCGTGAAGGCGGTGATCCAGTCGCTGGTGGATTATCTCGAGTCGATTCAGTTACGCCCGACACACGACCAGCAGCAGTAAGCATCACGATGAGCGCGATGGCACAACTCTGACAGCCATCGCGCTCAATCGATCCATCAATCGCGCCTCGGCCCGGATCGGCCACCAGTCGTAGAGGAACACCTCGAGCGGCCGCCACATCGCCACCCATCCGCCGATCAGCAGGCTCTCGCGCGCGACGCCCGCGAAGCGCGTGTCTTTGAGCATCGATGCGACCAGGTCGCCAATCAGGATCGATGCCGCGAGGAAGATCAATCCGATCACCAGGCTCGTGCGTCCGACGCGGAACAGCTGGCGCAGCCGCCGCCGCTTTTCGGCGGCGCGTTCACCGAAATAATCGCGGACCGCATCGTGAAGCGTCTGCACGTGTTCCGCGGGCGGCATTCCCAGATCGACGTGCACGATCAGCGCGATCGGCGCGTCGGATTCCAGCTCGCGCGCCCAGCCGGCGATGAATTCCTCGGCCTTCGGATCGAGGTCTCGCTCGCGGAATGGCGTCGGATCGAGCGAATGAAACAACTGCTTCAAGTCCGCGACGTGGACTTCGATCAACTGACAATTCGCCGGCAGGTCGTAACGCCCGGTCTCCGCCATCTGTCCTGAGTATAGGCATCTTGTGCTGGTATGACATTGGCATTGATCAATGGCATGCGAGGCGTCCTGGTTGCATGCGCACTGATGCTTGCGACGGCGGTGATTGGCGCCCAGGATTTCCCCAACGCCGTCATCGTCGGCGGCGAGTCCACCTACGTCGTTCGGCCGGGAGATACCGTGACGGCGATTGCCGGGCACTTCGGCATGAGCGCGTCTGCGCTGATCGCGCTCAATCATCTCCCTCGCCCCGATGCGGTTGCGCCTGGCCAGACACTGTTGATCGACAATCCACATCTCGCCGTCGTCGATCCGGCGCGCACGATCACGATCAACGTCGCGCAACGCATGTTATTCCTGGTCGATGACGACGGGGTGACCGGCTATCCGATCACGGTTGGACAGCGCGGCTGGCCGACGCCGCTCGGCGCTTTCACGATCATCGAGAAGGAGCGCAATCCCGCGTGGAACGTGCCGGAATCGATTCAACGGGAAATGCAGGCACAGGGAAAGCCGGTCATCACCCGCATGGAGCCGTCACCTGACAATCCGCTCGGCGACTACTGGCTGCGACTGTCGCTGCCTTCCATCGGCATTCATGGCACCAATGCTCCGGCGAGCATCTATCGATATGCCAGCCATGGTTGCATCCGCATGCATCCGGACGACATTGCGGCGCTGTTCGAAAAAGTCCAGGTCGGCCTGAGCGGCGTGTTGATCTATCAGCCGATCATCATCGCCGCGATCGATGATCGCATTCTGCTCGAGGTGCATCCGGATCCATATCGGCGTTTACCTGACGGCGCGCGCTACGTCAGGGACACCGCCGATCGAGACGCGCTGACCGGCCGCATTGACTGGATGAAAGTCGAGACGGTGCTGCGTGCGCGTGCCGGCCGTCCCGAAGACGTGACCGTCACGCGCACGACGCGGTGACTAGGCGGCAACGTTGCGGCTGCGCCATTCGGCGGCGCGCTTCAACGGTCGCAGCATCGCCATGCGAATCAATTCGACGCCCGGCGCCACGAACGACCAGTAGTTGCGGAACCGCTCACGCGACGCCGCATCCGTCGTTGCGACGCGCGTCTCGGTGTGAAACGTCGAGCGTCGATCGTCGATCGGATCGGCGCGCAGCGTCCACGCGATCTTGACGTAACCAGGCTCGGCAAACGCCAGGTAATCCGCGGCCGCCACGGATCGGAACACCGGGTTGGCGAGCCAGGGTTGCGTGACGCACCCGAGCACGATTTCGCGGCCGGCGGTCTCCGACAGGATCACCCACCCGATCGACTGCATCTGGTCGAGCAGTCCCTCCGGATGCTCGCGCTCGTCATGCTCTCCGCCCATGGCGACCTCGCGCATCCGGATGATGGTGCGAATCACGGGCGAGTCGAGCATGCGCATGCCTTTTGCCGTCGACATCACCACCTCGGCCGGCGCGTTGATGTCGATTTGATGATGTTCGGCGACTTCCGGATCAGGAATGAAGCGATCGAGCAGCGAATCTTTTCCCACGACTGTGGAAGCTTTCGCGGTGCCGTATTTCCAGCGGTTGTAGATCACCAGGCCGCCGTAGGCGGCACCGGCGAGAATTGCGGCCGTTCCAAGGCCGCGCAAGGCTGATTTCAAGACAGTTCTTTCGCGCATAACACTCTCCACGTGCACATACGCACGATCCTTGCCGTGGCCAGGTTCTTGCTCTGTCACGATCGGGAGCGAAACATGTCCATCCGATGGTCGTTGCTCTGCCCGGTCGACTTTTCTCCCGCATCGCTCGGCGCCCTGCATTATGCGCTGGCGATCGCACGCCGCTTTCACGTCGCGATGACCGTGCTGACCGTCGACGATCGACTGCTCGCCGATGTTGGCGATGCGCGCATGGGCGACGGCTGGTCACACGCCACGACGGAACGCGAGCTCCGCGCCTTCGTCGCTGACGCGCAGAGCGGCCGCACGCCGATCGAGGTCGAGTACGAAGTGCGCATCGGCAAGGCCGCGCCGCAGATCCTCGACGTCGCGCGCCAGCGTCGCTCTGATCTCATCGTCATGAGCACGCACGGCCGCAGCGGCGTCGGCAGGTTCGTGTTCGGCGCCACCGCCGAGCGCGTGCTGCGAGAGACGACCGTGCCGGTGCTGCTGGCGCCGGAAGATCCTGGCGCGCTGTCGTTCGAAGAACTTGTACGGCGCGCCTCGCCGGTGCTGGTCCCGGTGGACTTCGGACCGGCGACGGCGCACCAGATGGACTATGCCGGACGTCTGGCCGAAGCGTTCCATCTGCGGCTGATGATCGGTCACGTGCTCGAACCGGTCGGCGCGCTGGTGATGGCGGGCGTCGATGAAGGCGAGCTGTTGAGCGAAGAACATCGCCGCGCGTGCCGCGGACTGCAATCGATTGCCGTGGCCGGCCGCCTGCCGCTGGCGCCTGAAATGCTGATCGCCTCCGGCGATCCCGCCGAAGAGATCGTCCGGTGGGTGCGCGAGACGCAGGCCGGCCTGTTGATCATGGCGTTGCGCAGCGATCAGGACGGCGGCCCGAGGATGGGATCGGTGACCTACCGCGCGATTGCGATGAGCCGTGTCCTCACGCTCGCACTGCCGCCGCTTCAACAACGCTCATGAAGACCATCATTGCGGCGATCGATCTGGGTCCGTCGAGCCCGCGTGTCCTGTATCACGCAGCCGGTTTCGCCCGGCTGCTCTCGTGCGAACTCAAGATTCTCCATGTCAACGGCGCCTCGGCTGAATCCCGCGCGCACGTGCTCGAATACTGCCGGCGCGAGGGTCCCTACGAGATCGATCTCGAAGAGAAGGACGTCATCGTCGCGTCGGGCCTGGTCTCGGAGATGATCCTGCGCGAATCGATCCGCGAGCAGGCGCAGCTGGTGGTCGTGGGATCACGAGGGCGCGGCGGCCTGGCGAAACTGATCCTCGGATCGACATCGGACGCGGTGCTGCGCGCGGCGACCGTGCCGGTGCTGGTCGTCCCGCCGACGAATCTCGACATCGTCAACATCAGCGATCGCGCGACGTTGACCTGCGGTCCGGTGCTGGCCGCGGTCGATCTGGCGGAGCATTGCGATCATCAATTGGAGCTGGCCGCCGGCCTGGCGAAGCAATCCGGTCAACGATTGTTGATGATGACCGTGGCGCCGGCGCGGATGAGCGAGCACGCTGCCGCGGTGATGCTGCGGCAACGGGCCCATGAGCTCAACGGCACCAAGCCGCAGGCGATGATCGTCCGGCGGGGCGATGTCGCGGACGAAATCTCACGATGCGCCGTGACCGAAGGGTCGGGGCTCGTGGTGATGGGGTTGCGCGCCCGGCCGCGCGGCACTCCGGGGGCGATTGCGTCAGCGGTCCTGAAGACCAATCACGCGTTCGTGCTCGGCGTTCCCGGCTGTTAACAATCAATTACATCCACGACAGTCCGCTCATGGACAATGTGCGGACTCGATGAACAAGTACGTCATCGCGGCAGCGATGGTCGCGGTATTCGGATCACGGGCATTCGCGCAGGGCGGTCCTTCGGCATCGTTTGATATCAAGACGGTCGATCCGGAAAGCTTCCGCGCGATCGCCTTCAAGATCACCGACGCACAAAAACCCGACATCGACGGAAAGCTGACGGAGGAGGCGTGGTCGCTCGCGCCCGTGCAGGGCAACTTCATTCAGCGCGAGCCCAGCTACGGCGCGCCCGCGTCCGAGCGAACGGAATTCCGGATTCTGTACGACGACAAGACGCTCTATATCGGCGTATGGGTGTGGGACAGCGACGCGTCCGGCATCATGGGCAGCGAAATGAAGCGCGATGCCGGTTTGAACAAGGGCGATCAGCTGAAGATCGCGATCGATACGTTTCACGATCATCGCAATGCGTTTTACTTCAGCACCAATCCGCTCGGCGCCTACAAGGACGCCAACACCGTCGAGAACGGTCGCACCGTCAATTACGACTGGAACGCGGTCTGGGACAACAAGACGTCGCGTGACGACCGGGGCTGGTACATCGAGATCGCCATTCCGCTCAACCAGTTGCGATTCAAGACCGCGATCGGAGAGTCGACGTGGGGATTGAACATCTGCCGCATCCTGTTCCGCAAGAACGAGGAGTCGTACTGGGTGCCGTTTCCGCGCGAGTGGGGGCAGTCGGGACTGGTGCGCATGTCGAATGCCGGCCTGCTGCAGGGCCTGCGCGACGTCAAGTCCCGGCGCCGCATTGAATTCGTTCCGTTTGTGTTGCCCCAGGCGTCGCGTGATTACCTGGCGGCTTCCGAGTTCAACACCGACGCGAAGTACGGCGGCGACTTCAAGATCGGCGTGACCGACGACCTGATCGCCGACTTCACCTATCACACCGACTTCGCGCAAGTCGAAGCGGATCAGGAAATCGTCAACCTGACGCGCTTCAGTTTGTTTTTTCCGGAGAAGCGGCAGTTCTTCACCGAGACCGCGGGCATTTTTGATTTCGGCAAGTCGGTGGCCGGTCTCGGCGGCGACGCCGCGGCCAACGATCCCGGCTTGTTGAACCTGTTCTATACGCGTCGCATTGGACTCGTCGATGGCGAGCAGGTGCCGATCATCGGCGGCGGGCGATTGACCGGTCGCGCGGGGCCATACGCGATCGGCGTGATGAATATTTCCACCGAAGAAGAATCACTCACCAATCGCGACGTCGACAACGCGAACTTCACGGTGCTGCGGTTGAAGCGCAACGTGCTGCGCAATTCGAACGTCGGTGTGCTCGTCGCCAACAGCCAGGATGGCGTCTCCGATTACAACCGCGCGGTCGGCCTCGATGGCGCGTGGGTCCTTGGCCGGCACGTGACGATGACGACGGTGCTCGCGAAAACATTCTCGCCGGGAACCGGGAACCGGGAACCGGGATCCGGAAAAGATGTTGCCGGCGTCGTCGATTACACCTGGAAGAACGATCGATTCGTGTACGGCGGCCAGTATCTCGAAGTCGGTGAGCGCTTCAATGCCGAGATGGGCTACATCCCGCGGCTCGACGTGCGCGCGGGCAACGTGCGCGGCGGCTGGACGCCGCGCCCGAAATTCGGCGGTATCCGCCAACTGACGTTCGCCGGCAGCGCCAACTACTACGAGAACCACGCCGGTGTTGTCGATTCACGACAGCGGGCGGTCTCCGCGCAGATGCAGCGCCAGGACACGACGAGCGCCTTTGCCGCGCTGACCAATGAATACGACAACTTGAGCCTGCCCTTTGCGACTGCCGGAACAACCATTCCCGCCGGCAACTACTCGTGGACCTACGGCACGGTCACCTATTCATCGAATCGCACCTACCGCATTTTTGGAAATGTCGGCGGAGATTATGGCGGCTACTACAACGGCCATCGCCTGACGTTCAAGACGAACATCAACGTCAACATCGGCAAGACGCTGCTGCTGGAGCCGAACTTCACGCACAATCACGTCACGCTTCCGGGCCGGCCGCTGTACACGAGCAACGTCGCGAACTTTCGCGTCAGCCACTCGTTCTCGCCTGATTTCTTCCTGAAGGGTTTCGTTCAATACAACGACGATCGCAAGTCGGCGAGCTTCAACTTCCTGTGGTGGTATCACTACCGGCCCGGCAGCGATCTTTACGTCGTCTACAACCAGGGCTGGGACATCGATTTGCCTCTGACATCGCGCGAAGCGCTCGAGCAGTCGTACCGAGTCAGATCGAAATCAGTTGCCGTAAAACTTACTTATTGGCTTGCGCGGTGAACAATCCGGCTAAAGCCGGATACCTCACTGTCGCCTGGCTCTAATAATCTCAACGACCATCGGGATCAATGAGACCGCAACGATCCCTAGAGCCACCAGCGAGAAGTTTTCCTTGATGATCGGCACATTGCCGAACGCGTAGCCGGCGCCCACGCACAACGCGGTCCACAGGATTCCGCCGGCCAGGTTGAACAGCAGAAACTTCGACGCCGACATTGATGCGGCTCCGGCGACGAACGGCACGAACGTGCGGATGATCGGCGCGAAGCGGCTCGAGATCACCGCGATGGCACCGTGGCGCTCGAAGAATTCATGCGCGCGATCGAGATGCTTGCGGTTGAGCAGCCTGCTCTGCAGTCCCGTTCCATCGCTCGCGGCAAACACGCGCGGACCAATGAAGCGCCCGATCGAGTAGTTGACGGTGTTGCCGAGAATGGCCGCGGTCGCAATCAGCGCCAGCACGAGCGTGAGATCCATCGCGCCCGTTGCGGCGAGCGCGCCGGCGGCGAACAGCAGCGAATCGCCCGGCAGGAACGGCGTGACCACCAGACCGGTCTCGGCGAAGATCACCGCGAAGAGCCCCGCGTAGACCCAGATGCCGTATTGCGCAACGAACTCAGCGAGATGAACGTCGAGATGAAGGAAGAGGTCGATCAGGTATTCCATGAACTCCTAAGCGTACCTCAATCATTTGATCTCGGAAAAAGCGATGTCGAGAATCGGATATTCCTTCCAATCCTTGTAGTTGAAATGCCACCACTCGTTGGGCTCAACCGTGAAGTCGTGGCTCTCCATCGCCTTGCGAAGCAGATCTCGACGAGCGCGCTGCTCAACAGTGCCGCCCGTGTAGTCCGGATACGATCGCGGCGACATCTCGTCATAGTCCCCGGGCATCTGCACAGCTTGCCGTAGCCCTGCGGCCGCAGCTCGCGATGCGCTTTCAACAACGCTTCCGCCGCCGGCCGTTGCAGGAACGCGCGTGCTTCCTTGTAGACGGGCTTGCCAAGAAAGTTGTTCGTGCCCGCGTAGCGGATGTCGAGCTTGATCGTCGGATCGAGCTTCACCAGCTCGACGAGATCCGGTTTGCGAGTCGCGTTGGGATCGGCGGGGGGCCTGTCCTGGACAAGCCCCGCCGCCACGAGCGCAAGACTAACGGCGAGGATTCGCATCTGGCGGCGGCAGCGTGATCGGCCGTCCGTTCACGAAAACGTGCTTGATCGCGGTTTTCTCATCAAACAAATCGCCATCCGTCACGACGACGTTGGCGATCTTGCCCTTGTCGAGAGAGCCGAGACGATCGGCGGCGCCGGCGACGGTCGCGGCGTTGATCGTCAGCGCTTTGAGCGCGGCGTCCTTCGACAGCCCATTCGCCACCGTCTTCTGCGCGTTCTTCAGGAAGTCCTTGCTCTCCGAAAGACCCGCAGACTCGAACGCGAAGACGATGCCCGCCTTGTCGAGCAACGCCGGTCCCTTCGGCGCGTTGGCGCGATCGCGCAACACGCTGAGCGATTCGTCGGCATCAGGTGCGAGTGATGGACGACGGGTGGGGAAGTTCAGGCTGTAGATGACGCGCGCATTTGCGGCCTTGATGTCGCCGGCGACGCTGTCGACTTCGCGAGCGGCGGTAATGATCGGATCGAGCTTGAACGCTTTCGCCATGTCCAGGGCACGCAACACGTCGCGCGCGCTCGACGCGCGGAACGCCACCGGCATCCGTCCGGCCAGCGCCGGCTGCATCGCTTCCATCGCCGGCGAGTAGGCACGCGATTTCGCCTGCTGATACCACTGCGCGTCGAGAAACGCCTGCCGGTTGAAGGCGACGATGCCCATCAGCGAGTTCGGATACGCATCGCCGCCCGCGGGGCTGGTGGCGACGCCGACGTGCAACGCGACCGGCGTGCGGACGACGATCGGACCGCGACGATCATCAGCCAGCGCGCCGATCTGCGGGAGGTCGGCGCCGATCGACGTCAGCACGAGCGCACTTTGACCACGGATTCCGTCACCGGCCGGGGTCGCGAGCATCGCGGTGATGCCGTTTTCGGCGGCGCGCGTCAGCGCTTGCGCCGACGGGTTCATATGATCGGCGGCGCGCAGCTGCGGCCGCATCAAGGTGTCGCGCTTCACGCGCTCGATCTCCTCGGTCGTCTGCGGATTGTCGGAGCGCGGAATCGCCGGCGCATCGAGACCGGCATTGCTGCCCATGTCGATCAATCCCGGATAGACCGTCAGCCCTTTGCCCGCAATCGTCACGACACCCTGGGGCGCCGGGATGTTGGCGCCGACCGCGGTAATCACGCCGCCGGAAAACACGATCGTGCCGTTCTCGATCGGCGCCGACGATACCGGGACGATGCGAGCTCCGGTAATCGCGTACGAGAAGGGCGCTTCCTGTTGACCCGAAGCCAGCGCCACCGCCGCGAAGGCTAAAGCCGTCGCTGTCCAGAAACCAGTTGTTCTCCAGACGTTGGTGGTCTTCATCACTTCACCCCCGCCGTTCGCGAAGCGAAGCGCTCGTACAACTCGGTGTGTTTGCTCTTGAGTCCGACGTTGCGGCCGTTGATGAAGATGTGCGTGAACTGCGTCTTCATCTCCATTGGATCACCGGTCGCGACAAACAGGTTCGCAATCTTTCCAGGCTCCAGCGATCCGATGCGGTCGGCAACGCCGAGAATCGTTGCGGCATCGAGCGTGATCGCGCGCAGCGCGCGGTTGCGATCGAGACCCCACGCGACCGAGATCGCCGCTTCGTACGGAATCAGCCGGTTGTTCGCCGCGCCACCGGTTCCAAACGCGAACGTGACGCCCGCTTGCGCGAGCTCACCCGCGGCCTTGTAAGTCGCGGCATGATGCGCATCCTCGCGCGCCGGCATCGTCAGCACCGAGCCAAGGATCACCGGGATGTTCTTCTCTTTCAGCAGTGGCGCAACCAGCGGCGACTCGAGGCCGCCGTTGATGACGATGCGGATGCCGGCGCGATCGGCGAACGCGATCGCCTCGCGAATGTCGCCCTCGCTGCTCGCGGCCACGAACATCGGCTGCCGGCGATCGGCGATCGGCGCGAGCGCGGCGAGGTTCCAGTCAGTCGCGCGGTCCGCGGCGGGCGTCTGTCCATAGGCTCTGGCGCGCGCGATCAAATCCTCGACGCGCTTGACCTTTGCATCGCGTTCCTTCTTCAAGTCTTCGTACTTGCGAGTGGCGTCATTGCCGCCACCGCCACCGCCGCCCCCTCCGCCGCGAACGAGCGCCGGAAACTGGAAGCTGACACCAGCGACGGGCTGCAGCGTGGCTTCTTCCCACGTCCAACCATCGAGATTCATCACCGCGATCTGTCCGCCGATCAGACCGCCGGACGGCACGATCGCCGCGCTGGTGATGCCGTTGACGCGCGCGACCGGAATCGCGTCGCTGTCGCTCTGATACGCGACCTGCGCCTTCAGTGAGGCGTTGATCTCGAGCATCTCGCTCGAGTCTTCAAAGCCGCGCGGCCCCGGTTCGTTCAACCCGAGCGTCGTCCGCGCGTCGATGAATCCCGGATACACTTCGCCGCCTTTGGCGTCGATGACCGTCGCGCCTGCGGGGACCGCGACGTTCGCGCCAACCGCTTCGATGCGATTGCCGCGGATCACGATCGTGCCCTTGTCGATCGGCGCGCTGCTGATCGGATAAATGCGCGCGTTGATGATCGCGGTGACGGGACCGGCGGCGGCAGGTGTCTGCGTGCGAGCGGACGGCCGCACCGAGCCGAAGGTCTCTTCCTGGCTCTGCGCCGCCCGCGGCTGCGGCGTCTGCGGGGCCGTCGTTGGTCCCGCGTTGCGGCCCTCCGCTGCCACGAGTGTGCCCTTTTCCTTGTTGGCGTCGGTGAGCCGCCGCTCTTCAGCAAGACGATCGTAGTACTGCTGCCCGTCGATGTAGACCCGATCGACGATGGCGTAGGTGCTGAGCGGATGCTTGTTCCAGATCACCACGTCGGCGTCCTTGCCCGCTTCGAGCGAGCCGACGCGCGTGTCGATCTTCAGTTGCCTCGCGGGATTGATCGTCACGAACGACAGCGCCTCATCTTCCGAGAGGCCGCCCCAGTGCATCGTTTTCGCGGCTTCGGTGTTCAAGCGGCGCGCGTGCTCCGCGCTGTCGGAGTTGATCGACACGACGACGCCACGCTTGTGCATCAGGGCAGCGTTGTACGGAATCGCATCTTCCGCTTCGACTTTGTAGGCCCACCAGTCGGAGAACGTCGATCCGCCGGCGCCGTGCTTCGCCATCTCGTCGGCAACCTTGTAGCCTTCGAGCACGTGCTGGAAGGTCGCAATCTTGAAGCCCATTTCCTCGGCCAGCCGCATCAGCATCAGCGTCTCGTCGGCACGATAGGTATGCGAGTGGACCAGACGCTTGCCCTCGAGGATTTCCACCAGCGGCTCGAGTTGCAGATCGCGGCGCGGCAGCGACACGTCTTCGCCCGCTTTCTTCCGCCGCTCGTAGTCCTGCCATTCCTTCTGGTAGACCTTCGCGCGGCTGAACGCGTCGCGAATCACGAACTCCGTGCCGGGACGCGTCACGGGATAGCGGCGCGGGCCGGTCTGCCCGAACTGCCTCATGTCTTTCGGATTCTCGCCGAGCGCGAACTTGATTCCCGGCGGCGCGCCCTCGAAGATCAGGCCGCGCGCATCCTTGCCCCAGCGCAGCTTGATCACCTGGTTCTTGCCGCCGATCGGATTCGCGCTGCCGTGCAGCACGTTCGCAACCGTCAGACCGCCGGCGAGATCGCGATAGATCGAGACGTCCGTCGGATCGAGCACGTCTTCGATGCCGGTCATCGAGCTCACCGTCGTGCCGCCTTCGTTGATCGAATCGGCGGCGATGTGCGAATGCGCGTCGATGATTCCGGGCGAGACGAAGCGCCCCTTCGCCTCGACGATCTCCGCGCCCTGCGGGATTGCCGTGTTGGGTCCGCCGACGGCGGCGATCTTTCCATCGCGCATCACGACAATGCCGTTTTGAATCGTGCCCCTCGTCACGGTGAGCACCGTGCCGCCGCGAATCGCGACGACGCCGGCGCGCTGTCCCTGCGCGTGCGGCGTGGCCAGCGAAATCGCAAACGCCAGACCGATCGCGAGCGCGTAGCGTGGTTGTTTCATGGCTGCGTCCCTGTAGGCTGATTCCAGATGTAGCGGGTGAACCATTCGAGATTCTGCTGCATCGCCGCGCGATTGGCCTTCGGCTTGTTGATGCCGTGGCCGAAGCCCTTGAAGATCGACAGTTGCACCGGCACGTGCTGATCGCGAAGTCCCTGATAGAGCTGGAATGCGTTCGGGATCGGCACGCGCGTGTCCTGATCGCCGTGCTGGATCAGCGTCGGCGTCTTCGCCTGCTTGATGTAGGTCATTGGCGAGGTATCGGCGTAGATCTTCGGATCGTCCCACGGCGTCGACTTCAGGTACTGGCGCGTGAACGGGTGAATGTCGGTGTTGACGTAGTACGTCATCCAGTCCGAGATGCCCGCGCCAACGGAGATCGCCTTGAACCGATCGGAATGTCTCGTCGTCAGGAACGCGGAGATGTAGCCGCCCTGGCTCCAGCCCATGCAGCCGACGCGCTCGCGATCGGCCAGCCCCTGTTGCACGAGCGCGTCGATGCCCGACAGCACGTCCCAGGCGTCGCCGATGCCGAGATTGCGGACGTTCAACGATCGGAACTTCTCCCCGTAGCCGGCGCTGCCGCGATAGTTCGGCTCGAGCACCAGCGCGCCCTTCGACAGGAACCCTTCAATCGGATACGCCGTCCCGCTGCCGTACGGAGTCGGACGCGACACGCCTGTTGGTCCGCCATGAATCACGATCAGCAGCGGATATCGGCGGCCCTGCTGGAAGTCGGCCGGCTTGTGCAGCACGCCTTCGATCTCCGCGCCGTCCTGGCTCTTCCAGCGAAACACTTCACGCGCGTACTTCGGCCACGCCGCGATCTGCGCGCCGGCGTTGCTCAATTTCGTCGCCACCATCGTCGCGACGGGCGCGACGTAGACATCGGGAAATTCAGCCGCGCTCGACGCCGTAAAGGCGACGCGCGCGCCGTCGGCGGTGAGGGCATACCCATTGCCGATCCATTGATCGCGCACCGCGTGTCTCGCGATCTGCTTCGATACCGGGTTGATCGTGAAGAGATACGACCACGTTTTCTGTGATGCCGAGAAATGAATGCCCGCTTTGGTCCACGCAATCAGATTCGGATTCTCATCGAAGGCATCGGTGAGCGGCTTCGCCGTCGTCGATCCCATCGAGATTGTCGCGATCACGCTGTTCTGGAAATAGAAGAACGGCTTGCCCATCGCCGTCTCGAACGCCAGCTGCGTTCCGTCCGGCGACCAGCGCGGGTTGCTGTCGGGTCCTTCCTGCGCGACGACCACGACGGACTTGCCGGTCGACGGCAGGATCACGGAAATATCCGCGGTGCCGCCGTCGGCGGGATCGCTCGTGTTGCGGCGATCGAATGCGATGTGGCGGCCGTCCGGTGACCAGTCGAAACTGCCGACGACGAAGGTGCCCCTGGTCAGCTGTTTCGTGGTCTTCGCGGCGATATCGAGCAGATAGAGATGCACGTAGCGCTGATCCTGGTCTTCGATCTTGATGTCGCCCCAGCGCTTCTCGCGCTCCTTCATTTCATTCGAGACCGGATCGGTCATCGTGAACGCAATCTCGTTGCCCTTCGGCGACCAGGCGAAGCTGTTGACGCCGTCGTCGACGCTCGTCAGCTTTTCCGCTTCGCCGCCTTGCAGCGCGATCCGGTAGATCTGCCGCTTGCCGTCGCGATCGGAAATGAAGGCGATCGAGCGGCCGTCGGGTGAGAACGCCGGCTGGGTGCTCGACTTCCGCGCGTTGGTGAGCTGGCGTGATTCGCCGGTGGCGCTGTCGGCGATCCAGATCTCGGTCTCGTAGGCGTTCTCGTCCCAGTTGGTTTCGCGCATCGTGTAGGCGACGTGCGCGCCATCGGGCGCGATCGCGGGTGATGCCACGCGTTTCAAGTTGAGGATGTCGTCGATTGTCGGCCCCGGCGGCCTGCCCTGAGCGGAGTCGAAGGGGGCCTGCGCCCGTGGCGCGATCATCGTCACCACAACGCCGAGCATCGCCAACGCCGCGAGAGTCTGGGGGGACTTGGTGCTGCGCATGGATCTCCTCTTTATAGACGGGCGTCCAAGAGGGGAGAAGTATAGTTAGTTCTTACGGTCGCTGTTGACCGTATTTGCTCGCATTTGAAGGAGTTTTCGTGATGCGTACCTGGATTTCAATGGCCGCGGCCACTGTGTTCGCGGTTTCCCTGGCACTGCCCGTTTTTGCAGCCGACATGACCATCAAGGGTGAAGTGGTCGACGTCGCCTGCTCGATGGACAAGAAGGACGCCGGCAAGGGCGCCGCTCACGCCGGCTGCGCGATGTCGTGCGCGAAGAGCGGCCAGCCCGTCGGTATTCTCACGGCCGACGCTGTCTACACCGTTACCGGAGATTACGCCGCGAACAAGAATGCGAAGCTGCTCGACTTCGTGGCGAAGAACGTGATCGTCACTGGTGAAGTGACCGAGAAGGACGGACAGAAGAGCATTAATGTGAAATCGATCAAGCTGGCGAACTAACAGGCCAGCAGGCCAGCAGGCTAGCAGGCTAGCAGGACGGGCTCACTTACGGTGAGCCCGTTTTGTTTTGTACGGTTACTAATTAATCAACAACACGCGCGACCCGGCCGGGCAGCGTTCAGGCAAAAGGAGACACACCCATGCCTCGCGATCTGTTCGGCGATGTCACGCGCCCGTCGATTTCAGTCGGCAACCGCAAGTGGTACACGGTGCCGGCCTCATTGCTTTCTCACGCGATCATCCTCGCGGTGATCGTGATCGTTCCGATCCTCGCGGCGCCGATGATGCCCGGTGTTCTCGACAACACCAC
>Ga0075428_100004644_pt1 | contig 15199 bp, 11 predicted proteins | sample RhiMetdeltSRZDD2_FD_75291 | JGI IMG/M metagenome (GOLD analysis project Ga0075428, IMG submission 75291) | Populus rhizosphere microbial communities from Tennessee, USA - Rhizosphere MetaG P. deltoides SRZDD2 | ecosystem: Host-associated > Plants > Roots > Rhizosphere > Soil | place: USA... | reverse complement strand
GCCTGCGATACAACAATCTGCTCCGGGAATAGCGCAACTCCCAATGCGCAAAGACCCGCGAGGTTGAGCAGCGTGTTCTCGCGGTTCGTTAGCCCTCGATAGGCGAACAGGCAGACGCTTATCGCAAAGAGGACCCCGACAAAAATCGTGCGCATCGGAAATGTGGCGCATTGGTCGCTGGAAGCGGCCCAGAAGTAGGCACTCATCGACGGCTGAAGGTCCAGGTGATACGCGATCTTGCCCACGAGCCACAGCACAAACGGCGTCGCAAATGCGAAGACGGCGAGACCCGCGCGCAGCTTGAAGTACGTATTCGAGAAGTGCTTTGCGAGCTCCCTGGAATCACTCGGAGGCGGAATGTTCGATAGTGGTTTCATTGGCACAATCCCCGGGTGGCCAGGACTCGCCGCATGTTGATGCCGTCAGCCAGGATTCTTAACCACGACTGCCGACGCTGTTCTCTTTGCGTTCCCGTCGGCCATGACCTTTGTGATGCCGCTATTTCCGCGGAACGCGTTGCCTTTCGGCAGCGCGACCGACCAGCAGGTGTCCGGCGTGCGCGCGACCTCGAGGTACGAGTATTGCGTGTACTGGTTCCAGCGCCAATTGTAGATCACGCACTCAGCCGCTCCGGTGCTCGGCCGACCTGCCATCTGGAGTGCAAGGTATCGCGGCGAATTGATCGGGCCGTCAGTAGCCCGCGACGCTTCCCACGGGCAAGCGCGGATCGATCGCCCCATACAGGCGATACGGGCCGCGCGGTTCGCTGCCGATCGCTGGACCGCCGATGAGAATCGCGGCGACATGGTTCCAGTAATCCATGGTCTCGAGATGATGCCCCTTTGCAGCGAGCGCGGCCCGGGTGTCGGCGCTCAGGGCATTGGGCTCGTAGAACAGCGTGTCGGGCATCCACTGCGCGTGAATGCGCGGCGCATCCACCGCCTCGGTGATGCTCATCCGATAGTCGATCAGGTTGACCACCGTCTGCAGAATTGCGGTCGGGATGTGGCTCCCGCCCGGGGTGCCGATGACGAGCAGGAGCTTGCCGTGGCGCGTGACGATCGTCGGCGTCATCGATGACAGCGGCCGCTTGCCCGGCGCGATGGCATTGTTCTCGCCTTCGACGAGCCCATACATGTTCGGCGCGCCCGGCTTCGCCGAAAAATCGTCCATCTCGTCGTTGAGCAGGATCCCGGTTCCGGCGGCCATGACCCTCGCGCCGAACCAGTCGTTCAGCGTGTAGGTGAGGGAGACGGCGTTGCCCGCCGCGTCGACGACGGAAATATGCGTCGTCGTGCTGCCCTCGACGGTGAAGCCGGGCCCCATCAACGACGCGGACGGCGTCGCCTTGTCGGGATCGATCCCGCGCCGCAGTTCATCGGCATAGTCGGGCGAGATCAGCCGCTCGACGTCGGCCCGGACGAAATCCGGGTCGCCCAACCTCAGGTTGCGATCGCGGAACGCGCGGCGCAGCGCTTCGGTCATGTAATGCACGGACTGCGCGGAATGAAACTCGGCGGGATCGACCGGCCAGCCCGACAGGAGGTTCAGCGATTCGCACAGGACGACGCCGCCCGAGCTCGGCGGAGGCGCCGAAACCACGCGATTCCCGCGATAGTTGCATTCCAGCGGCTTGCGCTCGACGGGGCGGTAGCCGGCAAAATCAGCCGACGAAAAGACGCCGGCCCCTTTCCGGCTAGCCTCGACCATCAGGCGGGCCGGCTCTCCGCGATAGAACCCTTCGATTCCGTCCTTCGCGATGATGCGCAGCATGCGCGCCAGGTCCTTCTGGACGAGCCGCTCGCCGGCGATATAGGGCTTGCCGTCCTTGAGGAACACGGCGCTGGCCGGGGCATCCTTTCGAAAGTCCGCTTCACCCTGGGCGAGAAATTCGGCGTCGCCCTGGTCGAGCACGAAGCCGCGAGCGGCAAGCTCGATCGAAGGTCCGACCAGCTTCGCCCGTGGACGCGTGCCGTACGCCTCGCGGGCGAGCTCGAGGCCCGCGACGGTGCCGGGAATGGCAGCCGACAGGTATCCGCGTGTCGACAGGAGCGGCACCGGCTTGCCGCTCGCGTCGAGAAACATGTCTCGCGTCGCCGCAGCCGGGGCCGTTTCGCGAAAATCGATGAAGCTCTCGCGGCCGTCTGCCATGCGGATTAGCATGAAGCCGCCGCCGCCCAGGTTTCCCGCCTCGGGGAAGGTCACCGCCAGCGCGTAGGCCGTGGCGATCGCCGCATCGACGGCATTGCCGCCCTGCTTGAGCTCCGCGACGCCAATGTCGCTCGCGAGCCGGTGCGAGGAGACGACCATGCCACGCTCGGCGCCTTGCGGTACCGGTGAGGCGGCCTCGGTGCCGCGCGCCGCCAGCACGAGCACCAAAAAGAGTCGGGCGGGAAAGCCGAAGCCTTCCCGCCCGATCTTCAAACGAAGCCTCTCAACCAAGATCAATTCTGGGCGTCAATTCCCGCCGAAATCGATCCTGAACGTCATGTACCAGAAGGCGCCATTGTGCCCGAAGGGTCCGCCATTGCGCGGATAGACGTTTCCATTTTCAAGGCCCCCCACGATCGGGTACACCGGGTTATCAGCTGACTGGGCGACCTTGTCCGGGTAAGCATCGAACACGTTGGCGCCGCCCACGGTCAGCGTGTACTTCTCCGCGAACGTGTAGCTGACATCCAGATCGGTCGTGTATTTTTCGCTGAACACCTGGCCCGGGTAATCGATCTCGTCACTCCAGTTGCCGTAGTAGCGCTCGACGGCATTGATCGCCCAATTGCCGACCGTCCAGCCTGCCTGCAGGTTGACCCGGTGATTGGGAGCGAGATTCTCGGCGGTGCTGATCTGCAATGGCCCGATCGCGGCCGGGTCGAACTTGGTGACCTCGTTTTCGTTGTAGTTGTAAGCGAGCGTCAGGCCGAGGTTCCCGGCGCCGAGGTCGGTGCGATACGTGCCGATCAGGTCGACTCCCTGCGTCTTGGTGTCCAGGGAATTGGTGAAATACTGCACGTTGCCACCGACGCCTACGGCCGCCAGCTCCGGCAGGTCTGCAATGTCCTCAGCTGTCACCGTGAAGGCCTGGGAGATGTAGATGCGGTCGCTCACGTCGATGCGGTAGAAGTCCGCCGTCAGCTCGATGTTGTCCGTTGGGTTGTACACGAAGCCGATGCCGTAGTTGTCCGATTCCTCCGGCTTGAGCGACTGGGCGCCGTAGAACTGCGCGATCGCGCTCGTCACGGGGTAGGTGCCCGTCTGCACCGACACGCCCGCGATGAAGTTCGTCGTCAGGACCTGCACGTTGTTCTGGCCCGGCGAAGGCGCGTGGAATCCACTGCCCAAAGTCGCGCGAACAGAGAAGCTGTCCGTCAGCTTGTAAATCCCGTTGAGCTTGTACACCGTCGCGTTGCCGAAGCTGTCGTAGTCTTCGAATCGCACCATCACGCCGCCGCTCAGCCGTTGCGTCAGGTCCGTCTCGAGGCCGGCGTAAACGCCGTAGCTTGCCTCGCTGGTGCTGCCGGCATAAGTCGGGCTCGTTCCGCCGTAACCGCTCGCCGACGGATCAAAAACGGCCGTCGTTGTTCCGGTATCGGTATATACACCCGAACCCGGCGCCGTCTCGGCAAAGAGCTCATGCGGCGTGGCGTAGGGGCCGGCGCCATAGGACTGCGGATCGCCCTCGGTGGCCTCGTAGGTTTCCTTGCGATACTCGGCGCCGCCCGAGAGCGTCAATGGGCTCGCGAGCCCGGCGTCGATCTCGTAAGAGAGGTCGATATTCCCGATCAGTTCCTTTTGGATCAGCTTGCCGAACTCGAAGCTCGTCTGCGAATCCGCGCCGTAGGACGGGCTGATCGAGTTGTACATCGAGAGATCCAGCGTGTTCTTCGCGCTCGTCACCGAAAAGTCATAGCGTAGCCCCGAGCCCGACTCGCCCTTGTAGCCGAGCGTGCCGTAGATCTCCTCGGAATCACCGACGAAGCGCGGCGTGAAGCCGCCAGGATAAATCGAATTCAGGAAAAAGGTATTGTTGTCGAGGACGTAGCCACCCTCCGGGCAGGTGGCGTTGCCCGTCGGGCACAGAGTCCCATAGTAGGGAACGTTGAAGAATTCACGTCCGCCGAGATCGTGGACGACTCCGTCTTCATCCGCAAATGGCCGAGTGCCATTGAGGGACGAGCGGAAGTTGAAGCTCTGGTCCGTGTGGCTGTCCGCATAGTTGGCGAACAGGTAGACCCTGCTGTTGTCGGTGACGTCCAGCGCCGAGTTGAGCAGGAGCTTGTAGCCGTGGGTCGGCGAATTGCCCCAGATCTGCGCCGGCAGCGGGTAATGCGGCAATGTGTTGGCGAGGTCCGGATTCTCCTCGGCAAAGGCGACGGCCGTTGGTCGCGTCACGCCGCGACTGGTCTGGGCGTCATCGTTGTACTCGGCCGACAGGTTGGCGAAGCCATGTTCGCCGAGCGCCATGCCGAAATTCATGGCGATCTGCTGGCTCTCGCCGTCGCTGTCCTTCTGGAACTGGCCATAGCGTGCGATCGCCTCGAAGCCTGTGTCGTCACGCAATCCGTAGTTCAGCACGCCGGCGATCGCGTCCGACCCGTACTGCGCCGTCGCGCCGTCGCGCAGCACCTCGAGTTTCCTGACGGCGATCGACGGAATCGACGCGAGGTCCGACCCGTGGGACCCGAACGACAGGCCCGTATCGCCGCCGTTATAGACCTGGACCAGCGCCGAGCGATTGAATCGCTTGCCATTGAGCAGGACCAGCACCTGGTCGGACGGGAGCCCGCGCAGCGAAGGCGCACGCACGAACGTTGAGGCATCGGAAATCGTGTTCTTACCGACGAAGAATGACGGCACGACGTTCGTCAACGTGTCGAGCATGTTGGCTGTCGGCTGCGCATTGAGGTCGGCCGCGCTGATGACGTCGATCGGCGAGGCGGAATCGGTCACGCTTCGATCGGTCCGGCGAGTGCCCGTGATGACCACCTCGCTAAGGACGTTGGACTCATCCTTGTTGGCGGCGCCCGGCGGCGCGGTCTGTGCGCCTGCCGAGCCCGTTGAAATTGCGCCCGCCACAAACAACGCGATCGCCACGTGGCGCGCCACCGGCGACTGCGCGACCGGCGTACCCATTCTGGCCGTATACATTGAACCCCCCTTACAGAACCCGTATTTCATGAACCGACCGTCTCGACGCCGCAGAGTCTAGCGCAACCGGCGTCGCGGGTAGCAATAGTCCGACAGAGGCGGGTTTCGCAGCCTCATGGGTGCACCAGGACCGCGGGCACGCTCATATAGGGAGTGTGCCGATAGTATTTCGGACGGTCGTCGAGACGCACGTGCAGCCAGGCAACGCCGAGCCCGGCCGTGCTGATCCAGACAGGCTTCGTCCCGATCCGCCGATTGCACGCCTCGCCAACAGCTTTCCAGAGGGCGTCCTGCTGCGATGCTGGGGCCGTTGCCACGAAGCTCGCCAGGTGTGAATAATTGTCGCCGCCATCGGCGGGACTCGGCGCGACGAGGACTGCATCGCCGCCAAGATTGGCGAAGGTCGCGACGCTCTGGTCAGGCCGGAAATGTTCTGCGAATGCCTGAGAGTCCGCGGGCATCCGTGCGAGCAGCGGACTCGCGACGAAGACACAGTCAAAGCCTCGCGAGAGGGTATTCGCGGTCACGGGCGGACATTCCCAGGCGTAGGCATCGAACGGCGCATTGCGAAGGCTCGAGCACCAGAACGAGCGGAAATCTTCGCGTTCCCGCCAGCCCCGGACGACATCGTCGAACGTCTGCGTGCGCCCTTGTGCGTCGAGCAGTTCCCAGCGCTGCGTTTCCGCGCCCGCCGGGAATGTACGAACGCGCCATTCCTTCATCGAGCCGCGCGAAGTGCGCCGCTTCCGGCGCCTAAGAGTCCGGACCTGACAGCGGCAGCTTCAGGTAGCTGCGCCCGTTCGCTTCCGCCGGCGGCGGCCGCCCGCCGCGGATGTTGAACTGGACCGCGGGATAGAGAAGCGCCGGCATCTCCAGCGTCGCGTCACGCTTGCGACGCATCGCCGTGAACTCGTCGACGCTCGTGCCGTCTTTAAAATGGATGTTCGCGGCGCGCTGCTCCGCAATCGTCGTCTCATAGCGCGCCTCGCGCCCGCCCGGCTTGTAGTCATGGCAGACAAACACGCGCGTCGTGCCCGGCAGCTCGTAGAGCCGGCGAATCGATGCGTAGAGCAAGCCCGCGTCGCCGCCCGGGAAGTCGCAGCGTGCGGTGCCGCTGTCCGGCATGAAGATCGAGTCGCCGACGAAGACCGCGTCGCCCACGAGATAACTCATGCTGTCGCTCGTGTGGCCGGGCGTCGCGATCACGCGCACCTGAACGTCGCCGATCTCGAACTCCTCGCCATCCGCGAGCAGGCGGTCGAACTGGCGCCCATCCACCGGAAACTCCGGCTCGAGGTTGAGGATCGAGCGGAACGAGCGCTGCACCTCGCGGATGCCCTCGCCGATCGCGATTTGCCCGCCGATCGCCGCCTTCACCCACGGCGCAGCACTCAGGTGATCCGCGTGCGCATGCGTCTCGAGGATCCACTCGTTCGCGAGAGTCTTTTCGCGCACGAAGGCAGCGATCGCGGAGGCTGCCGTCGCCGTGCTGCGCCCGGACTTCGGGTCGAAGTCGAGCACGGGATCGACGACTGCACACTTGCGCGTCGCCGGGTCCGCGACGACGTAGCTCCAGGTTCCGGACGCCTCGTGACGGAACGCGGTGACTGCGGGATTCATGGGAAGCGCCAAAGTACCACCTTTCCCCGGTGCGTATAATTGAGCCGTGGCGGACTTCGAGAAGCTGGGCGCCTTCTACCTCGGCCGCGGTTACGACGCCGCGAAAGACCAGCTCGCCGGCGATCCGCTGATGTACGACTCGCGCGACCTGACGACGCACGCGGTTTGTGTCGGCATGACGGGCAGCGGCAAGACGGGGCTGTGCATCTCCCTGATCGAGGAAGCGGCGCTGGACGGCATTCCTTCGCTCGTGATCGACCCCAAGGGGGACATCTCGAACCTGATGCTGACCTTCCCGGGCCTCTCGGCGGCGGAGTTCCAGCCCTGGATCGACCCGGCCGAGGCAGAGCGCAAGGGCATGACGGTCGAGGCGCTCGCCGCGAAGACCGCCGAGACCTGGAAGAACGGCCTCGCCGAATGGGGCGAGGACGGCGAGCGCATCAGGCGCTTTCGCGATGCCGTAGACATCGCGATCTACACGCCCGGCAGCAACGCGGGGCTGCCGCTTTCGATCCTGCGCTCCTTTGCGCCGCCGCCGGCGGGCAGCGACGCGGGCGCGACGCGCGAGAGGATCTCCGCGGCCGTCTCGGGCCTGCTCGGCCTCGTCGGCATCGCCGCGGATCCGCTCAAGAGCCGCGAGCACATCCTGCTGTCCGCGATCGTCGACGCCGCCTGGGGCAAGGGCAATGCGCTCGACCTCGCCGCCCTCATCGGCGCGATCCAGAAGCCGCCGTTCGACAAGGTCGGCGTGTTCGACGTCGAGACCTTCTATCCCGCGAAGGACCGGCTCGAGCTCGCGATGGCCATCAACAACCTGCTCGCCTCGCCTGGTTTCGGCGTCTGGCTCGAGGGCGAGTCACTCGACGTGCAGCGTCTCCTCTTCACGCCGGAGGGCAAGCCGCGCGTCTCGATCGTCTCGATCGCGCACCTCACCGATGCCGAGCGCATGTTCGTCGTGACGCTGATTGCCAATGAGCTCGTCGCGTGGATGCGGCGGCAATCCGGCACCGCGGCCCTGCGCGCCCTCTTCTACATGGACGAGATCTTCGGCTACTTCCCGCCGACCGCGATGCCGCCCTCGAAGCTGCCGATGCTGACGCTCATGAAGCAGGCACGCGCCTTCGGGCTCGGCGTGGTGTTCGCGACGCAGAATCCCGTGGACCTCGACTACAAGGGACTGTCGAATGCGGGCACCTGGTTCATCGGGCGCCTGCAGACCGAGCGCGACCAGCGGCGCGTGATCGAGGGGCTCATGAGCGCGCAGGCCGGCGCCGTCTTCGACCGCGGCGCGCTCGAGAAGCTCATGACCGGCATCGCGCCGCGCGTGTTCCTGATGCGCAACGTCAACGACGAGGCGCCGGTCCTGTTCCGCACGCGCTGGGCGCTGTCGTGGCTGCGCGGCCCGCTGACCCAACCCGAAATCTCGCGCCTGATGGCCGGTCGCAGGCCTGCGGAACCGGCAAAGCCTTCGGCGGCAGGGGCGCCTGCTGCGAAGCCGGCGGCGAAGCCGTCGCTGCCCGCCGGCGTGCAAGAGGTTTTCCTCGCCGCGAAGCCAGGGAGCGGCGACCTCATCTACCGGCCTCGCGTCATCGCGACGGCCGAGCTGCACTTCGCCGACAAGCCTGCCGGCATCGACAGCTGGACGCGCAACGCCTGGGTCGCGCCGCTTCCGGACGGCGACGGTGCGCCGCCCTGGTCGGAAGCCGTCATGGTTCCGAATCCCAAAGTCGTGACAGCGGAGTCGCCAGTGGACGGCGCCTCGTTCTTCGAGCTTCCCGCCGCTGCGCTCGCCGCGAAGAACTACGCGGAATGGGGCAAGGCGCTCGCGGTCTCGCTGTACCAGAACGGCGCGGTGGAGCTGCTCTCGGCCAGGTCGCTGAAGCTCACTTCGAATCCCGGCGAGAGCGAGGGCGACTTTCGTGCCCGTCTCGCACAAGCGCTGCGCGAGCAGCGCGACCGCGAGGTGGCGAAGCTGCGCGAGAAGCATGCGGCGAAGCTGAAATCGCTCGAGGACCGGCTGCGACGCGCGGCGGACCGCGTCGAGCGCGAGAAGGCGCAGTACACGCAACGCAAGCTCGACACGGCCGTGTCGATCGGGACCTCGATCCTGGGCGCGATCTTTGGCGGCCGCAGCAGCGCAACGACGCGGGCGGGCACCGCCGCGCGCTCGGCAGGCCGCGTCTTCAGCGAGCGCGGTGACGTCGAGCGCGCAGACGAGAGCCTCGAATCGCTCACGGCCGAGCGCGACGAGCTGCTCAAGGGAATCGAGCAGGAAGCCAGCACGCTGGCCGCGAGCCTCGATCCCGCGAGCGTCGCGCTGGAGAAGCTCCGCATCGCACCGCGCAAGTCCGACATTGCGATCGGTCGCGTCGGCATTGCCTGGGAGCCCTGGCGCGCTGGGCCCGACGGATTCCCGCGGCCTGCGTCGACGCTGTGATGCAGAGAGGCTTACATGCCGCGCGGGTCACGGCCTGCCTCTTCGCGCTCGCCGCGACACTGCTCGCCTGCAGCCGGACCCAAGGACCCCCGCTCGGCGTCTATCGCGTCGTCGTATCGACGGAAGGGGGCGACCTGCCTTTCGGCCTGGAGCTCGCGCGCGAGGACGGCAAGGCCGTCGCATACCTCATCAACGGGCCCGAGCGCGCGCGCTCGACCGATGTCCAGCTCGAGGGCAACAGGCTCTCGGTGAAGATCGCCGGCTACCAGAACCGGATCGAGGCGACCTACCTGGACGGACGGTTCGAAGGCACGCTCTTCATCCTGCGGCCGCGCGGCATCGTGAAGGAATTCCGGCTCGTCGCGATGCCCGGTGAATCCTGGCGCTTCTTTCCGAAGCCCGCAGCGGAACCGATGGATTTCTCGGGCCGCTGGGCGCTGACCTACCGTGACGACGAAGGCAAGGAGAGCGCGGCCATCGCCGAGCTGAAGCAGGATGGTTACGCAGTGACCGGCACCGTGCTGCGCACGTCGGGCGATGACCGCTACATCGCGGGCGAGGCGCGAGGCGACACGCTCTTCCTCTCGCGCTTCGACGGCGGCAGCGCCTATCTCTACCTTGCGCGCCTGCGCAGCGACGGCGTCCTCTCCGGCGACCAGTACACGGCGGGCGGCTCGCACGACACCTTCACGGGCCGGCGCGATCCGGGCGCAAAGCTCGACATCAAGGCCAATGCGACTGCGCTCAAGCCGGGCTTCGATCGGCTGGTATTCAGCTTCCCGGACATCGACGGCAAGATGCACCCGTTTCCGGATGAGCGCTACGACGGCAAGGTCGTGCTCATCACGATCGGCGGCAGCTGGTGCCCGAATTGCCACGATGAGGCGGTGTTCCTCAAGGAGCTGCTCGCGAACCGGCAGGACCGCGGGCTCGAGGTTATCCAGCTCATGTTCGAGCGCACCGAGGACTTCGCGAGCTCTGCGAAGGCGGCGGAGGACTTCGCCCGCGAGTTCGCCATTCCCTACCCGGTGCTCATCGCCGGTAGCGTCATGGACGGCGACATTCTCAAGAAGCTGCCGCAGATCGCCGGTTTCCACGGCTATCCGTCCATGTTCGTGATCGACCGCAAGGGCGTCGTGCGCACGGTCCACACGGGTTTCTCGGGCCCGGCCACCGGCGAGCATTACGAGGAGCAGAACCGCGAGCTGACGGCGCTGGTCGACAAGCTGCTCGACGAGTCCGCCTGACGCTGAACGCGGCTTTCAGAATTCGAGTCGCACGCCCAGATTGAACGTGCGTCCCGCGATCGGCGCCCAGAGCTCGGTCACGGGTTGTCCCGCAGGACCTCGCGACGGCCGTATCAGCGGGTCGTAGTCCGACTGTCGCACGTCGTTCAGGTTGATGGCGTTCAGGAAGATCGCCGTCTCGCCGATTTTCAGCTCGGCAAGCGCGTTCAGCTCGACGAACCCTGGACTCTCGGACCGGTACGGGTTGTCTTCAAGTGCCTGTGGGCCCGTCCAGGAGATCTCGACGCCGATGCGTCCGCGTTCCTCATCCTCGAGCAGCGCCGCGAGCTCCGCGGCCTCGCGCGGAATGCGATCCACGTCCTGTCGCGCACCATCCGGAGCAGCCTCGGTGGCGTCGAGCCGCGTGAAGCTTCCGATCACGTGCAGGGCACCGTTCACGTAGCGCAGCAGCGCTTCGCCGCCCACCACGCGACGCGGTGAGTCGGCGTTGAAGAGCTCCAGGCGGCCCGGCGCCGATCCCGGGCGCAGGTCCAGCGGATGCCGGATCTCGGAACCGAACACGCTGAAGTCGAGCTCCCAGCGGCCCGCGATCCATTGGGCGTCCACCGATGTGCTCGCCGCGCGCTCGGCGTGGAGGCCGGTGAGAGGATCCAGCACGCCGAGTCCCGTGGTCTCGATTTCGTCGACGAAGGGAGTCGGTGCGGCAAATCCGCCACCGGCTGACGCGCGGACGGTCCAGGAATCGCTCGGGAAGAATACGGCCGCGAGGCGCGGACTGAAGAAAGTTCCGTAATCGCTCTGGAAGTCCACGCGCGCGCTGGCCGACAGGACGACCCAGTCGGCCGGCGCAAATTCATCCTGGGCGAATAGTGCCGGTGTCGTGTACGCGTAGCCGACGCCGGGCGCGTCGCGGGTCGCAAGTCGGTCGCCCTCGACAGCGGCTCCGACGACCCAGGAATGCTCGCCGCCACGTCCCGAGAGTGTCGTCTCCGCGAGATAGCTGTCCTGCATATCCTGGACGCGCGTGGCGCCATAGCGGCGATCGTGGTCGGATGAAGTTGCGGAGAAGCGGGCGGCCAGGATGCGGCCGCTTTCGAAGGCAAGGCGACCCGCGACTCCGAGGTCCAGGCGCTGCGTGCGCAGTGCGTCGTCGAACTCGCTGCCGTCCGGCAGCGTACCGCCGGGCATCGTGCCGCCGTCGCGGTCCTCGTCGGTCCATCCCAAGGTGAGGAGCATTGAGCGTCCCGCCTTGTCGTCGAGGAAAAGGCGCGGCCGGACTGTCCAGCGTGCGGTGTGCGGGAGGTCCGCCCAGTGGTCGTGGTCCACGTCTTCCCGCTCCTGCAGGTTCGCGGCGCCGGACAGCGTCCAGCCCAGGTTCGGCGTCAGCGATCCCGTGGCGAAGCCGACGGCATCGGTCGCGTCGAGCGAGCTATGACTCAGGAGCAGCTCGGGCTCGCTGCCCGGCTTTCGCGACGTGAGGTTCATGACGCCGCCGAGCGCCGAGCCTCCGTAGAGCGCGGAGGCGACGCCCTTGATCACTTCGACGCGCTCGAGGTCGAGAGGCGGTGTCTGCAGCAACCCAAAGCCTGCAGGCTCCTGGCCAACGAGCGGCAGCCCGTCGGACAGGACCTCCGTGAGTCGGCCTGGCAAGCCGCGGATCTGCAGCGTCGCGCCGCCGAGACCGGGCGCGGTCGGCGCCAAGCGAACGCCCGCCAGCTCGGCAAGCAGCGTGCTCACGTTGCCGGGCTGCACCGTCAGGTTTTCCTCGATTTCCTCCTCGGGTACGGCCTCTACGCGGGTCGGCTGATCACCGACCACGGTGCCCGAGCGCGTGGCCGTCACGACCACGGCCTCTTCCTCCAGGGATTGCGCAACCAGCCTCACGACGAGCGGCGTGTCCTGTCCCGCGGTGAGCTCGACCGGCACGGCAACGCCAATGAACCCGGGACGCTCGATGCGCACGTCGTGATGACCGGGATCGAGCGAAAGCCGGGCCGTCCCGCGAATGTCGGTCACGGCGCTTGCGCTCCCGGCTGAAATCGAGACGCCGCGGACCGGCGACGTTTCGTGCAGGACGCGCACGGTGAGGACCGATTCGGACGCGAACGCTGCTTGCGGGAGCAGGCCAATCGCGAGCGCGATCATTCCGAGCCTCATACGCGCTGAGACGCCGATGACCGACGGTATCAATCCACCGTCCGTGGCCAGGTCAATCCTTCTCGACCTCCAGCACCGCGCCTGTCTCGGCATCGATTTCGACATCCATCACTTGCCGGGAATCCGCCGTGGCGATGTCGAACGACCAGACCAGCTTGCCGTGCTCTCTCTCGAGCTCGGCTTCCTTGACCTTGCCGCCGGGCACCTGCGCGAGGGCGATCTTTTGCGCCTGCTCCTGGCTGATCTTCGCCTCGGCCGCATTGGGAGACGACTCGTCCTCGCCGCCGAACGCTGTGCCGGCGCCGAATCCCGCGAACAGGAGCAGAACAATCACGGCCCTTCGCTTGCGTGTGTCTTTCATGGGAAGGATCCTCGTTCAATTGCAGGAGCGCCGACGGCTTCGACCGGGTCCTGATGGTGATGTTCGCGGACTGCCCGCTTCGTGAATTCTTTGGCAGGTCTTGTACACGTGTCTGTTAATTGACATTGTGTCAATTCCCGAGTAGGGTTGCGACCATGTCTTACGTCGCCCTCCGCCGCGAGGAAGAAAAAGAACGTCGCCGCGCCGATATGGTTGACGCGGCCGAGTCGCTCTACGCCAAGGTCGGCTGGGACGCCGTCACGATGGACCGCGTCGCGAAAAGCGCGCGCCTCTCGCGCGCCCTGCTCTACGTCTACTTTCGCGACAAGGATGACCTGCTGCACGCCCTCACGGAGCGCGCGCTGATCGACTTGCGCGAGCGCTTCATCAAGGCCGCCGCCGATCCGGTGAAGGGCATCGACAAGGTGCAGGCGATCGGCCGCGCCTACGTGCTCTTCCAGCAGGAAAAGCCGTATTGGTTCGACGCCTGCAGCCGCTTCCACGCCAATCAGGCCGAGGGCTACCCGGCCGAGGACGCCTGCGCGGTCGCGGGCGACGCGGTGATGTCCGTCATCGTCGCCGCGCTTCGCCAGGGCCAGGCCGACGGCACGATCCGCAAGGACATCGGGGACCCGATGCAGGTTTCCGTCATGCTCTGGGCCTTCACGCACGGCCTGATCCAGATCGCGACCAACAAGTCGGTGGAGATCGCCCATCACGGCGTCGAAGTGCCGAAGCTGATGGAAGACTCGTTCGCGATGCTGCGCTACATGCTGGCCGCGAAGCCCGGTGCGTGATTTTTTTCGCCCGCGAAATGACACATGTCTAACGTCTCGACAATTGTCGAATTCCGCCGCTACGCGATGGCGGCGCTCGCCAGCCTGGCGCTCGCCTGCGTTGCGCGCGCCGACGACCTTCCCGAAGTCGAGCGCGTGACCGACAGCCTCGTGGCCGAGGCGCTCGAGGCGAACCTCGGCCTCGATCAGGCGGTCGCGAACATGGACCAGCGGCTCGCGGTGCTCGACCAGGCGCGTGCCGAGTACCTGCCGCAGATCGACATGCAGCTCCGCTACTCCGAGGCAAATGGCGGCCGCACGCTCGAGATCCCGGCGCTCGGACTCGACTTCAAGTTCCTGCGCGAGCGCGAGCAGGAAAGCTTCGTCCGGCTCTCGCAGCCGATCTACGACGCGCGGCTCGGCGCGCAAAAGCGCGGCGCGGAGAACCTCTACGACGCCTCGCGCCACGGGCTCGAGGCCTATCAGCTGCGCCTCGCACGCGACGTGCGCCAGGCTTATTACCGCTGGCTCGCCGCACGCGAGTCCATCGCCGTGCTCGAGTCGACCGAGAAGCTCGCCGCGGAGAACGCGCGCGTCAACGACAGCCTCTATCGCAACGGCAAGGTGACGCGCGACCTCCGCCTGCGCGCCGAGGCTGAGCACCTCGAGATCACGCAGCAGCTCCTGCGCGCGCGTGCGGCGGAGGACCTCGCGCGGCGTTACCTCAACCTCCTCTGCAACGCCCCGCTCGCGCGCGAGCCCGAGGCGGTCTCCGTGACGGCGACCGACCTGCCGCGGCTTGCCCTTCGCATGCCCGCGACCCGCGGCGAAGCGCTCGAGGAGCTCGCCGTCGGTCGGCGCGCGGAGCTTCGTGAGCTTGACTCCGGCATCGCGGCCGCGGGCGAATCCGAGAACGCGGCGCGCGCGGCCTTCAAGCCGCAGCTCGCCTTCGCGGTCGACGCGGGCACGCAAGGCGCGGAATGGGATTACAGCGTCGAGGACTCCTACGTCCTCGCCTCGCTCATCGTCCGCTTCAATCTCTTCAACGGCGGCGGCGACCGCGCCGCGATCCGCGAGGCCAAGGCGAGGAGCGCCGGACTCGAGGCCGGGCGTGCGCTCGCCGAGCAGCAGATCCGCATCGAGGTACAGGAGGCGATCACGGACCTCGAGGTCGCGGAAGCCTCGCTCGAGACCGCGGCCCGTCGCACCGAGGCGGCCGAGGCCGCCTACACGATCGTCGCGAAAAAGCGCGACCTCGGCCAGGTCTCGCAGGCCGACTACCTCGACTCCCAGCGCGCGCTGACGCAGGCGCGACTCAACGAGAATGTCACGCGGTTCGAGACGCTGGGCGCGCTGGCGCAGGTCGAATACGCGATCGGAGGCACGGAGCCATGAAGAACCCGGGAATTTCGCTCGCGGCGCTCGCCGCCTCGCTCGCCCTCGCGGGCTGCGGCAA
>Ga0075428_100004640_pt1 | contig 15203 bp, 16 predicted proteins | sample RhiMetdeltSRZDD2_FD_75291 | JGI IMG/M metagenome (GOLD analysis project Ga0075428, IMG submission 75291) | Populus rhizosphere microbial communities from Tennessee, USA - Rhizosphere MetaG P. deltoides SRZDD2 | ecosystem: Host-associated > Plants > Roots > Rhizosphere > Soil | place: USA... | reverse complement strand
GTGCACGACCAGGCCTTCCGCATCCGGCCGGGTGATTTCGGCGTGATCAAGGTGGGAACGGTCCACGCCTGGCGCGCGGCCGGTCCCACCCCGGTGCGCTGGCTCCAGATGGCGGCGCCGCAGCCGAAACCGCCCGGCCAGGAACGCGACACGTTTTTCGCACGGAACGAATCCGCGCCGCACAATGCCGCGCCGCTCGACCTCGCGCGGCTCAACGGCGCGCTGCTTGGCCACTTCGACGTCGGGCAGATTCCGCCAGGCGACGAGGGACGGATGATGGGCGGCGGGCTGAAGGGCGTGTTCCTCAAATGGTTGATCGACGAAAAGTTCGGCGCCGCGCATCATCGTCTCTTGTTCATCGAGTACCTGCCAGGCGTCGCCATCGGGCTGCACGACCACACCTATGAAGAGGCGTACTTCATCCTGAGCGGCGAAGTCGAAGCGACAATGGACGGCAGGAAGTACGTCGCAAAGGCGGGCGACGTCCTCTGGACCGGGGTCGGCTGCGTCCACGCCTTCGCCAACAGGGGGCAGGAACCGGTCCGCTGGCTCGAGACGTTTTCGCCTCAGCCGCCGTCCGAGAACGTCTTCCGGTTCATGGCCGAGTGGGAGCAACGCGCGAGAGACCTGGAGGGGACCGCATCATGACCGCACAGCGCACGCGCCCGTTCACCGGCGCTGAATACATGGACAGCATCCGCGACGGACGCGAAATCTGGATCTACGGCGAGCGGGTCAAGGACGTCACCACGCATCCGGCGTTCCGGAACACCGTCCGAATGATCGCGCGGCTCTACGATGCCCTCCACGATCCGGCCCGAAAGGACACGCTGACGGTCGCCACCGACACGGGAAGCGGAGGCTACACCCACCGTTTCTACCGGGCTACGCGCACTGCCGAGGAACTGGTGGGCGCCCGCGATGCGATCGCCGAATGGGCCCGCGTCAGTTATGGGTGGATCGGACGCAGCCCCGACTACAAAGCCGCCTTCCTGGCGACGCTTGGCGCTAATGCGGACTACTACACGCCGTACGACGGCAATGCGAGGACTTGGTACAAGAAAGTCCAGGAGGAAGTGTCCTTCGTCAATCACGCGATTGTGAACCCGCCTGTCGATCGCGATCGGCCGCTCGACGAAGTCAAAGACGTGTACATGCACGTCGAGGAGGAGACCGACGGCGGCCTGATCGTCAGCGGGGCAAAAGTGGTCGCCACCACGTCGACGCTGACGCACTACAACTTCATCGCCAACAACGGTGCGCTGCCGATCAAGACCAAGCCGTTCGCCTTCGTCTGCATTGTCCCCAACGACTCGCCCGGCGTGAAGCTGTTCTGCCGCCCCTCGTACGAGATGAGCGCGGCGGTGATGGGATCGCCCTTCGACTATCCGCTCTCGAGCCGGATGGATGAGAACGATTCGATCCTGGTGTTCGACAAGGTGTTCGTGCCGTGGGAGAACGTGTTCGCCTACGGCGACCTCGACAAGGTCAACAACTTCTTCCCTCGATCGGGCTTTCTTCCCCGCTTCATGTTCCAGGGATGCACCCGGCTGGCAGTGAAGCTCGATTTTCTCGCCGGGCTCCTGCTCAAGGCAGTCGAGGCCACCGGCACCAAGGAGTTCCGCGGCGTGCAGGCGCAGGTCGGCGAAGTGCTTGCGTGGCGGAACCTGTTCTGGGGCCTGACGGATGCCATGGCGCGGACGACGACGCCGTGGACAGAAGGCTACGTACTGCCGAATCTCGACTACGGCCTCGCCTACCGCGTCATGTCGAGCATGGCGTATCCCAAGATCAAGGAGATCATCCAGAACACGCTGGCAAGCGCCCTCATCTACCTTCCTTCGAGCAGCCTCGACTTCAAGACCCCGGAACTGCGTCCCTACCTCGACCAGTTCGTGCGTGGATCGAACGGCTACACCGCCGAACAGCGGGTCAAGCTGATGAAGCTGCTGTGGGACGCCATCGGCACGGAGTTCGGCGGCCGCCACGAGCTCTACGAGCGCAACTACTTCGGCAACCACGAAAGCATCCGGTTCGAGACGCTGATGGTGGCCGATCACACCGGCGCATCCGCGCGCTACAAGGCATTCGCCGAGCAGTGCATGGCGGAATACGATCTCAACGGCTGGACCGCACCCGACCTGATCGCCCCCGACGACGTCAGCGCGGTGTTGAAGAAGAACCGGACGGTCGTCTGACTCGTGACCGGCTGCTGACGTGAGCGTCTCGCTCGCTTCGATCGGTCTCCGTCTCTCAGCCTGGTTCGAACGCTGGTTCCCGGATGCGTTCGCCCTCGCGCTCGCCGCCTGCGCGATCGTGTTCCTCGCCAGCCTCGCCGCTGGCGCGTCGCCCGTGGCCGCCGCTCAGTGGTTCGGTGCCGGCTTCTGGGATCTCGTCGCGTTCACGATGCAGATCGCGCTGATCATCATCACCGGTTACGTGGTTGCGGTCTCGTCGCCGGTCTATGCGGTGATCAGGCGGATCGCCTCGATACCGAAGAGCGGGCCTGGCGCCGCGGCGTTCGTCGGGCTGTTCTCGATGGTGTCGTCGCTGCTGTCCTGGAGCTTCAGCCTGATCTTCAGCGGCCTGCTCGCGCGCGAAGTCGCGCACCGCGTCAAGGGCACCGATTACCGCGCGCTCGGCGCGGCCGCCTATCTCGGCATTGGAAGCGTGTGGGCGCTTGGTTTGTCCTCGTCTGCGGCGTTGATCATGGCGTCGCCCGCCTCGCTGCCGGATTCGATCGAGGCGATCAGCGGCGTCATCCCGCTCGGCCAGACGCTCGGCCTCTGGCAGAGCCTGCTGATGGCCGGTATCGTCATCGTGTTCTCGATGATCATCTGCTATTACTCGGCGCCCGCCGCCGCGCAGGCGCGTGGCATGGCCGAGATGGGCGTGACCTACACCCCACCGCCGGCGCCGCTCGAGAAACCCGACAAGCCCGGGGAGTGGCTCGAGTACAGCCCGTTCCTGACGCTGGTGATCTGCAGCCTCGCGATCGCGTACTTCATTCGCGAAGTGGCAACGCTCGGCGCCGCCGTGATTCTCGAGCTCAATCACTACGTGTTTGCGTTTCTGATTGCCGGAATGCTGCTGCACTGGAGACCGCGCTCGTTCGTCCAGGCCGTGGCGGCCGCGGTGCCCTCGATTGCGGGCGTGCTCGTCCAGTACCCGATTTACGCCGGCATCGTGCGGATGATGACCGAGTCGGGGCTGGCGGATCGGATCGCGCACTTCTTCGTCGCCGTGTCCAGCATCCACACGTTTCCCGTGCTGGTCGGGCTTTACTCCGCGTTCCTGGGATTCTTTGTGCCGTCGGCCGGAGGGAAATGGCTGATCGAAGCGCCCTACGTGCTCGCGGCCGCCAAGTCGCTCGGGGCGCACCTGGGCTGGGTGGTGCAGACGTATAACGCGACTGAGGCGCTCGCCAACCTCATTCACCCGTTCTGGATGCTGCCGCTCATCGGCATCCTCGGGTTGAAGGCCCGCGACATCGTCGGCTACTCGATGCTCCAGTTCGTCGTCCACGTGCCGGTGGTGCTCTTCCTGGTGTGGATTCTCAATTACACGTTTTAGGCGGGTCCGCTTCGCGGAACCCGCCCTACGTACGAATCGTCAATTTGTGTACGTAGGCCGGGTTCCGCGAAGCGGACCCGGCAGATTTAGAGGTTCCGCGAAGCGGACCCGGCTTATTTGTTTCCGGTGCCGGTTCCCGGTTGGAAGTTCCCTGCGCTGCCGTACTGATTATTCTCGTTACAGATGAACTCGAGGAGATCGCCGACGCCGGTCTTCGGATCGGGGCGCAGCAGCCGCGCGGTGAACGTGAGGTCGACAGGACGAGAGAAGGCGCCCGGGTCCTCGAGCGTTGCGTTATTCCGGATCTGCCCGTAATTCAACCGCGTGTAGCGCTCGACGACGTGGAGCTGCTCGGTGTGCGGCGTGCCGCGTCGATCGAACCACCACTTGTCGTTGAAACCAACGGCGTCCACCACCAGCGTGTCGCCTTCCCACCGCCCGATCGAGTGGCCGGTCCAGGTGGGAATCAGATCCTCGGGGTGCTTCCGTCCGTCCATGTAGACGACGCGGTGGTTCCCGGCGTCGCCGAGCTCATGCAGGATGTACATGTGCGTGAGCCCTTTCGACGTGTACGATGCGGCGAGCTTCCACGGGTAGGGATTTGAGCGCAGCGGCCCCATCGGCAGACAGCGCGTGTACGGTTCATCCTGCCGGCGCCGCTTGTCTCTGAGCTCCCGCGCCCAGGGCAGGAGCGGGAATTCGCCTTGAAGACCACCGTCCCGCCCGATGTCCTCGACGGTGCCGCCGCCAACCCATGGTCCGGTGAGATCGACCTTCCCATCGGGCAGCCTCGGAATCGGACGGGAGTTGAACTCAGACTCTGGCAGGACCGGGCTGCCCGGATTGATGAAGGCGACCCCGCCTTCAACCGTCAGGCTGCCGGCGGGCGTTGTCTGCTGTCCGTGCACCGGTAGCGAAAGAACGGCCAGCGCGATCGACAGGACGGCGAACCGGTTCACGCTGGTCCCTCTCAGTTGGCGACCGGGCGCACCGGCGGACCGATCAGGTGGTCCCTGTTCGCATCGGGGCGCGGGACGAACTTCTGCGCCCGGCCGTTGTTGACTTCGGCCAGGTACATGTTGCCCTCCTGATCCACGCTCATGCCGTGCGGATTCCACATCGCGCCAGGCCACTGCCCCTGGCTGCCAAAGGAATACAGGTAGCGCCCGTTCATGTCGTACTTGACGATCTTCGACGTGGTGTTGTCGGCCACCCACAGATGCTTGTCGGCCGACATGTAGAGCACCTGGGGCGTGGAGGGGTTGCCGGTGCTGAACTGATCGAGATAGGTACCGTTCTCGTCGAACACCTGGATGCGCGCGCTTGACCGATCGGTCACGTAGACCTTGCGCGCATCCGGATCGACCACCACCCCGTGCACCGCGTCGAACGTGCCGGGCTTGGTGTCGTTCGGCGGCGTGCCCTTCTCACCCCATGCCATCAGGTACTTGCCGTCCTTGTCGAACTTCACGACGCGGGTGTTCGCATAGCCGTCGCTCACGTAGAGCGTGCTGTCCGGCAACCACGCCATGAACGTCGGCCGGTTGAAGTGCGTGTCGTCGTTGCCAGCCTCGCCCTGAACGCCAAGCGTCTGCACCAGCTGCTTGCCGTCGTGCGTGAACTTATAGATGGCGTGCTGGCGATCCTCGACCACCCAGACGTGTTTTTCAGGATCGTACGGATTCACGAATACCGAATGCGGCCGCCGCATCATCGAATCCCACTGCGTCCACGATTCGATGATGTTCCCCTCGGCATCCACCACGAAGAGGTTGTGCTCCCAGCGCGCATCGACGCCGAGCTTGCCCTTCCATCCATTCCATCCGTCGCTGCCGGTGTTGCCCGGGCTGGTGACGGGGCCGACCGACGCGTTGCGGAACGGCGTCTGCGACACCGGGAACGAGATGCTGGGACCGATGTTCGGGTACGGTACCTCCTCCGGCCGTTCCAGCAGCGGCAGCTCGCCCCGCATCAGGACGTAGACGCGATTCGGCGATTCGGCAAAGATGCCCTGCACCGCGCCCCACGTCCATTTCTCGTGGCCGGGAAGCTGCGAGAGCGGTTTCGGCCAGTTCTCGGCGACCGTGTACGGCCCGGTCTGATCCTGACCGCCCTTCGGAGCCTCGCCGGCCGACGCCGCCGGCGCTGCAGTGTCAGGCGCGTTTGCCGGACGCGCGACGAGCAGTCCGATGCCAATGCCTGCAGCAAGCGCGATTCCCGCCGTTACGGCCGTTTTCATAGCATCTCCTCCGGCTACCAGCTACCAGCTAACCCTGCGCGGCCCCTTCCTTCACGACGTGGACCGTGAGCGGGACGGTGACCTCGCGGTGCAGTTTGAGTGGCACGGTGTGGTCGCCAATCGCCTTGATCGGCTCGGGCAGAATCAGCTTCCGCTTATCGACCTCGAAGCCCTTTGCCTTCAACACCTCGACGATGTCGGCCGACGTAACCGACCCGTACAGCTGATCGGTCTCGCCGACGCGGCGCGCAATCGTGATGTCGATGGCGGCGAGCCGCGCAGCCATCGCATCGGCCTGCCCCTTCTCTTCCGCCTCGCGCGATTCCATAATCTTCCGCTCGCGCTCGACGTGCTTCCGGTTGCCATCGGTCGCCGGCAGCGCCAGCTTCCGCGGCAGCAGGTAGTTGCGGGCGTAGCCGTCGGCGACCTTGACGATCTCGCCGCGCTTGCCCAGGTTGTCGACGTGCTCTCGAAGAATCACTTCCATGTTTTCCTCGCGGGCCGACCTGAAGGTCGGCCTCTACGTTCAGAATCTCCGGCCGTAGAGGCGGACCTTCAGGTCCGCCTGGTTACTCTGCCGTGTATGGAATCAGCGCGAGCTGGCGGGCGCGCATGATCGCGGTGCGCAGCTTCCGCTGGTGCATCGCGCAGGTTCCCGATATCCGACGCGGCAGGATTTTCGCGCGTTCGGGCACGAACGGCATCAGCAGGCGCGTGTCCTTGTAGTTGATGTCGTCGATCTTGTCCGCGCAGAACTTGCAGACCTTGCGGCGCCGGAACATCGGGCGGCGCTGCTGGCCATCCTTGCCCTGCTGGGCGCCCTGCGCGCCACCGCGTCCCCGGCCGCCTCCGCCGCCGCCAAAGCTTTTTCTGCCGCCGTTCATCGCATGTCCTCCCCCATGTCAAACCGATCGTCGCGGTCGTCATCCGGCTCGCCGCGCTGGCCTTCGCCAGGCTGGCGATCCGGCGGCAGGCCGCGCGCCACGCGCCGGCGGCGCGACACCTCGGAGCGCCTGGTGCGCGTCCGGTCGATCACGCTCTGGACTTCGTCCACCCGCACGACGAGATGGCGGATCACGAGGTCGGTCACCTTGAGGCGCCGATCGATCTCCTTCATCAGCTCGCCGGAGCCGTCGATGACTTCCAGCACGTAGGTGCCTTCCTTGTGCCGGCCAATCTCGTAGGCAAGCCTCCGGCGGCCCCAGTTTTCGGTCTTGTCGATGGTGCCCCCCATGCGCTGGGCAATCCCCTCGACCTGCGTGTGCAGCTCGGTCACCTGCTCGTCGGTCGCGTCGGGGGACACGACGTAGACGAGCTCGTACTTCCTGTTCATAAGTCTCCTTCTGGACTATGGCTGTCTTCTTCGGTCCGGCTGAAGCCGGACACTACGATGTCGTACGTAGTGTCCGGCTTCAGCCGGACCTGACAGCAAGGAGTTAATCGATTTCCGGCCCCGTGGCGTCCGGGTTGTACGTGTTCATCACCTTGTCGATGCCCGCCACGGCGAACATCTCGGCGGCGTCGGCCGCCCGGGCAATGAACGGCTCGAGCTCGGCGCGCTCGCCCGGCTCGAACTTCGCGAGCACGTGATCCGCCAGATCTCTCCGCAGATCGCCGCGCCCCACGCCCAGCCGCAGCCGGGCAAACTCGCTGGTCCCAAGCCGTTCGATGACCGACTTGAGCCCGTTATGGCCGCCCGCCGACCCGCGCGCCCGCGCGCGCAGCCGGCCGAACGGCAAGGCGACTTCGTCGACTACCACGATCAGATCGGCCGCGCCGATGTCGTAGTAGCGCGCCAGCGCCGCCACCGCGTCGCCGCTGCGGTTCATGAACGTCAGCGGCTTGGCCACGAGCAGCGGCTCGTCGCCGTATTTCTTCGCCAGGAAGGTCTCCGGCACCTGCGCCGGCCCCATCGCCAGCGACAGCTGATGACGGCGGGCGATTTCGTCGGCCACCAGGAACCCGACGTTGTGGCGCGTGTCGCGGTACTCGCGCCCGGGGTTCCCGAGACCGACAATCAACTTCATGTTTCAATTTTCGATTTTCAATCTGCAAAGCGATTTGCAAATTCCTTTGCAAATCGAAGATCGAAATTTGAACATTATTTCTTCGCCGGAGGCTCCTCTTCCTTCTCCGTCTTGCCCTTCTTGATGACCTCGGGCTCGGCCGGCGCACCGGGCGCCGCCGCCGCAACGGCCGCCTCGCCCTCCGCCGGTGCCGCAACTTCCTCGGCCTTCGGCAGGACGACGTGCACGAGCATCGTGTCGGGGTCGTTCAACGCCTTCCACTTCGGGTTCTCCGGCAGGTCGCGCAGCCGGACGGCCTGGTGGAGCATCAGCTCGCTGACGTCGACGTCGATGTGCTCGGGAATGTCTTTCGGCAGGCACTGCACTTGCAGGTCGCGCGTCACGAAGTCGAGCATGCCGCCCTGGAGCTTGGCGCCCTTCGGCTCGCCAATGATCAGGATCGGCACTGTCACGGTGATCGCGCGATCCATCGCGAGCTGATAGAAGTCGGCGTGCAGCAGCTGGTGAGTGACGGGATCCAGCTGGTACTCCTTCATCATCACCTGCGACTCTTTGCCGTCCAGCTTCAGCGTGATCAGCGTGTTGGCGCCGGAGTCCGAGTGCAGGATGTGGAGCACGGCTTTCGGGTCGACGGCGACCGGCACGCCTTCGGGCAGCTTGCCTTCCTTGCGCTGGCCGTAGACGACGGCGGGCAGGCGGCCGGCGGCGCGCAGGCGGCGCGCTTCGTTCTTGCCGCGGCCGTCTCTCTTGATTACTTCGAGCGTTGCATCCATATCTTCCTCGTTCGCGGAGGCCTGAAGGCCTCCGCCTACCATCGTCGGCCTTACACGAACAACGAGGAGACCGAGGTCTCCTCGTGAATACTCCGGATCGCCTGTCCCAGCAACCGCGCCACCGAGAGCACGACGATCTTCCTGCAGTTCTGCGCGTCGCCGCGCAGCGGGATCGTGTTGGTCACGATCAACTGGTCAATCGGCGCGTTTTCGATGCGCTCGAGCGCCGGACCCGACAGCACGCCGTGCACCGCGCACGCGAACACTGTCAGGGCGCCGGCGTTCTTCAATCCCGTGGCGGCCTTCTGAATCGTGCCGGCGGTGTCGATGATGTCGTCCTGCAGGATACAGGTCCGGCCTTCGACGTCGCCGATCACGTTCATCACTTCCGCGGTGCCGTCCTCGGACCGCCGCTTGTCGACGATCGCGAGTTCGGCGTCCAGCCGCTTCGCGTATGCGCGCGCGCGTTCGGCGCCGCCCGCATCCGGCGAGACGATCGTCAGCTTCGGGCTGTTCAGCCGCGCCAGGTAGTCGATGATCACGGGCGCCGCGAACAGGTGATCCACCGGGATGTCAAAGAAGCCCTGAATCTGCGCCTTGTGCAGATCCATCGTCAACACGCGGTTGGTGCCGGCCGCGCTCAGCAGGTTCGCCACGAGCTTGGCCGAGATCGGCACCCGCGGCTTGTCCTTGCGGTCCTGACGCGCGTAGCCGTAATACGGCACCACCGCGGTAATGCGCGCCGCCGACGAGCGGCGGAACGCGTCGATCATCACCAGCATCTCCATCAGGTGCTGGTCCACCGGATTGGAGGTCGGCTGGATGATGAAGACGTCGGCCCCGCGGATGTTCTCGTCGATCTGGAACGAGACTTCGCTGTCGGGGAACCGCCGCAGCCGCGCCTGGCCGACCGGGATGCCGAGGAAATCCGCGATCTCCTTCGTCAGCGACGGATGCGCGCTGCCGGAAAAGACCTTCAGATCGCCGAACCCGGTCGACATCAATCCTTCACCACTCAGGGGTCGTCTCATGTTCGGCGGCTCGCGGCTCGTGGCCTAGGTGGTTGGGGCGGAAGGATTCGAACCTTCGAATACGGGATCCAAAGTCCCGCGCCTTACCGCTTGGCCACGCCCCACCATGGGTGGTGCAAACGCTTAGTGTAGTCGAGAGTTAGGGTTACGGCAAGGCGCTCAAGGAGATAGGAGATAGTGGGCGTGAAATAGCACCCCCGGCGCGCCGCGGTTTAGCGCACCGGTAACGTGAACGCCGCCAGTCGGTCCGGGGCAGTAGCGCATTCGATCTGCATCGATTCGACCTGGGCGTCCATGACGTCTGTTAATCGCGGGTACTGGGAGTCCGTACGCAGTCGCACGCTCGTTCCTTGAAGCTGTTCGTCTGCCCATAGCGTCGCGCTGGCGGCCGGTCCCACCTTGATGCTGCGGATGCGATTGTCCCAGCGACGGCTTCCGGGCATGTCGCGGAGGCTGGCATAGACGCGAGGGCCGTTGATGAAATCGGCGGCCCCGCTGAAGTTTGGTGCATCCCAGACCTGGACGAAACACCCATCAGGGTTGGGCATTGTCATGCCCGCGAATGGCTGCCGCGATGCTTCGCACGCAATCAACGTGAAGAGGAATAGGATTGCGCCGAGTCGCAGCGCTAACGAGCTACCAAACCTACGGGCGAGAGCCACAGTTTAGTCGCCGACGAAGTATCCCTGCCGGGTCCGAACAGCCACGTTTGGTCGGTTGACGCGCACTTGCACACGCCGCCACTGACCGCTGCGCTGGCTGGCCGAGATGTACGCGAGGACATACTGGTTTGAGAGTTCTTCCCGTATGCTGCGATAGACGCCCGCCAGATCCTTCGCCTGCGCCGGAAAGAATGCGCGCCCGCCGGTCCGCTCGGCCAACCGGGATAGCACAAACGAAGCGTCCCCGGCTGTGCGCCTCGCGGCGGGCGACCCGATGCCGAGTCCGATGGTGTAGATCACCGTGTCGGAACGGGACGCGGCGTCGAGCGCCTCCTCGAAGCTGAGGAGGCTGGACGTATCCTCGCCATCCGACAGTAGGACGATGACGCGGCGGCGCAACACTTCGAGTTCATCGCTCAACTTAATCTTGTTGAGTTCATTCAGTGCAATGTAGAGGGCGTTATACAGCGATGTGGAACCGCCCGACATCGTGCTACGAATCGCTTCCTCCAGCGTCGCCCTATCGTTGGTGAAATCTGCGACTACGCGTACTCGGCTGTCGAAGTCAATCACCGTGCCGACGTCGGAGGGTTGAAGCTCGCGCACAAAACCGACCGCCGCTTCCTGAGCCGTGGTCATCGCCTGTTCCATGCTGGCGCTCGAGTCGATGACAAGAGCCAATGCCAGGCGAACGTCTGCCTTACGGAAAAACGTCAGTTGCTGTGGCGTCCCTTCTTCGAGCACTGCGAAGTCGCTCTGTTGCAGATCGGTAACGTGGCGCTGATCTCCGTCGAGGACTGTTACATTCAGTAGGACGAGATCGACGCCCGCGCGAAATCGCGCACCCTGCGTTTGGGCGGCCCGAACATGAAAGGTGCCGAATACGGCGGATCCGATTGTAGCCGCCGCGATCACCGCTAGCGTGGATGTTCGTGCCAAGGGTTGTCTCGCCTCCGCTCGACGCCCGCCAGGGGATCTATCTTCTGATGCGCCGCGGGAATGCCCGCGAAGTGGGATCGTAAGCGAAATCGAATCAGGATGCACGGCCTGCGTGGCGGGCCTCTCGCATATTCTCTAGTTTTCCGCCGACCGCCACCTCATTGGTGCGATCGGTCTGACCCATGTATGGGAACTGAGATTTACACCGCCCCGAGTTTGCGGGCGACTGCAACAATCTACTCGCGATGCTGTCGGTGAGGGCGTCGTCGCCCCGCGTCGCGCATCGATGAGAATGCGGTGCGACGACTTCCCCCTTTCTCGCTCCCACTCCTTCAGCGACAGAGCCTTGGCTGCTCGTTGCCATTCCTCGCGACGTGGATCAACGTATTCCGTGTGCACCCTCTCGGCGGCGTGAATCAGTCCAGATTCAACCGCTTCCAGCCGGTTGGATTCCTTACCGATATGGGAATGCCTCGCGTTCGAACATGCCGCCGTTGCCACAATCCGATTGTCTGTCTGCTACACGGTAAACCTTTCGAGTCCGCGCATTTGGACTCCGGATGAAACTCGTATTCCTGCAGCAGTTCGCCCTACGATTTCACGCGCACTAATCGCCGACTGCCGTGTTCCATCTCAGTTGTGATCCGGTAGCGCGAACCACTCACTGTATTGCTCGATCCAATCCATCTTCGTCCAGCGGCGTGAATCTGTTTCGTACGGCGCATAGAGATGGAACCGCAAGTCATTTGCGACCGGTCGTCAACAACATCCCTGGCCTCCCTAGTACTGCGGCCGCAATAAGGCTAGGAGAGGACAGTGCTCGCCCGGCTGTAGGGGGCGTGTTCTGCGCCGGACGATCACGCACAACAACCCGGCTCACAGCAAGGCGTCTGCGTCGCCGGCTTGGTGGCGCGCACGAACGCCGACGCGAACATGCCCTTTGCAGCGGCTGCGGCCTCCGGTGTGATGCCCGCCTGCGCCAGGATCGCCAATGCGTCAGCCGGGTCGTAGACACGCCAGTTCTCGAGACTCACATCGGCAAAGCCTGCTTTGACGAGCTTTGCTACGTATTCAGTGTCGCCGAGCGCCCCGGCGATGCAGCCGATCCACAACTCCATGCTGCGGCGAATGTCACCCGGCACGTCCCCCAGCACGACGACATCCGACACCGCGAACCGTCCGCCCGGCTTCAACACGCGGAAGGCTTCCGCGAGCACGCGATCCTTGTCGGCCGACAGGTTGATCACGCAGTTCGAGATCACCACGTCGACGGAGTTATCGGGTAGAGGAATACTCTCAATTTCGCCCTTCAAGAACTCCACGTTCGTGGCACCAGCTTTTCGCTGATTGTCTCTGGCGAGCGCCAGCATCTCTTCCGTCATATCCAGGCCGTACGCCCTGCCAGTCGGGCCAACTCGTCTGGCCGATAGCAGCACATCGATTCCACCGCCCGACCCCAGATCGAGAACGGTCTGACCCTCCTGAAGGTCGATCAGCGCTGTGGGATTCCCACACCCCAGCGAGGCGGCGACGGCCTCGCGTGGCAGCCCACCCGTTTCGGCATCGTCATACAAATTGCTGGAAATCGGATCCGTCGAGCAGCACGAAGTGTCGCAACAGGTGGCGGCAGCGCCAGTGGCGGCCGCACGGGCGGCCCTTCCATAACGGTCCCGTACAGCGTCGGCAAGATCGCGTGTGTCGGTCATGATCCACCTCACTCTATTCGCCTTCGCGAATATGGTAGCCAGCATAACCGCCAGCTGTTATATTCGTCAAGGCGAATATGAAAAGAGACAAGCAGCTGGTGGCGATGAGTGGAGCGCTGCGGGCCCTGGCGGACCCGACCCGGCTGCGGATTCTGGCGTTACTCGTCGGCGGTGAAGTGTGCGTCTGTCATATCCACGAAGCACTCAGCGTGCCGCAGCCCAGGGCGTCGCGCCATCTCGCGTACTTACGGCGGGCAAGTCTGGTAGATGCGCGGCGCGAAGGACTATGGGTGTATTACAGCCTCGCGACGACGGATGACGACGTGTTGCGAACCATCGTCGAAACCGTCACCCACTGCGTGGGTCACGTTGAGACGGTGGCGCGGGACCGCAAGCGCCTCGGAGCGGCGACGGGATGCTGCGATATTCAGCCGAACCAGCCATCGCTCGCGTGCTGCGGCGCAACCAATTGCTAAATGCAATTGTCCTATCCCGCCAAAGGGCGAAACGGCAGCGGCCGGCTTCTCCGCTCATAGTCGCCGCGCCCCAGCGATTCGGTCAGCAGTACGCGCCAGCCAGAGCCGGACAGGTCATCGACAGCTGAGAGCGCATCCCGCCGCTTCTGAAACAGGCCGAACACCGCCGATCCGCTGCCCGACATCGCCGCCGCGAGGGCGCCGGCCCGGCGCAGCGCTGCCTTCATCTGATCGACCTCCGGATGGTGCCGCGCGATCGGCGCCTCGAGATCGTTGATCATCTGCGCGGCGCGCGAGGGCCAGGGACCGGGCACCTGCTGCGGCTCGCGCACCACCGGCCCGCGCGCCAGGTCGCGCTCCTGGTCGTACCACTCATAGGCTTCGCGGCTCGACACGCCGAACCCGGGGAGCAGGATCACGATCCAGTGGCGGGGCAGATCCGCGAGCGGATAGATCTCGTCGCCGCGGCCAAGCCCGAGCGCCGTGCCTCCTGCCAGGAAGAACGGCACGTCGGCGCCCAGCGATCCGGCAACGTCGGTGAGCTGCGCCGGCCGCACCGGCACCCGCCACGCACGCGCGAGCGCCACCAGCGTCGCCGCCGCATTGGTGCTGCCGCCGCCAAGGCCGCCCTGTACAGGAATCTGCTTGTTCAGGCGCACGATCACATCGCGGACGAGGCCCTCGCGGCGTAATGCGCGCCACAGCGCCTGCGCCGCGCGCCAGATCAGATTGGTCTCGTCGAGCGGCACACCCGCGACATTGCACTCGATCGCGAACGGTCCCTGGCGCGGCAGGCAGACGATCGTGTCATGCAGCGCCAGGGCCTGGAACACCGTCCGCAGCTCGTGGAACCCGTCGCGCCGGGTACCGAGTACACGTAGATCGAGATTGATCTTCGCGTGCGCCCGGATGGTGACAGCCGTCGCGGGCGGGTGCGACGTCATTCCGACGCGTCGGTGCGATCTCGCTGTCGCCTGTCGGTGCAATCAGCCTCTCGTTTGTCGGGGCGAGCCTACTATCGTTTGTCGGTGCGAACCCCGGCGCGCTCCGCGAACTCTCCCAGCGCGCGCTGGTCGGCCGGCGCCAGATGGATCGGGAAGCCGAGCGCTTCGCCGGCGACGGCTCGTGCCACGATCAGCGCGCGCAACAGGGCGGGATCGAGCTCGGCCTCCACGATGTTCGGCACGCAACCATCGCCGCCGCCGGCACCGCAGGGCAAGATCGTATAGCGACTGCCAGGCCCGGTGAGATTGAACGCATGCCCGTCCAGCGTCAGCTGCAGTGTCAGCGCGCGAACCGCCGTCAGCGGAAACGGCTCGACCCTGACCACCATACGAGCGGGACTTCCCGTCGGCCATTGCGGCACCGCGGTGTACGGGTCTCGGCGGGCTCGTCCTGGAAACAATGCCTGGAACACCAGACTGAGCAGCGGCGGGGCGCCGTTCGGATCGCCCGGAGTCAGGCGCACCCACACTTCGGTTGTCTCCTGCAGCTCCCAGTACAGGCGTCTGACTTCACGCGGCGGAGCCGGCGCCATCACCCAGCCCGCGCCGGGTGCCTGCGCCAGGGAGATCAGAGATGACAATGCGAATGCGAGAATCATTCAGCGATGTTTGTCGGTGCGAACACTAGAATCGTCCGCCCGGTGCGAGGCCACCGAGACGATTCCCCTGGAGAACCGGCTGAAGCCGGCCCCCACGACGGCATCAACGCATAGTACCGATAAGCGAAGCCACATCGCACGGACAATCAAAGCCGGATCGCACCGAGTTACTCC
>Ga0075428_100004639_pt1 | contig 15205 bp, 3 predicted proteins | sample RhiMetdeltSRZDD2_FD_75291 | JGI IMG/M metagenome (GOLD analysis project Ga0075428, IMG submission 75291) | Populus rhizosphere microbial communities from Tennessee, USA - Rhizosphere MetaG P. deltoides SRZDD2 | ecosystem: Host-associated > Plants > Roots > Rhizosphere > Soil | place: USA... | reverse complement strand
AGGGTGGTGTGCCGTATTCTTCAAAATCAAAGTTGAACGGGAAGTATTGCGGGAAACTCTTCGGCGGGCTTGCCTCAGCCCAATTAAAGTAATCTTGCCACTCTATTAGAGAGTGTGCGGTTTGACTTACCTGTTGCAAACATTCGTGGAAGGGCAGAGTCCCATCGACCAAAGCCTTGAGAGGCAAGTGCCTGGTAAATAACCCCAAAGAGGCCGGCGCCCCTCCATAGTCGCGCCAGTTGTAAGCAGTTCCAACGATCAATTCCGCCTGACCCGTCAGGCGACCGAGCAAAACTTGCCAGCACGTTAACAGCAGTAGGTCGAGCCGGGCTTGATATTTGGCGGCCAGATGTTCGAGTTGTACTGCGCTCTGAATCTTTTGTCGCAGGCTGACAACCTCAGGCACAAAGCCGGACTGAGAGTGGGCCGCCTTTTCATAGGGCAGCTTTGCCGACAACAGATGTGGGACCAACTGCCGGCGCCAGAATGTCGCTCCCATTTGCGAGTCTTCCGTCTCAAGCAACTCGTTTTGCCACTCTGAAAAGTCTGTATATTGCATCGGCTCATCAACATGCTCCGCGTCCGGCAAGCGGGCCGAGTAGCGAAGAATGATTTCATTAACCAGGTTCTTTAACGTTCCTATATCAGCACACAGGGCAGGCTGGTTGGCGATGAGCATGTGCTCGGATGGAGAAAGACGGACCAGCGCCAGTCGCATCAGCGGGTTATGTTCAAGGTCAAAGGGCTGTTGCCCATCTTCCTCGAAGAGGGCTGCGATTTGTTGCTCCTGTTGCTCGGCGTTTAAGTTTTCCAGATCGTATTCCTGGAGCGGATCCGGATAGGAGTCAGGCGACAAGTATGCTTTCAACACTCCGTTCTTCGATTCAAAGCGGGTGCGTAAGATCTCGTGTTGGTCAATGACATTCCTAACCGCTGTTCTAAACGTCTGCGAGTCGATTTCACCCTTAATGAGAAATGCCGCCTGCACTCGGTAAGTCTGGGGCGGAGCACTCTGTTGTAACGACCAGAGGCGCTTTTGATAGGGTGAAAGTTGGACACTGACGCCCGACTCGGTTGTAGTTTGCATAGATACCTCGATAACTCTGCCGCAGTTAAATGGAGTCCCAGTTGTACGGCTCGGACATCGCAGTGAGGATTTTTCGAGGCCCCTCGAACGGCTGTCGCGCGTGGGCTGTGAGCATGTTGTCTAACATCAAGATGTCTCCCTTATGCCAGGGGAAAGCGATCAGCTCTTGCTGATAAGCGGCGCGGAGCGCATCGAGGGCTGCGGGCTCGATGCGCGAGCCGTCGCCGTAGTAAGTGTTATTAGGGAGGTCTTCTTCGGTAACCATCTTCAGTAACGCGTCGCGAACTCGTGGCTCGAGTGTCGAAATGTGGAAAAAGGTGGCGTGGTTGAACCAGACCCACTCATGCGTACGGGGATGCCTCGCCACTGCGGCGCGAACCTGCCGGGTTCGCAATCTGTCTTCGCCCCTCCACTCACATTCGATACCTGTGTTTCGGCAATAGCTCTCGACGGTGGCCTTATCGGTAGTTTGGAAGACCGTCTGCCAGGGAAGACCCAGATCGCTGTCGAAGTTACGGACATACAAATACTTCTCCTCAACAAAGCGCGCTCGTATGCGAGGGTCGATCCGTTGAAAGACCTTGCGTGTATCCGCAATTGGCGTGCTCCCTCCCCGCGTAGCCGGCGTATGGCAGAAAAAGAATATCTTCATCGGGAAAGTTATGTTGTAAGAACTCTCGTTGTGCGGGAAGATGCTTTCGCTGGCGGGGTAATCGGTGGAGGTATAAACCCTGCCGGTGACGGAACTGCGCGGCGACGTGCGTTCGCTATATTCGATTAGCTCACCAGAAATCGCTTTGACGAATTGCTCGAACACATGGGCCTCGCTGACGTCGAAATTTCGAAACAGCAATGCGCCATGCCGCACCAGGCTATTCTCGATAAACTGCTGCTCACCTGCCGCCCAGGCTATTAGATCAACTGCGTCGCTCTGGGGACTGATGACCAAAGGAATTGAATTTTCAAGACCCAGGTATTCTGTTTTGACCAGTTTCGACTGAGGTAGAACAGGTAATTTCTGCTCGACATTTGCGGCCATCATCGTCGCTCCTCAACCCGAGACAGTGGGTCAGCCGCGCCTCGGCGCCGGCGTCTGATGCCCTCTAACCTTCCCATCTTGTGTACCTTGCGTTCTTTGAGTTTCAGGTCAACGTCTTGTTGTTCGGCTACACGCAGAGAACTGGCCAAAATGTTTAGAGGAACATCCGCGTTGGCAGTTACTTCACCAATAACAACCTCCATTTGCTGCAACATTCGACTGATGGTTGCCGGGGAAAAGAGGTCTGAGTTGTATCGCATGACCATCAAGAGACCTTCAGCTGGCTCGGAGATTAGGAGACTCAAATCAACATCAAGCACCAAACTCTCATCATCTGAATCAAGGCCCTTTATTTTGAGATCGCCGATCTCAAGCGCCGTAATCGGGGTATTTTGAAAAGTAAAGTTCACCTGAAAAAGTGGATTGCAACTCAAGTCTCTTTCGACATGCAGCGCATCGACGAGCCATTGATAAGGAAGTTCCTGATGATCAAATCCACCGAGGGTCACTCGCCGCACACGCTGGAGCAGTTCGCGAAACGTAGGATCGCCCGAGACCTTCGTGCGCAAAACCAATTGATTCACAAAGAATCCAATTAGGGGCTCGGTCTCCAGATGATTGCGATTAGCGATCAAACAGCCGACTACGATGTCCTCAGACTTCGAGAGATAGTGCAGAAACACTTTGTAAACTGTCAGAAGAGTCATAAACAACGTGACCCCTTCCACTTGAGCCAACTCCTTGAGCGCATCGGTTTTCACTCCGGAGAGAATGAAAGAGCGACGGCCTCCTTTGAAGCTGCGCACCACCGGTCGCGGATAATCGGTCGGGATTTCCAGGCGGTGGGGAGCACCTGCGAGATGCTCTTTCCAGTAGGAGAGTTCATCCTTCAGAGTTTGACCGGTGAGCCACTCGCGCTGCCACGCTACGAAGTCCGCATACTGGATTGGTAACGGGACTGAGTTTAACGGCTCCCCTTGACTGAGAGCTTCATAGCACCTGGTCAGTTCACCGACGAACAAGCCTATGGACCAGCCGTCGGTAATGATGTGATGCATCGTCAGCATCCATACATACTCCTGGTCTGCAAGCTGCAGCACCGCACAGCTCAATAGCGGCCCTCGTGAAAGATCAAAGTTTTGCCGGGCGGCCCGCGAGATTAGGCTTTGTGTCTCCGCCTTTCTTTCCGCTGCGCTTAGCTGGCGTAGATCAGTGACCGGAATTGTCAGCAGCAAACGTGGAGCGATTACCTGAACGGGTTGTTCCGCCACCTGATCGAAGGTCGTTCTGAGAATCTCGTGACGTTGGACGATCTCGTTCACACATTGTTCGAGTCGTTTGACATCGAGCCGTCCCAGCAGACGCAGAGCAAAGGGAAGGTTATAGGCAACGCCGGGCTCCAGATGATCGAGAAACCACAGGCGCTCCTGCGCAAAGGAGAGAGGAGACATATTCGCCCCGCTCGATCGCCGTTTAATCTCGCCGCCGGCCGTGCTCTCCTTGCTAGCTTTGAGGCGCTTCATGAAAAGAACTTTTTGCGCTGGTGAAAGGCCGGCGATGCGTGTTGATAAGACACTCATTTTTTTTCTTCTGTGCTTTGTTGGAAAGGTTCCGGGATCGGGTCAGTACAGGATCCAAGTGCGAATCGTACCCGTGAGGCAAGCTCTTATGGAGAAACACTAAAGCTTGGCAGTTTATGAGGAAGGACCAGGCTCAGATAGCTCTCGCGTTCATGAAACAGCAAACCTTTTTCCTGAAGAATAGCGATTTCGCGTGAAGCGTCGAAATCCGGCAGATGTTCCAGTTCCTTAGTAATGTTACCAACCCTCTGACGCTGCGATAGAAGGTCCAGCATTTGCCGGGAAACCTCACTAATCGCATACTCCACAACTTCCCCTGAACGCGAGTCATGAATCAACGTAGTGTCGCCATCCTGCTCCATGTAAAGCTCCGGATGGGTGGATTCTCCCTCAGGCCAGAGTGCTTTCCACACGGCGAAGGTTTCCCGCACTTTGCCGAGCCACTTCATGAGCGTCAGAAAATATTTCGCGCGCAGATTGGTGTCGCTAAAGTAGTAGGCCAGGTTAGCTAAAGACTCCTTTGAGAAGGGATATATGAGCTCGTAGAAATCTACCGGCTGCAATTCCAACTCGTATTCTTTAGCTTTGACATAATAAGGACTGTACCGATCGTAGCGTACCGGAAGCACTCCCGAAGGCGGCGGCAAATGCCTCAACAACGGAAGGTCTTGCAGGTATTTCTCATACACCTCGGCTCCCTCTCCCGGAAAGCCCACCAGCAGGTTCCACTCCGGCCAGATGTCGTAGATCAAACAGTTCTTCAGCAAGGAGACGTTCTGAAAGGATGATGTTCCTTTCTTCATGAGCTTCAAAGTAGAGGTCGCCAGTGACTCAACTCCGGGTTGGACGCTTTTCACCCTTGCCTTCGAGAGCACCTCCATCTCTTTTTCAGAGAGATCGGCTTTCACTTCGTAGAACATGTGGATGTTTGAGGGAGTTTCGAGAAAAGGAAACACGTCGGTCAAATAGTTTTTCGCCAGTATGTTATCCACGCAGTTATAGACGGTGCATCTGTCGGAGTATCGGAACAGGGAGTTGAATAGCTTGAGCGCCGGTGCCGGGCTCATCGCACGGTAATTCATGGTCGTTCCATTGAGACCACAAAATGTACAGTGTGCCTTCTCTCCCCACCAACAGCCGCGAGAAGTCTCAAACAATAGGATCGGCTCGACCTGTTTGTTGGGAAACTTGCTTTCGAGCGTGTCCAGGAACAGATCGTAATCAAGCTTCACTTCCGTATCGATGTCGAGTTCTTCGCCGAATGTATCGATCGTTGTGGCAACACCGGAGGCCTCAATCACCGTGGCTACAGTGGCGGCATTCAGATGCATCAATGGTACGAGCGACGGGGCCGCCGGTTGATGCGGGTTGACCGGCGCTATCTTGGAGAGTGAAGCGCAGTTTCTTCTCGAGAAGACTCCGTTTATTTGATCGCGCTTCTCCATCTCGCCAGCCAGGGAAGCACGCACGAAAGCCGGAAAGCTTTTCAAACCTGGTCCGGAGAAAGCATATTCGATCTGCTCCACATTCAGGACGATCTCTTGCCCCATTGGCGACTCGCAATTGGCTCCGCCCATGACGGTCACTAAGAACCGGTTGCGATCTTTCAACTTCCGGGCCATCGCAAAACTAGCCACATTCTGCATGAACATCGAAGTGAGCCCGACGATGTCAGCCTCCTCAAAAGTGTTTTGGTCGATCAGTTCATCCATGAAGTCTTCAAGCCCGGCTCGCTTTTCACGAATGGAATTCTTCAGTGCGTCCGCCTCCTTATTTTGAAATGGGTAATAACGCTCGAAATACTCTTCCGAGTTTTCTTCCGTTTGAGGAAAGGCTATTTGACGGAACAACCAATCGCCCATGCCGGCATTATGATGATCCATGGAGCCGGAGATGGAATTATAAAGATCAAGGCCCAGGTAGCGAGCAAAGTCATGACTGCAATAATGAATATCAACAGCGATCCGCCCTTGATACTCCTCGTCGAGTACCGCTTTTAGTTGGGTCAGTCCGATTGAAGGTATACGTAGATCGCCAAATGGCATATTGATCAGAGCTATCTTGAACATGGATGGATCACTCCTATTTTCTGCGAGTCGTTGGGCTATTGGATTATTTCCCGGCGGCAGGGGATTCAGTTTGAATTGGTGGTGGCACTACACTAACGCTGGCGTCGTCAGCGCAAGGTCTTCTATCTCTCTTAGCAGTTTTTCAATTTGCTCACTATCTCCCTGCTCTAACAAACTTTCCATGATTGCTTCAGCAAGGCCGGCGATGGTGGGTGTATGAAACATCATTCTCAACGGGAATTTGATTTGAAAGGCTTCGCGCACTCTGGAGATAACCAGAGTAGCGAGAAGCGAATGGCCGCCACGCTGGAAGAAGTTATCATTCATGCCGAGTTGATCTACTTCGATATCGAGCACTTCAGCCCAGATTCCGGCAAGCACTTCTTCAATTGGTGTACGCGGCGCCGTCGCAAGGACGGGACTTGATAACCCAGTCCAGTCCGGCGACGGTAGCGCGCGGCGATCCAGTTTGCCGGTCGGAGTAAGCGGTAAGGCATCCAGCAGGACAAACGCCGCCGGCATCATGTAGTCGGGCAACTGCTCGGATACGTAGCGGCGCAGCTCTTCGAGGTCGGGCGCCTGCTGCGGGTCACAGACGATGTAAGCGGCCAGGCGGCGATTCCCGCCCTGATCATCGCTGGCGTTGACCAGCGCCTCTCTTATCCCCGGACTCTTTAAGATGCAGGTTTCGATTTCACTGAAGTCAATCTTGTATCCCCTGATCTTGACTTGGAAATCCTTACGGCCAAGAAACTCTATGCTGCCGTCCGGTAACAAACGTCCCAGGTCACCGGTATAGTAAATTCGGCGGTTTCCGTCCTCATCATTTTGTGAAAAAGCCTGTTCCGTCACAATGGGTTGCTGCCAGTAACCTAACGCCACATGATCACTCTTAATAGCGATCTCGCCGATGGCGTAGGCCGCGACGCTCTCGCGATGCCCATTGAGGAGCAGGACTTCGGTGTCTTCGACAGGGTAACCAACGGGAACTCTGTTATCCGCGAGAGGCGAGTCCTTATTAATTAGATATTGCAGAGTAACAGTTGATTCGGTCGGCCCGAGCCCATTAACAAAAATACATTCGGAAGAAAAGTGTTTCCGATAAAGCTCAACATCTCTCTTAAAGACCGCTTCGCCGCCAAGAACGACGAGGCGAATACGGGGAAAGTCCTGGGCTACGACCAGGGCGCCAACAAAGTACCTGTAGACGGTTGGGGTCGAATGATAAATGGTAATTTCCTGACGCATCAACCAATCGGAGAACTCTTCCAGGCCTTCGTCCTTGAGGTTGAATAGACACAACGTTGCCCCATTCAACAGAGCGCCATAGATATCCATGACGGCCGCGTCAAAACTGTAGGATGACAGCAAGGTCAGCCTGTCGCTTGCGCACAGGTGCAGGTTGTTCGTGTAGCTTCCGATGTGGCGCAGAACATTTCGGTGGCTCTGCATCACGCCTTTGGGTTGTCCTGCTGAGCCTGATGTGTAAAGGATATAGGCCATCGTGCCGGGCTCAATCTGAGGAACGCCATGCTCGTCGGAGGCGACTGCATCGAGAGCATCTATGTTGACAACGGGTACTACCCCGTCCGACAACTTTTGTGCGGCGATCAGGTTCCTGCTGTTTGTCAGAATCGCGCCCGCCTGTGCATCTTTCAGGATAAAAGAGAGTCGTTCCAGAGGATATTGCGGGTCGAGAGGCACATAAGTCTTCCCGGCCTTTAAAGTCGCAAGCACGCCCAGAATCATCGGTGCGTCATGCTCAAATAGCAGGCATATCCTTTCCGGTAGTTCCTGGATTTGTCTCGAGACACGTTCGCTCATTGCGTCCAGCGTTTGATAGCTCCATTCACACTGCTTCGACTTGAGGGCAATATTCTCCGGATAGAGTCGTACCTGCTCCGCAAAACGCGAGACGATCGTTTGTCCGCCGGCGGCACTCTCGAACTGGACAAAATCGATCGCCGGCTGAACGAGATTGTTTCGGCCCATGAGTTGTTGGCGCTCAACTTCCGCAATGATGGGAAGAGTTGAAAGGCGCTGTTCAGGGTTCGCCAGAATCCCTGCCAACAGGGTTTCGAAGTGGCCTAACATTCCGGTGATTGTTGCGGCTTCAAAGAGGTCTGTGTTGTAGACCAGATCGAGCCTTATGTAGCGCTGGTAGTTCACCGCATAAAGCGTAAGGTCAAACTTCGTGCTTTCTACACCCGGATGGGCGAATGGAGAAGCGGCGGGTACTGCTGCCGATAGTGTTTGATCGGCCTCGCCTGAAGCGTTGAGCAGATTAAAGAAGACTTGAAAGAGCGGGGTACGGCGTAAGTCGCGACCCAGATTCAATTCCTCGATCAGCTTCTCGAACGGAAGATCCTGCTGCCCGTAGGCCTCTAACGCAACATCCCTGACGCGTCGCAGCAACTCCGTAAAAGTTGGATCTTCGCGCAAGTCACCACGGAGCACTAACGTATTGATAAAGAATCCGATTAGTCCTTCCACCTCGGCCCGGTTCCGCCCCGCGACGGGCGAACCAATCACAATGTCCTCTTGCCCGGTATAACGCGACAGCAAAGTTTGAAAGGCCGCGAGCAAGGTCATAAACAAGGTTGTGGCCTCGCGCTGGCATAACGTCCTCAGGCCCTGCGTCAGCTCCTCACTTAAAAGCCAGGATTGGCGCGCTCCTCGAGAACTCTGCACCGCCGGTCGCGGCTTATCGGTCGGCAACTCCAGCATTGCGGGGGCATCAGCGAGTTGCTTCTTCCAGTAAGCTAACTGAGCTTCGAGCACTGTGCCCTGGACCCACTTGCGCTGCCACGCCGAAAAGTCGGCATACTGAAACTCCAACTCCGGTAACGGAGATGGCTCACCGGCTGAGAAGGCCTGATAAAGCGTTCGCAACTCACCAAAGAGAACGCCTTCGGACCACGCGTCGGTGATGATGTGGTGCATCGATAAGAGTAGTACATGGTCCTCGGCGCCAAAGCGCAATAACTTCAATTTGATTAGTGGGCCAACAGTCAGATCGAAGGGGATTTCCCGATCTTCCTGGGCCGTGCGTTGGACCATTGTCTCCCGCTTACCAGCCACACTGCCTTCGAGGTTTACTACCGGTAGCGTTAAGTAAGCGATCGGAGCAATAACCTGCACGGGCTGCCCATTTACCACGGCAAAGGTAGTGCGCAACGTTTCATGTCGCCGCACAACCTCGTTCACACTTGCCTCCAACGCCGTGAGGTCGAGGGGCCCTTCGAATGTCATATCGGAGGAGATGTTATAGGCAGTGCTGCCCGGTGATAACTGGTCCAGAAACCAGAGACGTTGTTGCGCGAAGGAGAGCGCAAGAGGTTGGTCTCGGCTAATGGGCTCCATCGACAACTGTTCATCTCTTGCCTCACCTTCGAGCATATGTTCCTCGATCCAGGCGGCCTGCTCCTCGACCGTCGGCTGCTCGAACACCACCCGCACCGGCATCTCTCTCTTGAACACTTGCCGCACTCTCGATACTACTTGAGTGGCGACCAGTGAGTGACCTCCGATTTCGAAGAAGTTGTCAGCTATTCCGAGGCCTCCCGCCTCGATTCCTAATACCTCTGCCCAGATTCCTACCAACAACTCCTCACTAACCGAGGCGACTCCTCGATATGTCGTTGCGTTAACATTCCACTCCGGCTCGGGCAGCGCGGTCCGGTCCACTTTCCCGTTTGCGGTCACCGGTATCGTTTCCATAAACAGGAAGGCCGCAGGGACCATGTATTCGGGCAATTGCTGCTTAAGGTACGAACGCAACTCGGCGGCGCCTGTTACCGCATCATCTTCGGCCACCACATAGGCGACCAGCCGCTTCTCTTCATTTACCGACCCTGGCTCTTCGGTACGAGTGAGCGCTACGACCACGCACTGGCGTACTTGCTCGTGCCCACTCAACACTGCCTCGATCTCTCCCAACTCAATGCGAAATCCTCGCACCTTAATTTGCGCGTCTCTTCTCCCGATGAATTCCAACAGCCCATCCGCTCGATACTTCACCACATCCCCAGTCCCGTACAGCCGCGCTCCCGCTTCTCCGCTCAACGGATCCGGCACAAACTTCTCGGCTGTCATCCCGGGTTGCTCGAAATAACCTCGCGCCAACCCATCTCCTCCCGTATACAACAGGCCCGGAACGCCCACGGGCACGGGCTTCATTTCTCCATCCAATACATACACTCGCGTGTTATTGATGGACGCCCCAATCGGCAAAGTCGCGCCGGCCTGGTTGGCATGGGTCATCGGATAGGTGCAGGTAAAAGTCGTATTCTCGGTTGGTCCATAGCAGTTGCTGAGCGTGCAATGGCGCAATCCTTTCAAGGCTTTGGTGACATGACTTGCCGAGAGCACATCGCCGCCGGTGAGCAGTTGGTGAATGCCGCGCAAATCATCCAGGTGCTCATCAACCATGAGGTCAAAGAGACTTGCTGTGAGCCACAACGTTGTTACCTGCTGGCGAACCAGGAGATTTCCAAGGGCCGTGAGCGATAACGCTCCGGGCGGCATCACGACAAGGCGCGCCCCATTGAGTAGTGCCCCCCAGATTTCAAACGTCGAGGCATCGAAGGAGAGCGGCGCCAGAAGGAGAAAGACTTCCGCGTGCGAGAAGGAGGCGTAGTTGGTTTCCTTGACGAGGCGCACGATGCTGCGGTGAGTGATGGCGATGCCCTTAGGTTCGCCGGTCGAACCGGATGTGTACATCAGGTAAGCAAGGTTATCGGGATGTGCAACGACTAAGGGGTTGGCTGAGCTGTAAATGGGAGCCAGAGAGGGCCAGTCAGAATCTATCGATAGGACGTGAAGAGTAATTTCCGCGGCCAACTGATCACGTAGTGAAGACTGAGTTATCAGGACGGCTGGTTGAGCGTCATGAAGGATAGTACGAAGGCGCCCGACCGGATAGCTGGTATCAAGGGGAAGATAAGCTGCCCCGGCTTTGAGAATGGCCAGGATAGCGACAATGATCTCGACGGAGCGATGCATATGGACCGCAACGAGAGACTCCGGGCCGACACCGTATTGCCGCAGATAGTCCGCTAATTGGTTGGCCCGCGCGTTCAGGTCAGCATAGGAGAAATGGCGGTCCTCGAAAACCAGAGCAATGCTTTCGGGAGCCCGCGCGACTTGGGCCTCGAATATTTGGGATACGGTAAATTGCCGACCGTATTCGGTGCTAGTAGGAATCGTATCCAACAGTAGTTGCCGCTGCTCTGGACCAGTCATGAGCGGCAAAGTCGAGATACGTAGCTGCGGATTGCTGACAATTCCCTCGAGCAAAGACTGGAAGCAGCCAATCATGCGCTCAATAGTCGCCGCATCGAAGAGGTCTGTGTTGTACTGCGCAATGCCGCCTAACTCGTCACCCCTTTCTTCCATCAGCAACGTTAAATCGAACAAGGAAGTCCGATTGTCGATTGGCAGCATCTTCAATTTTAAGCCCGGTAATGTCAGCCGATTGAGCGATGTATCCTGCAAAGAGAAGATCACTTGAAACAGTGGGTGCCGGCTCATGTCTCGCGTGGGCTGTAATTCCTCCACCAGCTTTTCAAACGGCACGTCCTGATTCGTATACGCTTCCAGTGCCGTCTCTCTGAGGCGTGCCAGCAGTTCTTCGAAAGTAGGGTCGCCTGACAAATCCCCGCGCAATAACAATGCGTTGACAAAGAAACCGATGAGACCTTCGATCTCGGGCCGGTTGCGGTTCGCCGTGGGTGATGCAACCAGGATGTCCTCTTGTCCTGTGTAGCGCTGCATCAGGATATTAAAGCCCGCCAGCAAGGTCATGAAGAGGGTCGCGCCCGATTGCTGACTGAGCGCTTTGAGTTTCTTCGTCAGTTCGGAAGAAAGTTCGAATGGAAAGATCGCGCCGCGATAGGACTGTACGGGAGGACGGACTCGGTCGGTCGGCAGCTCCAACACACCGCTGACTCCTGCCAACTGTTTTCGCCAATACTCCATCTGCCCTTCCAACACCGTTCCGCTCAACCACTCTCGCTGCCAGTGCGCAAAGTCTGCATACTGAATTGTCAACTCCGGCAGCGGAGCACTCCGCCCGCTCACATAAGCTTCATACAACGCCGCCATCTCCCGAACCAGCACTCCCATGGACCACCCGTCACTAACGATGTGATGCATCGTCAACAACAACATGTGCTCCTTAGCCCCCAGCCGCAGCAACTTCACCCGCAGCAGCGGCCCCTGGCCCAAGTCAAACGGTTGCCGCGCTTCCAGGCTCGAGAGCCGCGCCACTTCCCGCTCCTGTTCGGCTGCCGCCAACTGCTCTAGATGCGTCACTCTAAGGTTGACGCTGAGCTGGGCCGTAATCACCTGCACCGGCAGCCCATCGCGGTTGGCAAATCTGGTGCGTAGCGCTTCGTGACGGCGAATGATTTCATTGAAGGCGTGTTCCAGCGCCGCCAGATACAGTTGCCCCGAAAAGCGGATCGCGAGGGGTACGTTGTAGAACGGGTTATCCGGTTCAAGTTGGCTCAGAAACCAGAGTCGTTGCTGCGCGAACGACAGCGCCAGCGGCTGCTCGCGACTGATGCGCTCCATCGGCATCTGCTCTACGCTCGCTCCTCCGGCTCGCAGATATGATTCAACCTTGACAGCCAGTTTTGTTACTGTTGGTGCTTGAAACAAGCTGCGGACGGGTAATTCGATATTAAATACTTCGCGCACTCGTGAGACGACCAGAATAGCCAGCAGCGAATGCCCTCCCATTTCGAAGAAGTTGTCCGCTACACCAATCTGGCTTGCTTCGATTCCCAGCACTTCCGCCCAAATTCCCGCCAGCAATTTCTCAATCGGACTGCTTGCTGTATCGAGATTGCTCCCGGTCTTTCGCTTGATGTCTTCAATACGGGGTAAGGCGGCGTAGTCGATCTTTCCGTTAACAGTCAACGGTAGTTCATCCAGACGTGCGAAGATGTTTGGAATCGTTTCCTCGATGATGCTCTCTGAGAGCCATTCGCGTAGGTGTGTCGCTTCCAGATCCTGGGTAGTGACACAATAGGCCACCATCAGGTCATTACCTGTTTCATCTTTCAATACAACTACTACACTGTCGGTTATGTGAGGGTGATGATTAAGAGCGCTCCTGATCTCGTTCAGCTCTACGCGATAACCCTGAAACTTGACCTGCTCATCGGTTCGCCCCAGATACTCGATTGTTCCTCCCCTCAGGCGTCTCGCCAAATCTCCGCTCTTGTATATTCTCTCGCCGCTAATAAAAGGATTCGCTAGGAAGCGCTCTTCGGTTAGCGCCTCCCGGTTGAGATATCCCTGCGCCAGGCTTGTGCCTGAGATATACAATTCGCCTGTGACATTCTCGGCCACCGGCTGTAAAGCCTCATCGAGCACATATATCTGCACATTGGCCGCCGGTTGCCCGATGGGCACGGACGCCTGCCTGTCTCGGTAAGGATCAAAGCGGTGAATCATGCAGCCGACGGTCGCTTCCGTCGGTCCGTATTCATTGTAAATTTCGACCTGCTCGCCGAAGCTTTCATGAATCTGAAGGGCAAGATCTGCCCGTAAGACCTCACCGCCGACGATTAGTCGCTTGATCTGACTCTGCCGATTGTCCCTGTCTTTGATTAGCATGAGGTGACTTGGCGTGAGCTTCAACACTCCGACTTGATTGTCCTGCATAATTTGGAAGACGGGTGTCTCGCGACCTTCTTTTCGATAGACAATCAGTTTGTTGCCTGAGACTAGTGGCGTGTAAATAGACGTGACGGTTAGATCGAAAGCCAGGGATGAGTAGAGCGCAAAGGTGGCGCTCTCATTTTGTAGATAGACCTCCAAGGCCCACCGGATATAATTCACCAATGATTTATGTTCGATCTTTACACCCTTGGGCGCGCCCGTGGAGCCGGAGGTGTAAATGATGTAGGCAAGGTCAGAAGGTGTTACCTCGCAGGGCGGGTTCTGATCGCTCTGTTGTGTGACAACGTCCCACTCTGTGTCAAGACAGACCACGTTGGCACGATCTGCCAATAGTGTTTCGCTAAGATGGCCCTGGCTTAAGACGAGGGAAATCTGCGCATCATCGATGACGAATGCCGTTCGGGATTTCGGGTGCCCAGGATCCAGCGGCACGTAGGCCCCGCCTGCCTTAAGCACTCCCAAGATTGCGATTATGATTTCCAGAGAATGTTCGAGACAGATGCCGACACAAACTCCTCTTCCCACGCCTTGTTGCTTCAAGTAATGCGCCAGTTGGTTAGCTTTGGCGTTAAGTTCCCGATAGGTCAGCTCAGCTTCCGCAAAAACCACGGCCGGGGCTTGTGGTGACAATTCTACCTGGGCCTCAAATAACTGGTGGATATTCAAAGATGGTTGGTAATCCCTGCGTGAGTTATTCCAGTCAAAAAGTAATCGCTGCTCTTCAGCTTCAGTCAGCAAGGGTTGCTCAAGGAGCGAGCGTTCAGGGTGCGCCACAACGCCTACCAGGAGAGTTTCGAAATGCTGCATCATCCGGGCGATGGAGGCCGCGTCAAACAAATCTGTGTTGTATTCCACCAGGCCCACCAGGCCCTGTGCCTCTTCAGTTATGTTCAACACCAGGTCGAGCTTTGACGTTCCGTTTTCAACTGTGTGGAGGTCCAGTTTCAGGTCGGCAAACTCCATTTTTGGCAACGGAGCATTGTGCAGAGTGAACATCACCTGAAACAGCGGTGTATGGCCCAGGTTGCGCTCCGGCTCCAATTCCTCGACGAGCATTTCAAACGCTACGTCCTGATTTGCAAATCCCGCTAACGCCGTCTCTCGCACCTGCCTTAGCAACTCACGGAATGGAGGGTTACCGCTAAGGTCGCTGCGCATCGCCAGGGTGTTTAAAAAGCAACCGATTAATCCTTCGCTTTCGGATCGGTTACGGTTGGCAATGGGTGTTCCCACCACAATGTCATACTGCCCTGAATATCTGGACAGTAACGTCTGCCATGCCGCTAACAGCGTCATGAACAGCGTTACTCCTTCCTGACGATTCAGCTTGTCGAGTTCTGCCCGCAGACTCGGAGGTAGTACAAATGAGTATGTCGCGCCGCTATAAGACTGTACGGGAGGACGGACTCGGTCGGTCGGCAACTCCAACACACCGCTGACTCCTGCCAACTGCCGCCGCCAATACTCCATCTGTCCTTCCAACACCGGTCCGCTCAACCACTCTCGCTGCCAGTGCGCAAAGTCCGCATACTGGATTGCCAGCTCCGGCAGCCCCGCACTCCGCCCACTCACATATGCGTCATACAACGCCGCCATCTCCCGGATCAGCACCCCCACCGACCATCCGTCACTAACGATGTGGTGCATCGTTAACAACAACATGTGCTCATCTGACCCCAGCCGCAGCAACTTCACCCGCAGCAACGGCCCGTGTGCCAGGTCAAAGGGCTGCCTTGCT
>Ga0075428_100004636_pt1 | contig 15209 bp, 13 predicted proteins | sample RhiMetdeltSRZDD2_FD_75291 | JGI IMG/M metagenome (GOLD analysis project Ga0075428, IMG submission 75291) | Populus rhizosphere microbial communities from Tennessee, USA - Rhizosphere MetaG P. deltoides SRZDD2 | ecosystem: Host-associated > Plants > Roots > Rhizosphere > Soil | place: USA... | reverse complement strand
GATCGTTCAAACTGAAGCAACCACGCAACGCACCCCGTTCGCCGCCTGCGCGCCAAGGGGGCTGCCAGGCACGGCCATCCGCGGCGAATAGGCGCCAATGCGCGCAGCAAATATGAGACCTACGTCGCGATGGCACGGGATGCGGCTGCATGGGGAGATACGATTGAGGCCGAGAGCCTCCATCAGCATGCCGAGCACTACTTCCGGGTGCTGCGCGAGCAGCATAGGCACCAGCACTTCGCGGCGGAACCGTCCCGCCGGCAAGGGGCGCTCGAACTCTCCTCCAAAAGGGGGATGGCGTTGTGGCGCAAATGATGCGACCGCCGCCGTGCCATGTGCCGAGGCCGAATAGGAAAAGCGCTGCGGGAGCGCCCCCTGCTGTTGCCCTTGTTGGCCGCGCTGATTGCGACCCTTCTGGCCATCCTGGCGATGATTGACGCCTTCCCCTGAAGTTGGAAGAGCGGTTAATCAACCAACTGATCGGTCCGCGTCGTTGGCATCTTGCATGCAATCGCACGGTGCGAAGCGGAGTGCACGAAACGCGATTGGCTTTCCCCGCTTGGCTCCATGTATGGCTAATCGCGCCGGCCCGTCGGAACGTGAAAACGAGGGCAACGGGCAACGTGCCTCGCAGGCCCTCAGCGGGCTAGTGCAATGTTGGCTTGCCGCGACGAACAGGGTGCACGAGCCGTCTTAGCGCACTGATCTTGGTTTGCATCGCGCTAAGGACCGAACGCAGGCGACGCGCTTCGGGGTGGCCAGTCGGGACCGAACCCAGATGAATGCGTAGCTGTTCCGCCCGCATCTCCAATAAGGCGATTTCGCGTCTGAGACTTTCCAAGGCCGGCCTACTTGTTCAGCGTCGCAGTCTGCGTTGTTGGCAGGGTCGGTGCTGTCAGATGTCCGAGCAGCAAAATGCCGGCGAACATGGCGACGAGATACGCCACGACCATCAGTGCCAGTCCCCTGGAACCGGATGGATCCGGTGCCTCTTCGATTTGGACGCGGAGGGGAAATGGCTGAGCTGGGGGTATCGGCTCGGGACGACCGTAGTTGACGCGCAACATAGGCGACTTTCCGCTCCCAGCGGTGAAGCAGAAACGCCGGACGTGCTGTCCCGTTCCGTGGTGTGGAACCGAACTTCGCGCAAGCCCGACAGGCATGCTCGCCGGGCCTCAGAAAGAACGCCCGCAGTGGCGGGCCCTCCTGTCGACCCGACCGACACTGTTTGGGGATCACGCAACCCAACGACGGTCCAGCATCACCAGCTCGATTTGCAGGTCGACAATTCCTGTGTGACCAGAATAATAGCGACGCACGGCGAAAGGGTTGAGCACATGCCGAGGTGGGCGCGATCGGCGGTCGGGCGACGTGGCGAACTGGCTTGGTGCGTTCAGGATACTTGATCGCGCTACTTGATCGCGTCAGGGACGCGCGGCGCCCGCTACCTTTGAAGATGGTAATCGGGTCAAGCCGGCCGGCGCACTGAAACGCGAGCTTTGCTGCTTCGTTGCGCAGCGCGCCGCCGCGGTTGGCCTGGGGCTGCCAAGCAGAGCCGGCATTGCTGATCAGGGCGCGCGTATCACCTAGGCTCTGGCGCGGTTCCGCCTGCTGAGTGGTGCATACGAGAAAAGCATGGAGACGCCGATTGGTGCGCATACCCCTCGCACAATGCAGGGCCCGCTACGTGAATGAAGGGTGGCCGCTCGACAGCGCGACAGAAGCTGCCTTGCGAGCAGATCCCCGGGCGGGCGCCAAGGCAATTTTGAACGCCATAGCCAAGCGCCGATTTGCCAATCGCTCCGAGGGGCAGCGCCTGCGTAGGCTGCTCCGCTATGAGCACGCGGTCTGGTCCGACGGTATCGCGCACGTCGCCGGTGTCGATGAAGCTGGGATGAGCCCCCTCGCGGGTCCGGTGGCAGCGGCCGCCGTTATGTTTGAGAGCGGGTCAAGGCTACCAGGAGTTGATGACTCCAAGAAGCTCGCTGCGGCTGAACGCGAACGCCTTGCCGCCGAGATCAAGGAGACGGCGGTGGCTTGGTCGGTGGCGTTCGTCGATGTCGAGGAAATCGACACAATCAACATATATTGGGCGGGTGTGCTGGCGATGCGTCGCGCAGTTGAGGGACTGGCTCTGCGCCCGCAGCATTTGCTGGTCGATGCCCGACGCATCAAGGATGTGGCCATCCCCCAGCAACCCATCATCAAGGGAGACTGCAAGAGCCTATCTGTTGCCGCGGCTTCCATTCTGGCCAAGACGAGTCGGGACGCGCTTATGCAACGACTGGATGCGCGGTTCGCGGGTTATGGCTTTGCCAGGCACAAGGGTTACCCTGTGCCGGAGCACCTCTTGGCACTGAAACGGCTTGGCCCGTGCTCAATTCATCGGCGTTCGTTTGCTCCGGTCCGCAGCGTGCTCGGTTTGCCACCCCTGCCGCCTTGGCCCAAAGTCGGCGAAGGTACAGACGTGGCGGTGTAGGTGCGGTTTCCGGCACGCCAAGACGTAGGGCACCTATTCTTAAAGCAGCACGCTCGCTCTCGAACGTCTCGACCGCCAGCACTCTTGCAACGCGACTCGGCTCTCGCCTAAGTACCTTCAGTGCGGGAAGCGTGCACGTTGGCCGCTGCGACCGCCAGGCAGGACTGACGTCCGGCAAAAGAAGTAGGGCCTCGACTAACAGCAAAAATAGTGCCGCAGGCGCCGCATCGTTTTGGCAAGGGCGCTAAAGCAGGTTTTCCAAGTAGATAGGAAGTTTGCGCACGCGCTTGCCAGTCGCGTGGTAGACGGCATTGGCGACTGCAGCGTTCATGCCCGTGGTGCCGAGTTCACCGATACCCTTGATGCCAAGAGGGTTCACCTGGCTATCCTCTTCAGGCACGAAGATCGCCTCCACTTGCTGAATGTCCGCATTGACCGGCACGAGGTACTCGGCCAGGTCGGCGTTGGTGTAGCGCGCAAGACGAGGGTCGATCTCGGTCTTTTCATGCAGCGCGGCGCTGATACCCCAGATCATGCCACCGATGAACTGGCTGCGAGCCGTCACCGGATTGATGATCGTGCCCGCTGCGAAGGCGCCGACTGCCCGGGGAACGCGCGTCTCGCGCGTGCGCGCGTGTATGCGTACCTCGACAAATTGGGCACCAAAGGAATAGCGAATCTCATCCTTGAGTTCCGAACCGCGCGCCATAGCGGCCTCACCGCGGTACATGCGTGCCCCACTGTCCAAGGGGGCGCCAGGCGGGATGTTCTCTGCATAGACCTCCATGAAGCCACCGGATTTGGCCACGGCGTCCGCCAGCGTCTGTGTACCGCCGCCGATACCCAAAAAAGCGCCGTTGGTCCCAAGCCGCTCCCGAATTTGGTCGCAAGCCTTGGCTACCACCGTGCAGATGCTGGCCGTGTGTGTTGATCCCGCAGCGAGGCCGCCGGGCGGCAAGTCGCTGTCTCCAAGCTCGACGCTCACCTGTTCCACGCCAACGCCAAGGCGGTCTGCAGCCGTCATGGCGATGACCGTGTAGGCGCCGGTGCCGATGTCCTGAGCTGCAATCTGCACCTTGACGCGGCCACGCGCCGAGACACTGACGCGTGCCGCCGCCGCGCCAATGCTCGCGTGATAAGCCGCCGACGCACAGCCCCATCCCACCAGCCAGTCGCCATCGCGCATGGAAGCCGGCTTGGCGTCACGCTGCGACCAGCCGAACGCCTTTGCGCCGATATCGAAGCACTGCACCAAGGAGCGGCTGGTGTAGGGCAAACCCTTGATCGGCTCCCTTGGCGCATCATTGATGCGCCGGAGCTCGATGGGGTCCATGTTGAGCGCGACCGCCAGCTCATCCATCGCGCTCTCGAGGGCGAATAGATACGGCGTCTCCGGCGGCGCTCTCATAAAGCCCGGAGTATTGCGATCGGCATGAACGACATTGACCCTGGACCACACGTTGGCAGAGCTATAGAGCCGCGATGTCGTGCCTGTGCCGGCAACATTGTAGTTGGAGGGGCGCGACGTTACCTCCCAGCCTTCATGACTGACGGCTTGCAACTTTCCATCTCGGGAGGCGCCTAAGCGCACATGATGGCGCGTCTCTGCCCGGTAGGTAGCGATGGTAAATCCCTGCGCGCGTGTGGCGACCAGCTTGACAGGGCGGTTCAGCCGGCGTGCGGCAATGGCAATCCAGGCCGTGCGTGATGTAACACCGCCTCGCGCCCCAAAGCCACCGCCGACATATCGGGACAGGACGCGCACGTTCGCAAGGTCCATTCCGAGTTGTCGGGCGACGCTCGCACGCAGGCCGTGCACGAACTGACTGGGCTCGTGAATGGTAAGGTGGTCGCCCGACCAGACGCAGGTGGTTGTGAACAGCTCCATGGGATTGTGGTGCTGTGTCGGTGTTTCGTAGCGAGCGTCAACCTTGACGTCGGCAGCGACCAGCGCAGCCTCAACGTCGCCAATCTGAGGGTCTTGGTGCCTTTTCTCCACCGCACTGGCGGGCTCTATCTTGACTCCAGGGCTGTCGAACGAGGCCGACGGCGTGTCCGCCTGATAGGCAACGCCGATTCGGTGTGCCGCCTCGCGCGCCGCCTCAAAAGTCTCCGCCACCACCACAGCGATGATTTGGCCGTCATGCCAGATCCGGTCCGTCTCCAGCGTCGTTGTCGTCTCCCCCTTGCCGCCCGGCGCATCCGGGGACTTGGCTTCGGTCCCGACATTCAGGTGTGTGAGAATGTCAAGCAAGCCGGAGACTTTGCGGGCTGCGTCCAGTTCGAAGCCAGCGATCCTGCCTTTAGCGATGGCGCTGGTAACCAGGTAGGCATACGCGGGATTGGGCACTGCTTCATCCGAGGCGTACTTGGCTGCGCCGGTCACCTTCAGGCGGCCATCGATGCGCAAGGTCGGTTGGCCGATGACCCCATTCGACACGGCAACCATCGCTAGATCTCCATGGCTTTGGCTTGTAGCAGCGCGCGCACCAGGGTTCGACGGCCGAGTTCAGACTTGAAGTCATTGTCGCCATGCGCTGTCGCCTCAGCAAAGGCCAGCTCGGCGGCTGCATGTGCAGCGTCTTCATCCAGGCGACGGCCCTTGAGTGCTTGTTCGGCGGTAAGCGATCGCCAGGGTTTGCTGGCGACGCCGCCGAGGGCGACACGCGCCTCTTGGACGACGCCGTCGGCCAGGTCGAGCGCTACAGCGCTGGACGCCAAGGCGAACTCATAGGATTCGCGATCGCGAATCTTGAGATACAGCGAACGCCGCGTCCACGGACCGGAAGGAACAACAAAGCCTGTGATCAGATCGCCAGGCTCCAAGCTCGTTTCAATATGCGGCGTATCACCTGGAAGGCGGTGCAGATCTTCGAACGGTATGCGGCGCGCACCATCACGGCCCATGATGTCAACTCGCGCGCCCAGCGCGATCAATGCCTGAGCGAAATCGCCCGGATACTGCGCGATGCAATGCTCGCTCACTCCAAGCACCGCGAGCTTGCGGGTAATTCCGCCGAGCGCGGCGCAGCCCGAGCCGGGGTTGCGCTTGTTGCAGGCCGTGTAGCTGGTGTCGCGAAAGTAGGAGCAGCGCGTACGTTGCAGAACGTTGCCGCCGAGTGTCGCCATGTTGCGAACCTGCTGGCTGGCGGCCAGCTTCAGCGATTGGGCGATGACGGGGTAGTCGCGCTGGATGGCCGGGTGCTCTGATGCTTCACCCATGCGCGCCAATGCGCCGATGCGCAGCCCATCGGTGTCGCTGACGATGTCGGAAAGCTGCGGCGAGAGGCCATTGATGTCGACCACGCGTGCGGGCCGCATCACGTCAAGTTTCATGAGATCGACAAGGGTCGTGCCGCCGGCCAGGAAATGGGTGGCGGGTTGTGCCGATGCGCGTATGGCATCTGCAGCGGTGCCGACATTGAGATAGGCAAAGGGGCGCATGGGTCAGGTTTCCTCCATGAGGGCTTTGGCCTGCCCTACCGCAGCGACGATGTTGGGATAGGCCGCACATCGGCAGATATTGCCACTCATGTATTCACGGATCTGGCTATCGCTGCCGGCATGCCTTTCGCGCACGCAGGCAATGGCCGACAAGATCTGGCCCGGTGTGCAGTAGCCGCACTGGAACGCGTCGTGCTCGATAAACGCAGCTTGCATGGGATGCAGCGTACCGTCCGCCCCGGCCACACCTTCGATGGTGGTCACGCGTTCGCGCACACCGGCCGCAAGCGTGAGGCAGGACAGCACTCGTTTGTCGCCAAGGAGAACGGTGCAGGCACCGCATTGACCGTGATCGCAGCCTTTTTTCGCGCCAGTCAGTCCGAGTTCGTCGCGAAGTAGGTCAAGCAGGGTGGTGCGCGGATCGAGAGTTAGGGCATGCGTCTTGTCATTGATCGTCAGGGACGCGCGGACCAGATCGTCTAACTGGGGTTCTGCTGTGCCGGTCGATTGCGCATCACCACGGCGGGCCAGCAACGAGGTCGATGCCGTTGCCACGGAAGCGCCAAGGAACTTGCGGCGATTGATTCCAGTATCTTGGCCCACGGCACGCTCCACATGTTCACCACGCGTGAAACCCGCTGGGACAGGCGGCGTTCCAAGTGCGCCGGCGCCATCGTGGCGAGGCCGGTCAGCGCCGCGAAGGCGGCTGGCGAGAGCTCGGCCATAGGGCGTGATCGCCTGTGCTCGCGGTATCAGCCAAATTGGCCGGTTCATGATCTTCGCAAGATCGAAGTTGGGTCGGCCGATGGGAGCAATTGCCTTGCCCCGCAAGGATCACACGGCAGCGCTTGACCTGGATGGGGATCGGGCTGTTGCGAGCTTGCGGATATTCTTCAAGTCACGAACGAAATCGCGATAGGCCTGCTCCTTGGCGTCGGGGTCCGGCACGCGGAGCAAATAGGATGGATGAACTGTGATGAAGCCGGCGCGTCCTTGAAAGTCGGCCGGCCCTCTGGATCGTGCAATGAGAAGAGGCTTGCCGGCCAGCGCCAGCACGGCTGTTGCGCCGAGAGCGACGACGACCTTTGGGCGCACGAGCCTCAGCTCTTGCTCCAGCCACCATCGATAGTGTTTGACCTCGCCCGCGGTAGGTCTTTGATGGAGGCGTCGTTTGCCGCGCTGCTCAAACTTGAAGTGCTTGATGGCGTTGGTGACATAAACGCGATCCCGGTCGATGCCTGCCTCGGACATGGCCCGATCAAGCAGTTGCCCCGCGGGGCCTACAAAAGGACGGCCTTGCCGATCCTCCTGGTCGCCCGGCTGCTCGCCCACGAAGGCGATTGAAGCACCAACAGGCCCCTCACCCAGCACGGCACGCGTTGCGCCCGGCACCAGCGGCTTTGACGCCGCTATGACGGCGTTAAGTATAGCAAGGGTCGCCGGTTCATGTGCTTGCGCGCCGTGCGTCTTTCGAGTTCCGTGCGATGGCATGGTGGTCGGGCCGTTGCGTAGGAGTAGAAGGGGAACGCGCCTAGGGCATGCGCCGTTCGACATTCAGGGTGCCGTCCAAGTCTTGGGGTGCCGTCCAAGTTCGCATGACCGACGAGATGTCCATGGCGAAGAAGAAGCTTGCCGCGTATCGGGCCAAACGCGATTTCAAAAAGACCCTGGAGCCAAGTGGGAAGGCCCCCATCAAACGCGCCGAGTATCCGCGCTTCATCATCCAGAAGCACGCCGCCACCCGTTTGCACTACGACTTGCGCCTGGAGCATGAGGGCGTTTTCAAGTCCTGGGCGGTGACCAAAGGGCCGTCCTGCAATCCCCATGACAAGCGATTGGCTGTCGAAGTCGAGGATCATCCGCTCGACTATGGAGATTTCGAAGGCACGATCCCCAAGGACGAGTACGGCGGCGGGACGGTGATGCTTTGGGATCGCGGCTACTGGCTGCCCGACGAAGAGAACGCCGAAGCCAGTGCCGCGCTACGCAAAGGGCAGCTCAAGTTCATTGTCGCTGGCGAGAAGCTGAAGGGCGGGTGGGTGCTGGTGCGCATGAAGGCCCGAGAGGGAGAACGCAGCAAACGCAACAACTGGCTTCTAATCAAGCATCGCGACGAGTTCGCTTGCGATGACGCCGACGGTTTGCTGGCGCAGGACCGCTCAGTTGCGTCCGGGCGGACCATGGATCAGATCGCCGCCGGCAAGGGGCGTGGCGCCCGACCCTTCATGGCGGCCGGCGCCAAGACTGCTGATCCGCGCGCAATGTGGCATTCCGATCAGGTCGCAGCAAAGCCCCGCCGTTCCGTGGTGGCGCTGCAGGCCGCACGATCGACTAGGAAAAGTGCGAGCATTGCGAGGCCGGCAACCGACGCCGGTCGTGTTATGGACGTCGCCATATCCAAACCCGACAAGGTGCTATGGCCGCGCGCAGGAACGAGCAACGTCGTCACCAAACTCGATCTCGCCCGCTATCTGGAAGCGGTCGGGTCTTGGATGATCGAACACATCAAGGGCCGACCCTGCTCGCTGATTCGTGCCCCCGATGGCATCGATCACGAAAAATGGTTTCAGCGGCACGCCGGGCCCGGCATCTCCAAGCTGGTGTCGGAGACCGTTGTTGAGGGTGATCGCAAGCCATACCTGCAGATTGACCGGGTGGAAGGGCTGATCGCCATGGCGCAAATCGCGGCCGTGGAATTCCACCCGTGGAATTGCGCTCCTGGACAGGCCGACACGCCGGGGCGACTGATTTTCGATTTGGATCCCGCACCGGATGTGCCGTTCTCCTCCGTTGTGGCAGCCGCCAAGGAGCTGCGTGAGCGGCTGCAGCAGCTCGGCCTGATCGCCTTCTGCAAGACCACCGGCGGCAAGGGCTTGCACGTCGTGACGCCGTTGAAGGTGCGCAAGAATTCACAGGTTGGCTGGGATGAGGCCAAGGCCTTCGCGCGCGCTCTCGTTACCGCTATGGCCGACGACAATCCCGATCGCTATCTCATCAACATGGCCAAGAAAAAGCGGGCGGGACGCATCTTCCTCGACTATCTGCGCAACGACCGGATGTCGACGGCAGTCGCACCCTTGTCGCCGCGTGCCCGGCCTGGTGCGCCGGTTTCGATGCCGATCACGTGGTCGCAGACGCGCGATGGTCTCGATCCCACGCGATTTACCGTCCACAGCGCACCCGCGCTGTTGGCCAAGACCAAGGCTTGGCGCGATTACTGCGATGCAGAGCGGCCGCTCGAGCCAGCCATTCGCAAAGCGACCAGGCGGCGATAATGGGGGCCGCCAAGCGTCGCGCGTCGGCTCTTGCCAGGCTTGGCATTGCACTTGCGCTGGCGCCGATGGAGGCGGCTCTGGTTGAAGAGCTGCCAAAGGAGGCTGGCTGGCAGTTCGAGCCGAAATGGGACGGCTTTCGCTGCCTTGCGTTCCGCGCCGGCAGCGAAGCGGAAATTAAGGCCAAGTCCGGAAAGTCCCTGTCTCGGTTCTTTCCGGAGGTGTTGGAGAACCTTCTCGCGCTTCCGACCCAGAACTTGGTACTGGACGGCGAGCTGGTGATTCCGATCGAGGGCGAGCTCTCATTTGACGCCTTGCAGATGCGTCTGCATCCAACCGACAGCCGCATCCGCAAGCTGGCGCGTGAAACGCCTGCAATGTTCGTTGCCTTTGACTGCCTGTTGCGTGAGTCGGGCATGCCCCTGCTCGCACGATCCTTCCACGAGCGTAGAAGAGAGCTTGAGACATTCTTTGCGCGCGATCACAAGGGTCTCTCGCTCACCCCCTTCACGCGCGATCTGCGCAAGGCCAAAAGCTGGCTCGCACGGCGGCAGCTTGCCCTCGATGGTGTCATGGCCAAGCGCCTCGACCTTATTTACAAGCCAGGCGAACGAGCCATGCGCAAGGTGAAACGCATGCGCACGGCTGAATGTGTGGTGGGCGGCTTTCGTTACGCGAGCAAAGAACGCCTTGTCGGGTCTCTGTTGCTGGGCCTCTACGACGATGCGGCGCTGCTGCACCATGTCGGCTTCACATCGGCGATATCCAACGACGACAAGCCCGCACTGACGGCTCGCCTCGAAAAGCTGATCGACCCTCCAGGCTTCACGGGTGACGCGCCGGGCGGACCGAGCCGCTGGTCCACCGACAGGTCGGCCGAATGGCAGCCCTTGCGGCCAAAGCTCGTCGTCGAAGTGCGCTACGATCATGTCACCAGCAACCGGTTCCGGCATGGCACCAGGCTGGTGCGCTGGCGCCCGGACAAGTCGCCGCGCCAGTGCACCTTTGATCAGCTGGCCAAACCGAGCGCAGCGCTAGCTTCGCTGTGGAAATAAGGAGCCCCAATCGTCTTGCGGCCATCCCAAGGTCGGCACGGATGAGCCGAGGTCGACGAAGGTCCCCGCCGGCGATGCAAGTTTCCAGTCAGCCACGACCGCGGCAGGCCGATCGGCATTCTCAATCGTGGCGGGCGCTGGTCGTTGGTCGGGATCACATCCTCCAGCACCATGGTCGGATTTTGAAGACGCAGCCGTTGCCCAGCTCCACGCATCGATCTGGTTGCCGTGTTTTTTGCTTGCCGCTGCCGGTTGAACGTACCGCCAGCGTTGCTGTTCTGGCAAAGCAACCCGAAGCCAGCGGCGGGTTCGGTTCGCCGACCCCGAGTGTTCGGCACTTTTTCAATTTTGCGACGTTGAGGCGGGTAGGACCTCCCTGACCCCGCTATCCAGCCCATGACCCTTTTCCAGCCCGGCTCCAATGTGTGGAAAGTCGAGCCCGCGAACCGCTTCTCCGTACTGATCGATGGGGCCGCCTTTTTTGCCGCAGTCCGACAGGCTGCGCTCAACGCCCAGCGTTCTATCTTCATCATGGGATGGGACCTTGATAGCCGCACACGGCTCGTTGGTGAAAGCGGAAAGGCTGGCGACGGCTATCCCGCGGAACTGGCGCCCTTCCTTGCGAGGCTGGTGCAAGAGCGGCCGTCGCTCAACGTCTACCTTCTGCTTTGGGACTACTCGCTCCTCTATGCGACCGAGCGCGAGACCTTTCCTAGGCTCGCGCTCGGCTGGTCGATGCCCCGGCGCGTGCATTTTAGCCTCGATAGTCAAGTCCCGCTGGGCGCCTCGCAGCATCAGAAGATCGTCGTCATTGATGATTGTGTGGCGTTCTCAGGTGGCCTCGACATTACCGGTCACCGTTGGGATACACCCGAGCATCTCCCGTACAATCCCTGGCGACGGGATACGCAAGGCAATCCCTACCGCCCCTTTCATGATGTGCAGGCAGTACTCGATGGTCGCGCAGCTCAAAGATTGTCGGGCATCGTCCGTGAGCGGTGGCGCTGTGTTACGGGTGAGAAACTGAGCGCCGGGGATGCAATCGATGATGTTTGGCCGCAGAATGTGCGGCCGGATTTCGCCGATGTGTCGGTCGGTATCGCCCGTACCCAGCCGGAGATGGATGAGTACAGGGAGGTCCGCGAGGTCGAACGCCTGTTCCTCGACTCTATCGCGGCAGCGCAGAGCAGCCTCTACATCGAGAACCAGTTCTTTGCCTCTAGTGCAATTGCCGAGGCCATCGCGCGACGCATGCAGGAAAGGCCACAGCTGCAGACCCTGCTGATTGGCCCGAAAAATCACGAGTCCTGGATCGAAGCGCGCACCATGCGCAATAGCCGTATTCGGTTTCTACAGACCTTCGACCACGCCGGCGTGGCCGATCGGGTCCGCTTGGTCTATCCGCGCGTCGAAGACGGGGATGCCACAACCGATACGATGATCCACTCCAAGGTAATGATTGTCGATGATCGCATCCTGCGCATTGGTTCGGCCAATCTCAACAATCGATCCATGGGCACCGATACGGAGTGCGATCTGGTCATCGAGGCTGCGAGTGCTGGGGAACGCGCTGCTGTTGTTGCTGTTCGCCACCGCCTGCTGGCCGATCATTGTGGGCTCAAAGCGGATGAGGTTGCGAGCTTTTTTGCCAGTGGCCGAGACTTGTTGGAGGCTGTCGAGAGGCTCAACGGGCGCGGACATAGCTTGCGATCGATCGCCGACGGCCCGCCCGACCCGGATGAGATGACACGCTATGTCGAGGCTATTGCCGACCCGGAGCAGCCACTCGGCGCCGAAGCCTTCGCGGCCATGGAAATGCGGGGGCTCGCTCCGCGCATGACCTTGGCGCGGCTGGCCAAGTTCGGGGCCGCTATCCTGGCTGTGACCATACTGACGTTGGCCTGGCACTTTACGCCACTCGGCGCGCTCATTGAGCCCTCGTTGCTTGTCGAATGGATTGAGGTTCTGCCGGAAAATACTTTGGCCCCGGTGTTCGTCATCGCGGGCTTCGCGGTTGGGGGCCTGATAGCCTTCCCGCTGGTGGTAATGATTGCGGCCACGGCTGCAGCGTTTGGACCGCTTCTCGGCTTCACCTATGCTTTGCTGGGTAGCGTGGCAAACGCTCTCCTGACGTACGCCGTTGGCGCCTGGCTCGGCGCACGCCTGTTGCGCGGCCTCTACGGCCCGAGACTGCATCGCGTTCGCGAGGCCATCGCGCGCCGGGGAGTTGCGGCAATCGCAGCCGTCCGACTGGTCCCTATTGCACCATTCACGATCGTCAATATGGCGGCCGGCGCCTGTCGCATTCGGCTTGTCGACTACGTCCTCGGCACCGTGCTTGGGTTATTACCGGGACTTCTTGTGATGTCGGCCCTAGGGCATCAGATGATCTCCTTCGTCGCGGCGCCGACCACTTCGAGTTTCCTTCTGCTCGTGGCTGGCGCTGCCCTCTGGGTCCTGGTGGTCGTTGGCGCGCAGCGGCTGGCACTAAGACCCGGGAGCAGAGCTTGACGGGGGTCACTGCCATCAAGGTGATGACGTGGAACATTCACGGCGGCATGGGGCCCGACGGCCTGCATGATCTCGACCGCATGATCGGGCTGATTCGATTGGCTGATCCCGATGTATTGGCCCTACAGGAGGTCGACTCGCGTCGCGAGCGAGGCGCAGAACATCCCCTCGCCCTGCTGAAGCGCGTGCTTGGCCATCACGGCGTGGCGGCTGCCGCAATCGTCACGCCCGACGGCGACTATGGCCAAGTGCTCATGAGTCGATGGCCCATGACGGATACGCAAGTACATGACATTTCGGTGTTGGGTCGCGAACCGCGGCGCGCCATCACCGCCGTCATCGATGCGCCCTCAGGGCGGCTTTTCGTGCTCGCCACGCATCTGGGCCTCAGATTCAGCGAACGGCGGCGGCAATGCTCCCAGTTGGAAGTCTTGCTTGATCGCTCTGACATGACGACCGTGGCATTGGGCGACTTTAACGATTGGATGTGGCCGGGCTCGGTTCAGCAGGTGCTCGCCGCCAAGTTGCCTGGCCGGACTCAGCACCGGACTTTTCCAGCTCGTTTCCCACTCTTGAAGCTTGACCGCATCTATTGTCGTCCGGCGCATGCTCTCATGGCGAGCAACGTCTATCCGGCCGGTGGTGATATCTCGGACCACTTGCCCGTTGTGGCGCAGATCAACCCGCGTCCGTGACATCTGTCCAAGGGTTTCTCTTGCAGCCCCGCTTAAGCTCGCGCCTGAAAACACGTGTTTGATTGTCTAGGTGCCGCGATTCATAGACAATGGCGTTCGCGGAGGGAGCGCGATGTGGGGGAAGCTTTCCGTTGCTCTGATCGTCATGCTTGCATTGGCAACGCGTGTCGACGCCGGGCCGGCTCTTCTGTTTGATGCAGCGAACGGTCACGTCCTCTACGCTGAGGACCAGGACGACCAGTGGCATCCCGCCTCGCTGACCAAAATCATGACCGCCTACATCGTTTTCGAGGCGCTCCGAGATGGTCCGCTCACGCTAGAGACGACGATCACCTGCTCTCAGCTTGCGAGCATGCAACCGGCGACGCGGGTGGGTATGGTCCCCGGTGCGAAAATGACCGTGAAGAAGGCACTTCAGGCTCTCATTCTCCACTCTGCCAATGATGTGGCGGTGATGCTGGGCGAGGCGGTCGAAGGAACCAACGAGGCGTTCATTGAGCGCATGAACGCCACTGCGGCAAAGCTAGGTATGACGCGGACACGGTTCATGAACGCCAACGGATTACCGCATGAGGAGCAGGTGACGACAGCGCGGGATCTTGCCCGGCTTGCGAGCGCGGTGGTGCGCGACTATCCCGAGCACGCGGCGCTATGGTCGACGCTCGACGTGCATATCGGCAAGCGCCACTTTGGCACCTACAACGGCTTGTTGGTCAACTATGCAGGCGCGGACGGCATGAAGACCGGTTTCACGTGCGATAGCGGCTATAACGTGGTTGCAAGCGCCACGCGCTCCGGACAAAAGCTGATCGCCGTGGTTCTCGGAGAAGCGACCGGTGGTCGAAGGACGGCCCGGGCATCCATGCTGCTCGAGCACGGCTTTGCCACCTCAGATTGGAAAAATCTGTTTCCATCCGAGCGGATCGACACGCTGCCGATGAGCGAGAAGGCAAAGGGTGTAGCGAGCATCCGGCACACGGTCATCTCCTGGGCGTGCGGCACGGCGAGGCGAATGGTTGCAGCGATCAAAGGCAAGAAGACAGCTGCCAAAGCCGAAGGCGGCGAGGCAGCAGTTCGCACCAAGGCGGTCCCAAAAGCAAAAGGCGCTCCCGCCAGCGCCGCCAGCACCTGGTCACCGTGGTAAGCCACATTGGCCTGGTTTGATCTTTGGCGCCGTGCAGGTTTCCTACCGCTGGCCCGATATACTTGACGAATAATCCAAGCACCGCCGTCCGCACGAGGACTTGATCAAGGCTACGCCATTAGCCAGGCCGCGTGACACCCGGCTTCACGGGTTCGGGCGGAGTGCCATCGTCATGACCGCCGCGGGCGAGCATTAGCACGACCAGGACGAGAAACACTCCGCCGAGACCGATTAATGCTAGCGTCGGGTTCATGCCACGGTAGTTGGGAAGAGCTCGTTGCCACCGATTGCGTGGATCGGGATCTAGGTTCATTGCAACCTCCTATGGCGCGGTGCCGCTGGGATTGCGAACGGGACCTTCTCGCCAAACGAAATATCCAACGGCCTTGATGCTTCGGATAACGGGCTCTGGGTCCATGGGAGCCGGTATGGCTTCGCGGATGCCAAGGGGAAACTCCGCCTGCAATTGCCAGCCTAAGTCACATTCTTGATCAGGTAGGTTGGCGCCAGACTTATCGAGGGTGATGGCGTAGCAATTTGTGAGTGGACACAGGAAAAGGTAGGCGCCGCTTGCGTCGGTTTCGCGCGCCGGTCCGAATGGCTGCTTTA
>Ga0075428_100004635_pt1 | contig 15210 bp, 6 predicted proteins | sample RhiMetdeltSRZDD2_FD_75291 | JGI IMG/M metagenome (GOLD analysis project Ga0075428, IMG submission 75291) | Populus rhizosphere microbial communities from Tennessee, USA - Rhizosphere MetaG P. deltoides SRZDD2 | ecosystem: Host-associated > Plants > Roots > Rhizosphere > Soil | place: USA... | reverse complement strand
TTACCCTGGTGCTGCCACAGCCGCACGAGGCTCATCGCAGCCCGCAGCTCCAGCGATTTCGCCCCCTGGCGGCAGGCGACGTCCAGAGCCCGCCGCAACCAGGTTTCCGCCTCCTCCTGCTGTGCCATTGTCTGCCGCAGGAGCAAGACACCTCGGAGGCGAGAGACCTCTGCTTCCCAGAAGCGTTCCTCATGCTGTTCCACCAGGGTATGGGCCTCAGCCAGCGCCTGGCGGCCGTCTTCCGGGTGGCCCAGGTGGGCAGAGGCTTCCGCCAGGATGGTATACAAATATGGGAGACCCAGCGCGGACCCGGTGGCCTGCCAGGCAGCGATCCCTTGGCTGACCTGTATCATCCCCTCTTCACCCTGCCCCTGCATGACCAGCGCCCACCCACGCAAGACTGTTCCCTGGATCGTCCACTGTGTAAATCCATGCGCGGTCGAGAGCGCGACGGCGGCCTCTGCCTGCTCGTACACGGCCGGCACATCCCGGCGACACTGTGAGACGAGGGTCGCTATCGATTGCGCCCACGCCAGACTATAGGGATGCGACAGCTCATATGCCAACGTCAGGGCATCGTGGAGACGTGCCTGTGCTTGCGCCGGGTACCCCAGTAACCAGAGGGTCCAAGCAGCATAGACTCGGCAGGCAACACCCAGATCCTGGCCCATGCGGAACACTGGCGTATGGCGCTGGTCTGGCGTGTAGCGTGCGCTACCTTCCTCCAGGTGCTGGCGGGCCGCGGGTAACGCACCAAGGAAGAACCACGTCCACCCGAGGGCATAGCGGGCGATGACAGTGAGGGCGGGGTCGTCAGCACGCTGCGCCAGGCGCAGCAACGTTTCGCCGAGATCGCGTGCCATGGGCAACTGCGGCCGCATCGCAGAAAACCGCCACAAACCAAACAGAACCGGGACAAGTTGCGGTGTCTCGCCCACCTGCTGACACAACGCGTGTGCCTGGGCGTAGGTCTGCTCCACCTCAGGAGCTGCCTGCCCTTTGGTCATCAGCAGTGAGGCACCGAGGGCAACGTGCAGGGTCAATGCCTGTTGGGTATGCTCGGGCGTTTCTGGCAAGCTCTGGAGCAGCTTGATGCCAGTGGTGTAGTGGCTAATGGCTTCCAGATGAGCCGAGCGGTCGCTGGCGTGTTGGCCTGCCCGCTGCCAGTAGGGTATGGCCTGCTCGGGGAGGCCAGCCTCCGTGTAATGCTGCGCCAGCAGTTCGGGCCGCGTCTCAGCCGTCTCCAGAAACTGCTCTTCCAACACCTGTGCGATGCGCTGGTGATACTGTTGGCGCATGCTCTTCAGCAGTGACTGATATGCCGTATCCTGGATGAGAGCGTGCTTGAACAGGTAGGTGGCCTGTGGTGGCACGCCCTGTTGGTAGAGCAGCTCGGCTTGCACTAACTGCTCCAAGGCACGTTGCAACGTTGTCTCGTCCAGTTGTGACACTGCTTGCAGCAGGGCATACGGGAATTGCCGCCCCAGCGTGGCCCCGAGTTGCGCGACGCTCTTGACTGCAGACAGACGATCGAGTCGGGCCATTAAGGCATCGTGCAACGAGGTAGGGATAGCCAATGGCGGCAGCGCCCCAGCCAGATCGTAGCGGTCCTGGGCGGTGCGCAGCCATCCTGACTCCAGGACAGTCTTCGTCAGTTCTTCTACAAATAGCGGGATACCATCTGTTTTGGCCAGCAATTGTTGAAGCATCTCGGGAGGCAAGGCCTGCTCACCGGTGAGCTGTGCCACCATGGTCTCGACTTGTGGAGGCGCTAAGCGGGGCAAGACCAGAGACGTGATGTGGGCGCGCAAATCCCAGGGAGGTTGGAACTCCGGACGATAGGTGAGCACGGTCAAGATGGGCACTGTAGGTCCCTGATCGATGAGCAGGGTCAGCAATTCCAGGGTTGTGGGGTCGACCCAGTGTAGGTCTTCCACAATAAACAGGACAGGCTGCCGCACTGCCTCTGCGAGCAGGAGAGCGAGGAGCGTTTCCAGGGTCTTCTGGCGCTGCAGTTGCGGCGTGAGCGTAAGGGGAGGATAGCGGTCGTCAGGCAGTGACAGAGAGACCAGGGACGCAAGGAGCGGTACCACCTCTGCCAACGCCAGGCTATACTGAGACAGAGTGGTTTCCAGCTTGTAGAGCTTCTCCTGCGGTGTATCACCTGGCTGCCAACGGAGGGCACGCTGGAAGAGATCGGTGATAGGATACAGGGCGGTATTGTGATAATAGGGCGACCCGCGACACTCCAGGCGCGTATGGAGCGCAGGTGCCACGGAGTCCTTGAGTTCCTGGACGAGGCGTGATTTGCCAATCCCCGCCTCGCCGCTCAGGACCACCACCTGGCCCAGACCGTTCTGCACGCGTTGCCAGCGCTCGCGCAGCAACTCGACCTCGTGCTCGCGGCCTACCAGCGGCGTGAGGCCTTTAGGCGCTGCAGCATCCAGGCGACTCTGCACGCCGCTCTCCCGCAGGACGCGGTAGACCTGAGTGGGCGTGGCCGCACCTCTGAGTACGTGGGCCCCCAGGTCATGGTAGATGAAATACTCGCGTACCAGGGACCACGTGGTGGTGCTGATCACCACAGTATTCGGCGCTGCCAGTGCTTCCAGCCGCGCAGCGAGGTTGGGAGTCTCCCCAAGGGCTAACCGCTCGCGCCTGGCACCGCTACCCATCTCCCCGATCACGACCAGGCCGGTATGGATACCGAGACGCACGGCCAGGCGCGCCTTGTAGTACTGCTCCAGGTAGGCATTGCGTGTCTCCATAGCCTCGACGATGCCCAGCCCGGCGCGTACGGCTCGCTGGGCGTCGTCTTCGTGTGCCTGGGGATAGCCAAAATAGACCAGCAGGCCATCACCGAGGTATTGGGCAATGTGCCCGTCAAAACGCTGGATCACCTCCGCGCAGGTGGTCTGGTAGGCGCGCACGACCTGCCGCAGGTCTTCGGGGTCGAGTTGGGCGGAGAGGGCCGTGGAGTCGACAAGGTCGCAGAACATCACCGTGAGCTGGCGGCGTTCGGCGTCAGGAATAGGAGGTGCCATTGGTGGTGGTTCGCTCGACGTTGGCTGCGCGTGCGGTGCCAGGGATGGCTGGCTCGCCTGGGGAGGCTGCGAGGTGGTTTCGACAGTCCCTGCGACGTGACCCGTCCACACGAGTCCTTTGCCCTCGTCATCCATGACGGGATGCACGTAGAGGATTTCGTCTTTCAGGTCTTTGAGGTAGTCATCATCGATATCAAAGCGTCTTTTCAGCGCACCGTATGATACGCGGCCTTGGTGTTTGAGGAGCGCAATCACTTGGTCGAGGATGTCGTCAAACGTCATGATCGAGCCTCCTCTAACGTCTCCAACAATGCCTTTGCATCCTGTAAATCTGCCGTATCAAACCCTTCGGTGAACCAACCATAGATCGGTGCCAGCAGCGCGCGGGCTTCGGCGCGCTTGCCTTGCTGCTGCCAGAGACGACTGAGGCTCATCGCAGCCCGCAGCTCCAGCGATTTGGCTTGCTGATGGCGGGCGATGGCATGGGCTTGCTGGAAACACGTTTCCGCTTGGGCAGTATCTGAGATAGTCTGCTGTAAGCACAACTCTCCTTTGAGCCGATACAACTCTGCTTCGTAGAAGCGCTCCTCAGTTTTGTCCAGCCCCACTATCGCCTCAGCCAGCATGATCTGCGCTTCCGCTGTCTGTCCTAGCCCTCCATGCATGGCAGCGAGTACGGCGCCCCAATACGACGATGCCAACTCTGCCCCCAAAGTCCGATAACCTGTCAGGCTTTGACGTACCTGGGCTATGCCCTCCTCTGACTGGCCCTGTGCCGCGAGAGCCCAGCTCCGAAACCTCGTCCCTATAATTTCCCAGAGCGGAAACCCCTGTGCACTCGATAGCGTCATCAGCGCCTCTGCCCTCTCTTGTGTAGCCCGCACCTCGCCACGAAGCTGGGAGAGCCATACCGCAAAGAAAAGGGCAAAAGCCAGGCTATAGGGCTGGGACAGCTCCCGCGCCAAGGCCAGCGCCTCATCGATTCGCCTGCGGGCTTGATTAGGATAGCCGAGAAACCACAAGGACAGGCCCCCAAACCCGTGGCAACCTACCCCCGGGTCTTGGGTATATAGCAAGGCGAGCGCGTGGTGCTTCTGGGGAGCATAGAGGGCTATACCCTCCTGCAAGTGCGTGTGGGCTGGGACAAACACTCCGCGGTAATAGAGGATACTGCCTAGCATGAGGAAAGACTGGAGCAAGAGCGCGGGGTCTTGCTCCCGTTGCGCAAGGGCAAAACAACGTTCCCCCAGCTCCTGGGCAATCTGCAGCTCTGCCCGCACGACATAAAACGACACAAGTCCACCCAGAGTCGGGAAAAGTTGCGGCGTTTCACCTAGGCGCTGGCAGAGAGAACGCGCGCGGGCATAGGTCTGCTCTACCTCTGGGGCGGCGTAGCCCTTGGTGGCGACCAGCGGTGCACCTAGAGTGATGGAGAACGTGAGCTCTTGCTGGGTGCGCTCCAGCGTCTCTGGCAGGGTCCTCAGCAGCTCCAACCCCCGTGTGAGATGGGCTATCGCCTCGATATAGGCCGAGCGTGTGAGCGCACGCTGACCAGCTTGTTGCCAGTAGGGCAGCGCCTGAGCGCTCAGCCCCGCTGCCGTGTAGTGGTGGGCGACCAGTTCTGGCTGGGTCTCCACCGAGGCGGGGAACCGTGTTTCTAACACCTGGGCAATGCGCTGGTGGTATTGCTGGCGCGTGCTCTTCAGCAAGGACTGGTAGGCAGTCTCCTGGAGCAGGGCATGCTTGAATAGATAGATTGCCTGCGGTGGGACACCGCGTTGGTAGAGCAGTTCGGCGTCAATGAGCTGTGACAGGGCCTGCTGCAACACCGCCTCATCCAGGGGTGCCACGGCTTGGAGTAGCTCATACGGGAACGTCCGCCCCAGGACAGCTCCCAGTTGGGCCACGGCTTTGACTGTGGCCAGGCGATCCAGCCGAGCCATGAGCGAGTCGTGCAGCGTGGCGGGAATGGCCAGTGGGGGTAAGGGGCCTGTCAGCTCATAGTACCCTTCCGTTTCCCGCAGCAGACCCGATTCCAGCACCGTCTTGGTCAGTTCTTCCACGAAGAGTGGGACACCATCCGTCTTGGTCACCACGTGCTGGAGCACGGCCGAGGGCAGGGCTTTCCCCCCGGTCACCCGTGCGACCATCACCTCCACCTGAGGCTGGGGCAGGCGCTGCAGCGCGATGGGGGTGAGATGCGTGCGCAAGCCCCACGGCACCTGAAACTCGGGTCGACAGGTCAGCAGGGTCAAGAGCCGGGCTGTTGGTCCCTGCTCCATCAGCAGAGTGAGGAACTCTAGCGTCGAGGGGTCGATCCAGTGTAGATCCTCCACCACGAAGAGGACGGGCTGCTGCTCTGTCAGCGCCAGCAGCCAGGTCAGCAAAGCTTCCAGGGTTTTCTGCTTCTGCCGCTGGGGCGTCAGTGTAAGAGGTGGGTACGATGCCGACAGCGGCACCGAGAGCAATGAGGCAAGCAAGGGCACCACCTCCGCCAGAGGGAGCGAATACGGTTGTAACGCTTCCTCCAGCTTCCGCAGCCTGTCTTCCGGTGTATCGTCCCAGTGCAAGGCCAGCACTCGCTCCAGGTGAGTGATCACGGGATAGAGGGCGCTGTGCTGGTGATAGGGGGAACAGCGGTACTCGATGCGCAGCGTGGCCGTGCCGATGATCTCGTCCTTCACCACTTGGACAAGACGTGATTTGCCAATCCCCGCCTCCCCACTCAACACCACGATGTGGCCCCGGCCCGCCTGCACCTGCGCCCACCTCTCCCGCAGGAGCGCCACTTCATGCTCACGTCCCACCAGGGGCGTGAGGCCGCGGGCCGCCGCGAGGTCGAAGCGTTGCTGCACCTCGGTTTCGCCCACGACCTGATAAACCTCAAGGGGTATAGCCACACCTTTGAGCGTCTGCGCTCCGAGATCGTCGCAGGTAAAATACCCCTGGATGAGCCGCTGCGTCGCCGCACTGATAACGACAGTATCGGGCGCTGCCAGCCCCTGGAGGCGGGCCGCAATATTCGGTGTGTCGCCCAGGGCGAGCTGCTCCTGCCGCCCGCTCCCACCTATCTCCCCCACCACGACGAGCCCGGTGTGGATCCCCACGCGGACTGCCAGGCGGATACCCTGTCGCTGTGCCAGTTGGCTGTTGAGAGTGTCCATGGCCTCCACAATGCCTAACCCGGTCCAGACGGCGCGCTGCGCATCGTCTTCATGGGCCTGCGGATAGCCAAAATAAACCAGCAAGCCGTCGCCGAGATACTGGGCAATAGACCCTTCAAAACGCTGGATGACCTCGGCACAGGTAGCCTGGTAGGCGCGCACCACCTGCCGCAGATCTTCAGGATCGAGCTGCGTCGCGAGCACGGTCGACTCCACCAGATCACAGAACATGACAGTGAGCTGGCGCCGTTCGGCGGCAGGCGGCGCCGCGGCTGGGGAGGCTGGCTGCGGCGGGCGGTCTGCGTGTCGTGTAGCCTGGTGCGGCGATGGCGGTGAGGGGGTCATAGACGTCGGAGGTGCTTCCCCCGTCCACACCAACATGCGTCCGTCCTGGTCGACCGCGAGGTGGTGGGCCTCGATCAGTTCTTCTTTGAGAGCTTCCAGGGTCTCGTCATCCAAGTGAAATTGGAGCTTCAGCGCCCGATAGGAGACACGGCCGCGCTGCATGAGGAGATCCTGGACCTTGTCCAGCACGTCATAGAAGTCCATCACCGGCCCTCCACCTGCGCCAGCGTCGCCTCGGTCTGGGGCAGCCAGAAGGTCATGTCCATGGCGCGGTGCAGGGCAATGGCGGTAGACAACGCAAGGCGGGCCTGCTCTGGCCGGTCGATCTTGGCATAAAGTGTGCCCAGACCCCGGTGGCAGTGGGCCACAAGTGGGCGCATGCCGAGTTCTTCGGCTAGGGTCAGGGCTCGCTGGTAGTGGGTTTCGGCTAGCTCGGCCTCTGGGGGATTATGATAGGCAGCGATCTCGCCGAGGAGACGCAGGGCATACGCCTGGTAACTACGTTCCTGGTGCTTACTGGCGAGTGCCAGCGCACGCTCTGCGAGGGCACCCGCTTCTTCCAGATGACCGGCCAGCATATGTGCCTCACCCAGAGGGAGACTACAGAGCATCTCGAAATGGGCTCTTTCCGTTGCAACGCTCTGCGCCAGCGCTTGCGTGAGCAACGGCACAGCGTCGGCGACGCGCTCGCCCAGGATATACGCTGCGCCCCAGGCCGCAGCTAACCTGGGGAAATACGACTGAAGGTCTACTTCGTGACAGAGACTCACCGCGTGTTCGAGTAGGGGAAGGGCTCTGTGCAGGTCGCCTTTGCAAAGGGATAGCCCACCGTCTCCCCACAAGGCCCACATGAGGCTCGCAGGGTGCGCAACCGCTTGGGCCATCTGGAGCCCCTCTTCCCCAAAGGCACTACCTTCGGCAAACGTGCCGAGTTCGGCATGGCACAAAGCAAGGAAGGCACGGGCGAACACGGCGGGCAGGTGGGTCTCGCCGAAGCGCTCCCAGCGCTGCGCCCCCATGAGGGATGCCACGGTCTGCCCGAAGCAGTCGATCGCCCGACGATAATTGCCCTGTGCATGGTAAGCAAGGCCGAGGTCGAAATTCACCAGCGCGTGCAGGACGAGGTCTCCCGTCGTCGTGGCAAGTCCAAGGGCGCGTTGGGCGGCAGCAATGGCCTGGTCATACCTACCCATAACATAGAAATAATTGGATAGAAAGTGCGAGACCTGTCCCAGCCGACGCGGGTCCTCGAGGACCGACGCAAGGGGCTCGGCTTCGCTCAGCAACGCCAAGATACGCCTAAAATCGCCGAGCGCGCGAAGCGCGGTGCGCAGAGCGAACCGGAGGTCGATGGCTTGCTCCCGTGTCTCACGCGTCTCTGGCAGATGCTGGAGGGCACTGAGTGCCTGCTCAAACAATCTCACCGCCTCGCGATAGGCCGACCGCGCGAGAGCCTTCTCCCCCGCATGTCGGCAGTACGCCAGGGACTTGTCCCACACTTCGCCTCGGGCGAAGTGGTGTGCCAGCTCAGCGTAGTGCTCCTCCAGCCGATCCTGATACAGTTCTTCAATGGCCTCCCCCACGGCTCGGTGCAGGGCCTTGCGGCGCTGCATCAAGAGGCTATTGTAGGCGACATCCTGGATCACAGCGTGCTTGAAGATGTAAGATGGCTCCGGCAGGAGCCCCTGCTCGTAGATGATCTCCAGGGCCTGCAACTCACGCAGCAATCCTTCGAGTCGATCGCTCAACTCGGCAACGCGTGCCAGCAGCCGTACCAGAAACTGCCGACCGATCACCGAGGCAAGCCGCACGGTGCGTTTGCTGTCGTCCCCGAGACGGTCTAGGCGAGCCATAATGATCCCTTGGATAGTGTCAGGGACACTCACCTCGCTCAGACTTTTGACGAGACGGTAGACACCATCCTCACGCTGTAAGACACCCAGATCGAGCAAGGTCTTGATTACTTCCTCAATGAACAGCGGCACCCCTTCAGCCTTTGCCATGAGAGCGGTCTGGATCTCTGCGGGGCATTGGGCTATACCAAGGACATGGCCTGCCATCGCCTGCGTCTCGGCCTCGGAGAAGCTGTGGAGCGTCAGCGTCGTATAAAAGCTGCGACTCCCAAACGGTGGAGTGTAGCCGGTGCGGTAGGTCACCAGGAGGAGCAGCGGCACGCCAGCCACCGCGTCCAGCATGGCGTTGAGGCACTCTTCACTGCTGGTGTCGATCCAGTGCAGGTCTTCGATCACCAGTACCAGAGGGCGCCGCTGTGCTCCACGAAGCGACAACGCCCGTATAGCGGCGAAGAGGTGCCGTCGGCGCGCCGGACCATCCAGGGAGGCGAATGCTGCATCGCCCGGGTCGACCGAAAGCAGGTAGCGGATGGCGGGGATGTACGCCTCCAGCTCGCCCATGCGCCGCATACCCTGTTCGACTTTGGCAATGATCTCCGGCTCACCATCCACCTCGTCGATCTGAAAATTCTCCCGCAGCAGCTCAATGAGCGGCAGGAACGGACTAGCCTGGCCAAAAGAGATGCAATGCCCCTCCAGCCAGGTCACCGCTTCGCTCGCCTGCACCAGGGCACGCCGAAACTCCAACACCAGGCGTGATTTGCCCATGCCAGCCTCTCCGGCAATGCCCACGACCTGCCCACGACCGGCCTTGACTTCACGGAACCGCTCACGCAGCGTGGCCAGTTCCCGCTCCCGGCCCACCCATGGGGTCAGACCGCGCTCCACCACCACGTCAAAGCGCGTGCGTCGCCTGCGAGGCCGCAGCACCTCGAAGGCCCGTACCGACGCACGGCCTTTCACTGGCACCTCACCCAGGGCGCGCGTCTCGAAGAAGCCAGCAACGTGCTGGTGCGTCGCTGCACTGATCACTACGCTCCCCGGCTGCGCCAGCTGCTGGAGGCGCGCCGCCAGGTTGGTCGTGTCCCCGACGGCGGTGTAATCCATGCGCAGGTCATCGCCGATCTTGCCCACCACCACCAGGCCCGTGTTGATGCCAATACGCATCTGGAGGCTGAGCCCGCGCTCGGCCTGGAGCGCCTGGGCCACGTCATGGATAGTACGTTGAATGCCCAGGGCGGCGTGTACCGCCCGGCGTGGACTATCTTCTTGTGCGATAGGCGCCCCGAACAGGGCCATGACCCCGTCGCCCGTGTACTGATTGATCGTGCCCTCGAAGCGGTGCACTTCCGCCGTGATACCCTCGAAGCAGCGGTTGATGATGTCGTGCACCACCTCGGGGTCGAGTTGCTCGGCCAGTGTGGTGAAGCCTGCCACATCGGCGAACAGGACGGTGACCTGCTTGCGCTCACCTTCCAGCGCGCTGCGCGACGTGAGAATTTTCTCAGCCAGGTGCTTCGGGGTATAGGCAAGCGGTGCCCGGGCTTGCACTGGCGTATAAGATGCGGTGGGGGCTGCCTCCGAAGTGGTATGGCCTGTCCAGACCAGTACGGCCCCATCCTCATCCACAGCAAGCCGTTGGCCTTGAATAAGTTCGGCCTTTAAATCCTCAAGATAGTCGTCATCCAGATTAAACTGGCACTTGAGCGCTCGATAGGTCAAGCGCCCGCGGCGCTGCAGGAGAGCAATGGCTTGGTCGAGGATCTCCTCAAAGGTCATTAGTGACCCTCCGCCTGCTGTGAGGCTTTCAGTAGAGCTGGTTGTGAGTTTCACAAATAGCCCTAAGCTTTTGTAGTCTGCCCACGCCTACTGGATCACCTCATCCGCCTGTATCAGCAGCGTTGGGGAGATAGTGAGGCCGAGCGCCTTGGCGACTTTGAGGTTGACCACCATTGTCAGCTTCGTCGGGAACTCTACCGGCAAGTCACCCGGCGCAGTGCCGGTCAGGACCTTGTGCACCAACGTGGCGGCGCGGTGAAAGCACCAGCGCAAATCGACGCCATAACTGATTAACCCGCCGTCGTCGACATGTTCTCGATAGCCATAGATGGCTGGCAGCCGGTGTTCCGCCATCAACGGCGCAATTTGCCGGCGCTCGCTCAGAATCATCGAAGTCTGCAAGACGATGACCACATCCACCCGGTCGCGCGCCAGCGCCTGGATGGCGTCGCCGAGGTCTTCAGGGCCGCGCACCTCCGGCATGACGACTGTCACGCCCAACGCCCGCCCGGCGTCTTCCAGCTCCTGCCGCTGGGGTGGCGCCTTCGGGTCGTTCATGTTGCCCAGGAGGCCGACCTTGCCGGCGCCGGGCACGACGGCGCGCGCCAGTTCCATCTGTTTGCCGGGCAAGCCGGCCACGTACGGCATGATTCCGGTCACATTCCCCTCGGGCCGCGCATAGCTGGCGATCAACCCCAGATGCACTGCGTCAGCGAGAACAGGCGTCACGATTGGGATCGCCGCCGTCACGTGCTTGGTGGCGACGGCGGCGTCGATAGCGGCAGCGACGATAAGCGCCGGCTTGAGCTGCACCAGTTCCTCTGCCAGGGCAGGTAAGCGCTCGACGCGGCCCTCCGCGAAACGATGCACAAGGTCGATGTTCCGCCCTTCGACATACCCCAGTGCCCGCAGTCCCTCCTGAAAAAAGCCTATGAGCCGTGAGGCATTCCAGTGCGTGCCCCCTGCGAGATAGGCTATTAGTGGGCGGTCGCTAGGAACTTGCGAACGCGCCGCGAGCGGCCACGCCGCGGCGCTCCCGAGAAGGATGATGAACCGGCGTCGTCTCATGAGCACTCCCCCGATTCCACGAGGCGCGGCCAGGACCCCGTGTCTGGGAAGACACGATACCACGCTGCAGCATCTCGGCGTTGCGCAGGTCTGACATTTCCACATATGGCCTCCTGGATTTACGGATACATTCGATGAAGCCTAACTGATTGCTATCCTGCGCTCCGCCGTCTATCCTGCCATAGAGAATGACTGGCTTTGCACCAAAAGTCCTGTCAGCTCTCCACTGCAGCGGCATAAGCCATGCGCACAGCCGTCGCAAGGCGGTTACACTACTGACGCTGGAAGAAGACATGCAACAACTGCTCCTTGAAGGAAGCGCTGGTCCTCAGGATCGCGTCAAAATCGTCCTTGCCCAAGGTATACACTTCGGTCACCCTGGGTCACGACAGTGGCACTGCGTGGGTCGCCCGTCAGGAGGGCCATCTCGCCAAAAAAGTCGCCTTCTCCCAAGGTGTTGATCACGCGCTGATGCTGACCATCGGCGACGCGGACCTCACACTGCCCCCTGCGGATAAGATAAAACTTGTCGCCGACCTCCCCCTGGCGAATCAGGACGGTGCCAGCCGTATGGCGCTCTTGCGTCATCTGGTCGACAATGGTCGACAGTGTGCTCGGTGTGAGCGTGGAAAAAGCCGGGCATTGGGCGAGAAAGGCGCACATCGCCACAGACTCCTGCACCAGGACATCCGAGATGATGCGGCCATCCACCATGTTCACGATGCGGTCGGCCACATCCAAAATCCTGTTGTCGTGCGTCACGAGCACGACCGCCACCTGTTCTTCTGTCGCTAGCTGCTGTAAGAGCGTGACGACTTCGCGACCGGTGTCCTTGTCCAGCGCGGCCGTTGGTTCGTCCGCTAACACCAAGCGCGGCCGGTGCACCAGCGCCCGTGCCACCACGACACGCTGGCGTTGCCCTCCTGACAGGGCCTGCGGTTTGGCGTGCATGCGGTGCGCTAACCCTAGCGCAGTTAAGATGGAAGTCACACGCGTATGCTTCTCGTGCGCGTCATAGCGGTGTACCTCCAACCCCATCTTGACATTCTGATACGCAGTCAATGAGTTAAACAAATTGTGCGTCTGAAAAATAAAGCCGATATGCCGACGTATGCCCACCAACTGTTTGTGGAGCAACCCCGCCAGTTCGTGCCCCAGCACCTGTACACTACCTGCTTGTACTGTACGCAAAGCCCCAATCAGGGTCAGTAAGGTAGTCTTTCCGGACCCTGACGGCCCCGTCATAATGACAATTTCGCCCGGCATGACCTCTAGATTGATATCATAGAGCACCTGCTTGCGCGCCTCCCCAGCGCCAAACACGTGCTGTACCTGGCGAATCCGGACGACAGGCTCGTCACTCATGCAAACACCTCAGCGGAATCCGTGGCCAGGACCTTGCGCACAGCCGTGATCCCCGCCACCAGGGCCAGTGCGATGGCGAGCAGCAAGACGAGTCCCCCCCGCCAGATGGTCAGAAAGAAGGGCAACCCGGTCAGCCCAGCCAGGACGGTATACAACACGTGCGTGAGCCCCACCCCTGGGAGAAAACCCACGCACGCCAGAAGGAAGGCCTCCTGTAACACCACGGCGATGAGCTGCCAATGGGTATAGCCAATGGCTTTTAAGGTGGCGAACTGCGGCAGATGATCCATGACATCCGTGAACAGAATCTGATAACAAATCATCACACCAATGACAAATCCGACTGCGGTCCCTAAGGTAAACACAAAACCGATGGGTGTACTGTTTTGCCAATAGGCCCTCTCTTGGGCACGCACCTGGGCTTTGGTGAGGACGACCACATCTGCAGGGACCACCTGCCCTACGGCCCGCTGGACGGACAACGGGTCCACCCCAGCAGCGAGCTGGAGCAGACCGATGTCCACACGGCGCAAGGCGCCTTCGGTGGAGAGACGGTACGGGAAAAACTTGCCGAAATTGCGGTCACTCATCAATAAATTGCCGTCCTGGACAAAGTCGGTTCCCAGCGTAAAGAGGCCGACAATACGCAGTGTGCGTCGTGCTAACTCCGTCTGCATGCCCGGGGCTACCTTGCCGTAGTATGACTTTGATTGCACGTCGAATAGGGCCGTATCGGCCCATTGCAAAGCTTCACGGTCGCGCTCCGGCTCGGGGAACAGGAGGACAGCCGCCGTGGGATCAACGGCCAGGACCCGAATTGCGTGGGCGCCATGCTCGTGTGGCTTTTTCCACGTGGTCACAGCACTATAGAGAGGCTGTGCGGCGACCACGCCAGCGACCGCTAGCGCCTGCGACAAACATCGACGCGAAAATGCAGTCGGAGAGGCCAGGGTCCGCGTTTGTTTGCTCAGGACGACGAGATCCGTCCGCAGCCTCTCGATCAGTACTGTCTGCCCGTCGAGGAGCGCATTACGAAAGCCCACTTGCATGAACATCATCAGGACAGTGCCCAAGACGCCTGCCACCGACACTGCCAGGCGACGCTTGTTGTGCGTGAGATTGAGCCACGCCAGGGGCGTGTGTGTCGCTGGCCACATGTGTCAGTTCCTCGACACTATGACTACTCTTTGTGTTACACGTGCTACCCTGCACAGTGTGCTAAGACCGCGCACCTGATTATGTTGGAAATACTGGCTCCCTACTGAAACAACTCCGCAGGATCGACCAAACGCACCCTCCGTAACGCCATCAGGCTGGCGCCTACGCACAACATCAGGGTCACCATGCCTACGCCCACCCCACGGGCGAAGTCCATAGTGACGGGGAGATGTATCGCCTCAGCAATCGCCTTATACAGGGCACAAGCGACGCCAAAGCCACTCAGATAGCCCCCACTCCCCAGCAGCACCGCGTATTGCACGATGATCCAGGCGAGCGCGCCATGGCTGTATCCCATAGCCTTCAGCGTCGCATATTCCGGGAGACGGTTGATGACATCCGTCGAGAGAATTTGATAGAGAATGATCATCTCTATCAGCAAACCCACCAGGACCCCTGACCCGAGAATAATCCCGACCGAGGTGCTCTGCACCCAGTAGCGTTTTTCCAGCGCTTCGAGCTCTGCGCGGGACAACACCTCCACATCATGGGGCAAGTGCCGGCGGAGTTCCTGCCCCACGGCGTGCACGTCTACCCCCGGCACTAGTTGCACGAGTCCTAGATGGACATCATCACCAAGACTACTGCCAGCGAGATGGGCAAAGGTGGTATCGCTCACAATAATCCCCCCATCAGCGGTAAAACCGAGACCGAGGGTATATTGCCCAGTGATGGTGATGCGATGCCCGTTGACTTCGGTTACCGCGCCCGTATGCTGCGGACCAAATACTGGCAGGGTGAGCCGGTCGATGAGCACGGTATGGGGTAGGTGGAGGGCTTCCAAGCGTGCGGTCACCTCTGGGAGTCGAAAGACGCGCCGGCGCGGGTCACTGCCAATCACGAACAGCTTGCGCAATACTTGCGTGTCAGGATTGCGCCAACTATAGAAGCCGACGTACAACGGTATTACCTCCTGTACGCCGTGAGCAGCCCGGGTTTGGGCCAGACGGCTGCGGGGAAATCCTCGGGTCTCCCCAAGCGCCACGTATTCCGTTGAGAGGAGCGCCAGATCAAAGTCCAGGGCCTCACAGAGCCGCGTTGTCCCGGCCAGAAAGGCCTCATAGAGCCCAAGCTGCATAAAGACCAAAACCAGAGGGAACGCCACGCCAGCCACCGCAACCGTGGTCCGGACCTTGTTATGGAGGAGGTTATGCCACGCCAGGGGTGTTTTCATAGCCTCAACGAGGTGCGTGCCACACGGGTATGAGGTCAGCGGTCATTGACGTCGATAGCAACGTCCACCTATAAATTGACCAGCTGCGCTGCCAAATCGTTGGGATCAAGACGAATTTTGACCTCCACAATGCGGCGATCAACCGCCGCGGCAGGATCAACATCGAGCAACGCATTTTTGCTGATCGTCTTCCCAATGAG
>Ga0075428_100004633_pt1 | contig 15214 bp, 20 predicted proteins | sample RhiMetdeltSRZDD2_FD_75291 | JGI IMG/M metagenome (GOLD analysis project Ga0075428, IMG submission 75291) | Populus rhizosphere microbial communities from Tennessee, USA - Rhizosphere MetaG P. deltoides SRZDD2 | ecosystem: Host-associated > Plants > Roots > Rhizosphere > Soil | place: USA... | reverse complement strand
CGCCGTACTCATCTGAGGCTCCACATGCAGATTGAGGATATAGCGCAGCACTGGAGCCAGGATGGAGGGTCGGTGGAGCAGGTGCGCCATCTCAAACGTCTGCACCGGATGGGCCGTCAGCGCGTCCGTTGCCGCATCAAAGAGCCCCTGATAGACGCCGCGCTGCGTAAATTGTTCGAGCGTGCGGTGGATGGCATGGCGCGTATTGACCAGGGTCATGAGCGTTTGATCGGGGTGGGCGATCCCGTGAATATCCCGACTGCCAGTGCGGGCGCGCTGCGTGGCGGATTCCCCTGCGGCCACGAGGATGCTCAGGAGCGTCGTCATCGTCCGCTGCGATTGCGGCTGCTCCCGCAAGGCGGCTAAGCCGCGCCCCAGATGGCTCACCACCATGGCATCCCGCGTAATGCCGTAATCGAGCAAGAGATCGAGGAGCCACTCCTGCACCAACCCCAGATGCTCCGGATCCTCCAGGCCCTGAAACGGCGCATACTGCACCCCAGGCGCCCCCAGATCATGCCACGCGCCACCCAGGAGGTGGGTGAGCAGCCGACCGTGCCCATCCAGATCAAAGAGCATGGCTTGCGCGCGGGTGTACTGCATCCAGGCTGCCCGCAAGATATTGAGGAGGGTGCTCTTGCCAGCACGGGTCGCCCCAAGCACCAAGAAGTGCCCCAGGTCACGGATATGGTTCACAATCCTGATGAGCGTATTGCCACGACTGACGGCATAGAGCCACGGCAACCCCCCGAGATACTCGTCCCGCTCTGGCCCACGCCAGGCGGCATTGAGCCCCGGACAGAGGTGTTCCAGCGTGAGCGAGGACTGCGGCGTGCGCGCCACATGATCCAAGCGGTTCCCGGGATGCGTACTGAACCAGGCGGGCGTACTCTCATCCGTTTCCACCGCCGTGGTAAAGCCACGATCTTGGAGGGCCTGGCGCACGGTTTGGAGCTTCAAATCCGCCTCGGCAGGATCGCGGTCCCACACCATAATGACCGTGGTAAAATCGCCGTAGGCCACCAGATCATGCCCGGTTTCTTGCCGGGCCGCATCAAGCTCGGCGGCTTTGTTCAAGGCCGAGCTATCCGTCACGCGGGCGGCGTCGCCCCCCAGTTGTTCGGCCGCGCGCTGCGCCATGGTTTTCTCCTGGCCGACCCAGGCGTGATGGCGCCGGCGCAAAATGCCTTCCTGGAGTTGCCGGTGCATGCCCTGCCAGCGTACCACCCAGCGATACTCCACTTGCGCCACATCGAGCGCCTGCATGACGCCCACGACCGAGCTATGCGGGTAGCCCATAATGGAGCAGAGCCGCACTTTCCAGGACTGCGGGTCATCCGGCCGTCCCCCCAGGCTTGGATAATGCTCCCCGTACCAGGGGGAGGTGCCCAGCTGGCTATCAATGCCGTTCCAGTAGGCTAGGGTCCCCACGGGATGCCACTGATCCGACACCGTGGAGTGCAGGTACGTAAACGTCTCTGCGGGCGTGAGCACGCGACACTCGGCCAGCATGCCACTCAGGAGCCCCATAAAATAGTCCACCTGCGTGACAAACTCCTGTTCGGTGCGCTGCCGTGCCGCATCCGCCGTCTGCCGCGTAGCACCGGGGCCATAGAGAAACCAGCGGAGGCCCTGGACTGCAGCTTCGGGCGGGGGCCGGTAGGTCGGCGTCATGAAATACTGCGTTTCGTAACTCCCAGGATCGACCAGGAGTTGCTGGCGACGACAGGCATCAATCCACGCGGCCACCGCATACCCCTGCCAGTCCGCCTGGGGGAGCGAGGTCACGCGGCGGCGCTGCGCTTCAGAGTGCAGCATCCACTGCCCGCCGAACTTCTTGAGGACATCATTGGCCCGCAGGGCTTGCGTGCCCAGTTCTTCGGGGGTCAGGCCCGTCACGTCGGTGCCGCGCACGGCATAGGAGCGTTGCAAGCCCTTGTCTTTCTGCAGCACGACGTTGGGGGCCACCATGGCGCGCCAGCACAACATATCGGACACCACGGCAGGTTTCTTCCGAGGCGTGGGATGATATTCGGTATAGACCGCCATGAGGATGCCTCTCAACCAGCGCGGTAGAAAGGTTGATATTTGCGTCGCCAGCGGGCCAGCAACGCACTATCCCAGTTGACATTCCAGTACGTGAGGCCCATGAGCAGGAGTTGGACGCTGAGCCAGACGACACCGATCGCCGCCGCCCAACGCATGCCCAGCTTCATCCAGGTGACCAGGCCCACCCAGATACAGGCAATGAGCCAGGTGTAGCTGTACATGCGGGGCGCCCCCAGACTGAGGAGGCGCTGCCAGGTGCCTAAGCGGATTGGGGCTTCATAGCCCAGCGTCCCCCACCTCTCAGCCATGGTGCTAGTCTCCTTTCTGCACGAGGAAGAACAGCCCGGCGACGGCGCCACAGGCACCAGTTGCCACCGTGGTATAGCGCATGGCCGTCGCCATAAAGCCGTTCAGATCCTCGCCTACGGGCAAGGGTGGCCCGAGCCCAGACGTGGCAAAAATCCCCTCCAGAGACGCGAGGGACGTGAAGACTCCCAACATCACCGTCACGATCCCACACGGGAGGACCAGGCGCATACTGGCAAACCCCAGGGCGCCCCAGACGTCAGTCAGGAGTACCTTCCACGGCACATCCCTTGTCTCCGTCGGGACGCTAGGGCGGTAGTTGGCCGGCAGCATCTTCTCTGCCGCCGCATGGACCGTGCGCCGCCAGGTCCGCCCTGCGCCCGTTGGCTTGCGGCGCCCCACCAGATCGTCGGACATGGGTCGAATATCGCGGCGCTCGTGCCTCGTTTCCTCTGTGGTTCCGTGCGGTGCCATGCTAGGCCCCTAAGAGCAGGGCGCCACTGACGAGGCCCAACGCCCCGCCAATCGTGGAGAGCCCGCCCAAAATACCGCCTTTGACGAAGAGCGAGAGATACCCACTCAAAAATTGCGCGTAGGCATTCTCAGTCATCGCCACGATCGTTCCGATGCCTCCCGCCAAAAAGGCGATGAGGCCCAGAGAGACCAAGGCTGTTTCGAGATCCCCGAGAAAGCCATCAAGGGCAATCCCCAGGGTAAAGGCGCCAGCCTGACGGGCCACCAGGAGCCCGCCTAGTACCACCACTCCAACCTTCGTATTCTGCTTCGTCTTGCTCACCACGGTGCTTCCCCTTCCTTCTCGCACTCCAGCCTACGGGGCTGGCGCCGGGCCCCCAGGAGCCATCACAAGTCGCACGAGTATCCACGCCAGCCCAAGGACATTGCTCCCAACGACGGCGGCAAACATGACATCAAAGAAGCGCACGCTGTAGGACCGTGCGTAGCTGGTGCACATATCGAAGACGGCGAGGCCGAGGTGCACAAACAGCACCCCGACAGTTATGACTGCGGCAACCGCCAACGGTGTGTCATCTGCGCCAAAGGGCATAGGGCTCTCCTTCCTGCTCACGCGCCAGCCTTTTGCGCTGGCGCCGCATGCCTGCCGGCATAGTCTGGGTCGCTCAAGCAATTCACCTTGCCACACAGAATGGGCCGGAGTCCCGTGCGGTAGACAATCGCCGCGCGCGGGTGCATGGCCCGCAGCTCATCGGGGGTCATGAGGGGTCTGCCGACTTGCTGGTACGAGACCGAAGCGCGGGACAGGAGGCCCTGTGGCTTCGAAATGACGGGTTGTTCGACCGTCTCTTTGCCCAAGAAATTCTCACTCAGGCGCTTCGCCGCGATATCGTTATCTGGGGCAAAGAAAATCTTGGTCGCGCTATTGCCCCAGACGCTATTCTCGCGCCCAAACGTCGTCTCCAGTTGCGGGATATCTTGCGCCACAATGAGGAGCTTCACGCCGTACTTCGCCACTTCCGCACTGCCTTTATCCAAGAACCGGCTATACCCATAGGCCGGGGCCTCGTCCGCAATGACCAGCAAGCGATGCCGGGCGCTGCGCGGGGGGCGCTGTTCGAGTTCGCGCATGGCCATGTCCGAAATAACGCGGTAGACCGGGGCGAGCCGTGTTAAATCCGTCGTACTAGGCGCCACGAGATAGAGCGACAGCGGCGTGGGGCCATGCTGCAACGCCGAGAGCTGCACCGTCGAGCGATCCGTACTGCGCTGGATGCCGTAATCGATATAGGGCAGGAGCGGGCGGATGGCCGTCGTCCACACCCCGGAGAGCTCGCGCTCGTTGGTAATGTTCTGAATCCCCGAAGCCAGCATATGAATGGCCTGATGGACCCCAATGCCCGTGTGGTTGTGGCGCGTCATGGCTTTCACAAAGGCCAGGAGCGTGCGGTACTTCTGCATGAGGAGCCACAACAGTTTGCCGAGTGAGCCCGGCGGTTCGGCGTAGGCCATATGCAGTTGCGCGGCCGTGAGGAGCATCAACACCAGGTCACGAAAATGGACGCCCGTGTCACTGTGGCGGACACTCTGTTCCTGCGGTTGGAGACTCTCCGCAATCGCCCAGGCATCATCAAACTCCTGCGGACGCCCCACGCGAATGAGGTCACACACATTGATACACGCCTGCGGCGAACGTTTGGGTGTAAACTGTTCGACGCGGTGTCCCAGGAATGCCCGATATGGTGCTGAGGCGGTGGCATTCTCCCCATCAGCCGGATCGTAGACGAGCGTGGACGCATGCCATCCCCCGAGGAGCGTACACAAAATCGGTCCCACACCTTTCCAACTCCGTGTTGGCGCGACCAGCAACACATGCGTGTCACTATCATCCCGCAGTATCCGCCTGCCCAACCGACCAACCACCACGCCATGCGGCGCCAGGAGCCCGGCGTCCCGGAGCTCGCGGGAGGTAGCCCAGCGCGCGCTGCCGTGCGTAATCTGTTTGTGCCGTTTGGCGCGTCCGAGCAACCCAGCCCCTAGCATGAGGGCACACATGCCGCCCATGCCTCCAAAGAGCAGATGGGGATGCGCCTTGGCCCAGAGCCCGAGTTGGAGCGTCATCTCAACAGCCGTCATCGCAGGTGCCTACTCCAGTAGTACAGCAGAAAGCCAAGCAGTATCCACAGCAGCATCACGGGGCTCGCCGGCCCCGCATACCTCCGCCAGAGGACGACCCAGGCGGGGAGCGGCCGAAAGTCGGCACAATCGTTCAAGGCATTGCGCTCGCGCGGCGTGTGGCGTGTGGGACGGACGGCGGTCGCATACATCGCACGCGGATGCAGGCACGTCTCCTCGATCCGCACAAACGGGTACGAGGCACGCAGATACCGCCGCTGTTCGCGGTACCACGTACACTCGCTGCAAAACACCACCGGGCGATCCTCGCTACCGTCCACGCTCCCACCCTTGGCGCCGTTGCGCCTGATCGGCCTGCCTGGCGGCGGCAAGGCGTTGTTGCAGCGCGTCAATCTTGTCCAGGACTTGTTGGGTCGACGGCTCTGGGGTCGTGCGCTGTCCCAGCTGGTCAAAGGCCTGCCGCGCGAGGGACGGCTGATTGCCCGGGCGCTCGGGGGTCGTGAGGCGCTGTTGCGCCAGGGCCTGATCTGGATCAAGCGTTTGCCGCAGGACGCCGTTGACGAGCGACGACTCCTGACGCCCACCCGGCCCAGGATCGCGGCCCAGGAACGTCCGATACAGGTTGGCCATGCGTTCGCGTATCTGCTGTAACGTATCCATTCATCACCTCCACGTCAGTAGCGGGAGCGCCCGCGCGGTGAGCGCCGCTACCGGCACACTCCCAAAATAGCGACTATCGAGACTCTGCGGCGCCGTACTCGCCAGAAACACCGTTCCAGCCTGCACCACCACACACCCCTCTCTCAGCCGGGGAAGCGGGGTCCCTTCCGCATCCTGCGTGAGGACGCGCCCAAACGACTGCCCCCGAATCCAGAGCGTCTCCCGCGACACACACACCTGCTCTCCGGCCACCGCCGCGACAGGCTTGAGCAGACTGGCCCAGTGCGGCGCCCAGATTTTCACACTCGCCGGGGCGGGCAGCGTGACCCACATGCCTTTCTCCACCACCGGCGGCACCGCCAGCATACGCCAGACCCCACGAGGCGCACTGGACGTGACATTGACCCGGTACCAGGGCAAAGCGCACACCGCGAGCACGGCCACGAGCCCGACCACACGGCTACTCCGCGAGGCGAAAAGCCGGCGCCACCTCCCGTGTTGTGGAGAGCGCGGCGGTGTCTCGACCGTCTGGGGGAGCACGCACGCAAGGGCCTCGTCCGCATACAGACTGGCATAGGAGGCAATAGGCGGCGCCGGGGGTTCTTTGGGTGTGTCGAGGAGGGCAATAATTTGTTCGAGAAGCGGGACGAGGTGTTGGACCTCGGTTTCCAGCCGTTGCTGCCCCTGTTGCAGATGCTCCATGGCGAGTAACAGCATCAGGTCGGGATGCGGCGGACGCTCCTCGGCCGGGAGCACGGTCGGGTTGACAGCGCGCGGCGAGGCCATTGCTTACCCCTCCTGCGGGAGCATGCGCGACCACAGCCGAGACACACCAGGACGAGATGCACGGGTGGGGCACAGATCTGGTAGAATGAACACAACACACCTTTCTCTCAAAGGCTGTGTGCTACGTAGCCGCGTGGATGCCCTCGACAAGCTTCCCACGCGGCGCACGCTGCCGGATATTAGGCCCCAAAGGCGAGGCCACCCTCGTTGTCCTCCAGGTACTTGTAGAATTCTTCCTCGGTCATCGCCGCGACTTCTTCCTCCCAAGCCACGACGTCCGGGGGGGCTGGGATAGGATCACTTGCGGGCAGTTGGTCGTTCTCAGAGGTCGGCATCCTCGTCGCTCCTTCGCTCTAGCACGGGGGGAAGCTGGAACCCCCGTCGTAGAAACTCGGCCACTAACCCAATAATGAGGCCTTCTTTCTCCCGCTGGGACAGCTGCGCGAGGTCCACGCCGTCCGGCAGTTGCCAGGGGGCCTGCTCTTCGAGAAGCAGATCGCGCCCCACCTGTTTGCCGAGTGCGCGACAGAGTTGCACGGCCACCCCGAGTTTCATATTGCGCCCCTTCCGCCGCCCCCGGTGGAGCGTGGAGAGGATCCCGAGCTTGACCCCGGCCCGCTCGGCCAACTCGGACAGCGACCAGCCTTTGTCCTCACGCATGGCGTCCAGGCGCCGGGCAATGTCATCGCGCAGGTCTCCCGCCTCTGGGTCAGCCATCGTCCTCATGTCTCGCAGGGCTCGGGGCACAGCGCCGGGGAAAAGGGTACGAGCCTTCCCCGTGGGTTGTGGCAAGCATACACCATTTGCTCGCATTCGCCAAAAGAAAAATTTTTGCGTGAAAATTCTCCAAAAGGAGAATATTTATTTACCTATAGGTAAATATCGGCGGAGGAGGGCAGAGGCATGAATGCTGATCGGCACAACCAGGGTCCCAGTGGCGCCGGATGTATCCTGGGTGTGGTGCTGACGGGCATCGGCGCGGCGCTGGGGGCCGTGCTCTGGTGGCTCCTCGGGTAGGTGGGGCTAGAGGCGGCCTGCGAGTAACAGGACCACGAGCACTATGAGTATAATTCCTATTATTCCACTGGGATAGTATCCATACGAATGCCAACTACTCCAGGGCGCACCGGGAAATGCCCCAAGCACAATAAGTATCAACAGAACTATTAACACAACGTACATACGTCAACTCCTAGGGGCCAAGCAGGCGCTCGATCTCTTTGCATGTTTCAAGACTTGCCCCTCCGGTCACGGTGACCACGCGTACCAGGATGAAAGGATACGGAAAGCCTACAGAAAAAATGCACGAGGCAACGTGCCGCTCTGCCAGTGCTGTCGTGAGCTCATGGAGGCGCCAGAAGCACCCGCTCGACAGGAGGCAGAGCCCCACGAGCACGCCCCAGCGTGTCCGCATCACGGGCTCCTTCCTAGCGCGAACGCTCGGGCTGGGGGATATGACTCGGCGAGACATCCAGGGGTAAGCGTTCCCCCGGGGGTTTGTCCAAATTATACGAGAGAATACTGAGGCGCTCGGCCACGCCTTGCATCTGCGCCGCTAAGGCCTGCTGCGCGGTGACGGCCTGCTCCGCCATGGTGCGGTTCTGTGCGCGAAACTCATTGCGAAATTCCTCGCTTTGGGCATGCACGAGGGCGTTTTGGTCGCGCAACTCGCCCCGCAGGGCTTCCGTCTGCGCCGCCGCCAGCGCATTTTGCTCGCGGAGTTCCGTGCGGATTTGCTCTTGCCGCGCCCCGAGCGCCTTTAAATGCTCATTGAGATCTTTCGAGCGTATCCACCCCAGCACGCCCAGCAAGAGGAGACAAATGACGGGGATGACGATGGGGCCGGTAATCCCCAGGCTGCGCTGCTTCAAGTCCACCGAGAACCCATTGCCGCCGCCGCCCTGGCTCTGCACCTGAATATCGTCGGCCATGCCATCCCCCCGTCAGAAATACCACCCTACCCGGGCGAGGTCTCGCTGGCGCACCGTGACGTCGGGGCCGACGGGCGCCGCCTGCGTGCGTTCATAGGCCCCAATATCTTGGGTATCTTGTTGGCGCGGATTGCCGTCGTAATCCACCGTGATACTGGAGATGAGTTCGCCCGCATTGATGCCCGGTGAGCCATTGCCCAGGTGGAGATCGCCCGGCGCCGCGACGAAGAGTGGATCACCAAACACCGCACACTCCGCCGAGAGCGCGGCACAGAGGTTTTTGGCGACGGTGGCCCCGCAATTGTTGAGGATATTGCCCCCGGTATTGCCGTACGCGATGGTATTGCGGACGTGCGTGCTCGTGGCACCCGTATCACACTGGAGCCCGACCCCGGTATTGCCGTAGACGGTGCTGTTCAACGTCCGTGTCTCACTCGCGCCCCCGTGGACCCACACCCCGCGACCCCCGTTGGAATGCACCAAGAGATTTTGCAGCAGCGTGCCGGTCCCGCCATTGAGATCGATCCCGTCCCCCCCATTGTTGCGGACTTCCGTCTGCTCGATGGTGATGTTCGTCTTCGTCCCGGCATTGGTGACGTTCAACCCCTTGCCGGTCGCGTTAAAAATATGGCACCCACTACACAGCAAGGTATCCATGCCGTTGTCCACCGTGATCCCGTGGCTGCCGGTGTGATGGACAAAGGTGTTGATCAGTTCAATGTTGGCGCTATTTTCAATGTAGAGTCCTTCAAAGCCCCCACTGAGACTATTTTTGAGCTCCACTTCTTCGAGGCGGACGTGGTGGGTGCCTGCCAGAAACACCCCCAGGTTAAAGGTGTGATTGGCGCCGTCGAAGACCAGCCGTTTGAACGTCAAATAATGGTCGTTGTTGTGGAGATAGAGGAGCGCGCCCCCAGGGTTGGGCGACTGAATAATGGGGACGGGGCTCCCGTACCCCTCCAGGCGCGTATTGGTGGTCATGCTGGGGCCATTGCCGCCCAGCATGGGGCGCGCGAGCGTATCGATTTCTTCCACGTACGTACAGCCATTGCCTTCGAGATAGAGGATTTTGCCGGGGATCGTGTTCATACATTCGGTGAGGGCATTACTCAAGGTGCGCTTGGCCTTGGCGGGGTCTTCGGCTTCGGTACAACTAAAGCTATCATTGCTTGTCCCCCCACTGGCTGACGCACACCGCACATAGATCGGATTGCCGCCCACCTGCGGCGGGGCTTGCGCGGCCACGGTGAGGGGAAACGTCCGGTCATGGGTGAGCGCACCCGCCGCCCCATGCAGGGTCACGGTGACCGGGGACGGGGTGACGGGCGCACTCGGCGTCGCCGTGAGCGTGAGGGTACTCGTACAATTGGGCGACGGGGTACAGGGCGTGCCGGCCCAGCTGGCACTGACGCCCGAGGGTAGGGTGGAGGTGACACTCAAGGTCACAGCAGCCGGGGTTCCTGTGAGCGTGGTAATCGTCACGGGCACCTGGATACTTTGCCCTTGGAGGACCGTCCGGTCTCCAGGATCGCTCACCGAGTAATCAAAACTCCCTCCCGTGCCGGTGACCGAGAGGGTCCAGCCTGGGGAATTCCGCACCTGACTGCCATTCGCCGCGCTGAGTGTTGGGCTATAGTCGCCCGGGGTAGCGCCGGCCAGAGCTTGTAGCGTCACGGTCGCGCTACACCCTGGGGTGCAGGGCGAGTTCGTAATACTGGAGACACTGACCCCGCTCGGCAGGCTGGTCACACTAAACGTGACAGGCACGGGTGTTCCACTGACCACCGTTGCGGAGGCCGAAAAACTCCGCGTGCCGCCCTGCGCAATCGTTTGGACGCCAGGGTACTGGACCTGAAAATCAAAGGGCTGGGTGCCTTCCTGGTACTCATAGGCGCCGATATCATAGGCCGGGCCTTGGGGACGGCTAATGGGCGCAAACGCCGGAGGGCCACTGTAGCCCGTCGTGACCATCGAGATTGTGGCCCCTTGATTGCGGGCTGCACTCCCCCCTTGCAAGGAAAAATCGCCCCCACCGGCATTGGTAAACTGCGGATCGCCAGAGTGGGTACAGGTATACCCGCCACCAGCGCCACAGAGATTATTGCTATAGGAGGCCACGAGGCTGGTATTGCCAATGCTAATGTCATTGCCGTTGCCAACCACAATATTATTGCGAACGATGGCGCCGCCGTTGGTGACGGTGGACACCTGGAGGCCATAGCCGTCATTGCCATAACTCGTATTATTATAGAAAGCACAGTTGACACACTGATGGTCCATCGAGAGCCCAAACGCATTGTTGTAGACGAGATTATTGTAGGCCACATGGTTGGCGCCGCGCGAGATGAGGAGGCCCCCGGCCCCTTGCGCGGCATCAGGACCACGCCCGTTGCCGTAGACCCGATTATTGGAGACGACGTTGTCATGGACACAATCTGAACTCGGGCAGGCTTGCCCCAGCAGGTACATATGGACGCCATAGCCGCCATTATTGGCAAAAACATTGTTGTCGATCCTCCCATGACTGCCCGAATAATACGTCCCGTACCAAAAGGACCCCTCCAGGCGTGAATCCAGAATGTCCTGGTACTCCCCTTCGATCCGCGTACACATGGACGGACAGTCGATCAACCAGACGTTTTGGAGGCGGTTGTGGTGCCCATGCATGATGTCGGCACAGTTGGGCTGGCCCCCCCCCTTGGGACCAAGCCGCGTGCCATCAATATAGATTTGCCGAAGGGTAAACCAACTCGTCTGCGATGAGGGAGGACTCTGGTTAAAGTCAAAGTTGACGCGGCGTATCTGGGGGCGCTCGTTGCCGTAGCCGGAAATGATCGTGCGATTACTCTCACTGGTGCCTGCGGGCACCCAGGCATGCCCAAAGCGGTTGTCATTGGACGGCCAGATGTCCTCGGCATAGTCGCCCGCCCGAATCCAGAGGGTGTCGCCGCCGGCGAGTTTGCGAATGCCCGCATCAATCGTACACACGGGCTGCGTGCGCGTGCCCGGGTTCGAATCACTACAGCCCCCACCGATGCTGTCTTTATCCGTGAAATATTCTGCAGCGTCCGCACGGGGCGTACAGACAAGGAGACCGAGGAGGACGACCAACCATACTAATGACCGCATGGGAAACCCCCTGCATACCTTATGGACCAAAAAAAGGGAAGAACCGCTGTTTCTGTTGCACGAGCGCCTCGACCACGCCCACGGGGAGACTCCGCGTGACCAGGGGGCTGCGCGTATTGTCCTGCATCATGGCGCGGAGCTGACTCAGGGAGAGGGCCTTGTTGTAGAGGCGAATGTCGTTCATCGCGCCAGGGAAGAAATCGGCCGATCCTGCCATGTTCGCCCCCCACCGTTGGGCTTGGGTAATAGCAAAGGCGGTGCCATTGGGCGCGTCAAAGGTGTCTTGCACCCCGTTGACCGAGACCTCAAAGCCGCTCGTGCTACTGTAGCTAAAGGCCACAAAGTACCAGGTGCCCACGGCCAGCGCGATGGCACCACCATCATGGGAAAAGGTTGTCCCCGTCGTCAAAAGCGCCGTGGCAATCCGGCCATCACTTTTCATTTGAAAGACCCGCACATCGCCACTGGTATGCGTAAACACGTTTTGATAGGCCACCCCGATGGCCGTCCGTTTCACCCAGGCCGTCAGGGTAAAGGCGGGGGGAAACAAATACCCTGTACTGGGAATATCCACATAATCATTGGTGCCATCAAAGCGAATCTCCCCGGCATCCCCGGCGCGGGTCGGCGCCGCCCATCCCGAGGTGCCCGCCGTCGCCATGTTGACGAGCGTGGCGTGGGTGCGGCCCATGAGGTCATAGAGGAACCGCCCACCCGTGAGGCCGGGCACCGCCACCCACCAGGCCAGGAGTCCTTGCGCAAAGGGCGCGCTCCGGTCCACCTGGGGTTGTGCGAGGCTCGGTGTGCTGCCCAGCAGCGCCAGGAGCAGCGCTAGGGCACTTGCAAAATGTACGGCGTGCATTTGAGCGTCCAGGGGGCGCCCTGCAGCGTGACGCCCGTTCCATCATTTTTGAGCAAGGCCTTAAACACTCCACGCGGGAGTTCCAGGTTCGGGATCACAATGCGCTGCGCGGTGCTCACCGCCCGCAGCGGAAAGACCATATCAGGGATGCGGGCCGGGTCCGTCCCCGTGGCCCCGTCTTCAAAATTCGTCCCGTCGGCCTGCCGAATGAGCCAGACCACCACGGCCGTATTAGCGGCGACGGTCCCGCTCCAGGCGCCGGTATTGAGCTCACAATCTGCCCGGGTATAGTTCGCGCTCGTCAGCGTAATGTTAGGAGAGAGCACGCTGGAGCCACTCGTCAAGCCTGTACTGGTGGTAATCCAGGTGTCGATGGCGCCCCGGAGCCAGACGAAGGGAGAGGCGGCCCACAGCGGGGACGTCCAGAGGACGAGACTCAAGAGGAGGCAGGAAGCAAGCCGTGTCCTCATGGCCGTGGCCCTCCCCGGAGCGCGTAGCGGATATCGTCATGCGTGAGGCGTCCCTCCCAGACCAGATAGCCTGGATCAGCGTTCGTACCCACCCCCTGCGTCACATAGATTTTTTCCGCCCGCGTCACCGGGCGCCGGCTCATATTCCCAATGTGGGCCCTATTTTTCTGGGCATTCGTCCCCGCCGCGCCACTGAAGATGTCGAGGAGCGCTTGCTGGACGTTAGGGAGCGAGGGGTCCATAGCGGAGTTGGGGCCATCAAACAAGTCATGAAAGGTCAGTAATTCCTGTTGGGTGCGCGAGATATAGCCATCGCCCACGAAAATAAAGACCGTCCCGGCAGGCGAGGCCGTAAAGAGGAGGTCGCGCCGGGTCACCGCCGTGCGATACACCTGAAACGTCGGCGTAAACGGTTGGTTGTACCGATCGGCAATCACCTGATCCCTTCCTGCCGTGATATCGGCTTGATTCTCATTGATATCCGTCGACGTAATTTGCGTGTTGAGTTGCTGATACTGCGCGTCCGTCAGGGTCGTTGCCGCGCCGCCCCAGACGAGAGACGTCCACGCGAGGAGCAGCCCGTATACCAGCGCCACACGACGATGCATAGTGCTTTTACTCCTAGTTGCTAGCGATCAATTGATGTTTGCCGTCTGCCTGGGAATACGAGAACCCCAGATCAAACCACCCCATGCCTGCGGCCGTAGCGGGGCAGGTGATGGTGAGGGAAATATTGGGCGACGGCAAAAAGCCCGCCGTGCTCAGCGTCAACACTTGGGCGTTTGTACATTTAAGACTAATTCGGGTGAGCGTGCCGTCCGTCACCGTGCCACTCATGGTAATCGTCAGCGTCCCAGCTGCCCCGGTCATGGTATAGCGGCACAGCGCGGCAATCTGGGCATTACAGTTGAGCGTGGTGGCGGTGCCCGTACTCGTGGTCACGCCCCGCCCGACGCCCTGCGTCGTGGCCACGGAGCCATACTTGGCCGAGGTGGCATTATAGAGCACCTTCACCCGATCCGTCGTGGTGCCGTCCCCCGTCGTGGCCGTGGGCAGCGGAATGCCGTTTTCGGTGGTATAGATGGGGTGCCAGGTGAGCGCGCGCGGGGTGGTAGATTTGAAGCGAAACGACAGTTCCTGCTCGTCGGTGGGATTGCCCCCCGTCCCAACAGGCGCGTTGATCGTGAGATCCCCGGTAATGCCATCGACCACCACGATATCGGTCGTGTCCAGATTGGGTGTAATGGATAACGGTGTTCCGCCAGGCGTATAGGGGACGGCCTTGGGGACGAGCTGCTTATTCGAGACCTTTTGCGCGCCGGTGAGGGTGACGACATTGCTGATATCCAGGGCGAACGCGGTACAAATCGTCGTGCCATCAGGGCGCCAGCCGCTCACAAAGTTGTTACTCCCGCAGTTGGTGAGCGTGCCCGCCCGCAGCTTGTTCAGGCGCACGTTACTCTGGTGCATCCGTCCGCCGAGTTGCTGCGCCTCGCTCAGGGCGAACGTGCCGCTGGTAAGCAGGAGAAGCAGGCAGAGCAGGCTTCGTCGCATCATGAGCGCTCCCTTAGGACAATACATACTAAAACTCACCGCAGGACACGACAATATTGATCCGGGTCGCCGCCGTGAGCGCCGTCGCGTAGGTGGCCTGGAGCGTATCGCCGGTCGCCAGTTGAATATAGGGATTGCCGTCGCTATCGAGCGGCAACCCCGCCCAGAGCGTGGGCGCGAGGAGATTGAGCGCGGGCGTGCCGTTGACAAAGCCCTGGCTCTGAAGCGTGAGTGCCGCCACCCCGCCAAACCGCAGCCCCCCGCTCACCACCTGCACCGTCACCAGATGGGTCGTCGTCCCATCATCCGTGGTGAGCCACATGGCATTACAGCGGGCACCGTTGGTCCCCGCCGTATAGAGCGTTTTGTAGGTGCCAGCGCTATCGGTTCCCTGGACAAACTGCACTTTGCCCACGGTGGGCGTTTGCATAAACACCGGGCTATTGGGCGTGACTGCCGCCCAACTCGACCCCGCCAGGAAGGCCCCTAGCAGGGCCAGGAAGCCCATCACTCGTCGTCGACGCATCCTAGAGCCCTCCTGCATGCGCATGGGCACTGAGGGCCGTCGTGGCGGTCACAAAGGCCGGGACGCCGCCGCCTCCGCCGCCGCCGCCGCCGCCTGGCCCGCCGCCCGTCAGTTGCATATGGGTGCCGTCGTAACACACCGTAATGATCTGTCCACTGGCAATGTCATTGGCGGCCAGGTCCGTCGACACCGTTGACACAAATTTCCGCAGTGCCTTGACGCCCCGACCGTTAATATTGAGCGACGCCGCCCCCGTCACCGTGTGGTTGGCCTGAAACATAAAGCATTGATTGGTCACATAGGCGCCAATGGCCGGGTTGAGCGTCAACAC
>Ga0075428_100004628_pt1 | contig 15225 bp, 15 predicted proteins | sample RhiMetdeltSRZDD2_FD_75291 | JGI IMG/M metagenome (GOLD analysis project Ga0075428, IMG submission 75291) | Populus rhizosphere microbial communities from Tennessee, USA - Rhizosphere MetaG P. deltoides SRZDD2 | ecosystem: Host-associated > Plants > Roots > Rhizosphere > Soil | place: USA... | reverse complement strand
GTTGGGCGTCATGGAGAAAGGACTCATCCGGTTTGCCGAGCATCAGATGGACACACAAGAAAAACGACGGCGAGTATACTATTCGTGGGTAGTGTTCAGGCATCTGACATTCGATCTAAAAGCGATCGCGGAACTCCTCAACCGTCATTCAATCGCGCTAATTCTCATTACCGGGAAATTTGACAAAGTGATACGCTCTAAGAGCATGGACAAGCTGCTTTTTCACGTAAAAAAATATCGTCATGAGATCTTGGAAACCGGACATAACGGTCTCATTAATGGAGCAGCAGAAATGCTCAGGGACCACCCCGATAAGGACCTTTTCAACAGTGAAATTTGAGTATCGCTACCTGCCAAAAGTCCCGGAAATTCTACGCGAGAAAATGAAATATTCCCTCCGAATACACACAAAATGCTTGTATTTTTGCGGCGTCAAATCCGCGTTTTAAATCCATGATTTTATTCTTCCGTACGAAGGCCAACACCATTTATGCTGTTGGCACGGCACAGCCTTTGCAAAATTCAGATATTCAGAAGCTTACCTGGCTGTTTAACACGGCAGAGCAGCTGACTGCAAAGGAAGTTGAAGGCAACTTTCTGGGGCCACGAAAGGAAATGATCACCCCATGGAGCACAAACGCCGTGGAAATCACTCAAACGATGGGTATTGTGGGTATTGAACGCATCGAAGAATTCCACATCGTGTTGAACGCTGACGTAAAACACGACCGAATGCTTCAAGTGTTGTACGACAAACTTGATCAGGACCTATTCACAATACATCATACACCTGAACCGATAACTGAAGTAGTTGATATTGGCGCTTATAGTCAATCTGAAGGGCTGGCTTTAAGCAATGAAGAAATACTGTACCTGGAAGGTGTGGCCCGGGAGTTGGAGCGCAACCTCACTGATAGCGAGGTTTTCGGATTCTCGCAAGTAAACTCCGAACACTGCCGGCACAAAATCTTCAATGGAACTTTTATCATTGACGGAAGTGAAAAGTCAACAACGTTATTCCAACTTATCAAGAAGACTTCTAAGGAACATCCAAATTTCCTCGTGTCTGCTTATAAGGATAACGTTGCATTCATGAAAGGGCCACGGATCGAACAGTTTGCTCCTGAAAGACAGGACATCGCCGACTACTTTAAGATCGTGGATATAGACTCGGTTATTTCCCTCAAAGCAGAGACGCATAACTTTCCTACAACGGTAGAACCATTCAACGGTGCCGCCACTGGTTCGGGCGGCGAGATCCGCGATCGGCTTGCGGGAGGAAAAGGATCGTTGCCACTGGCAGGAACAGCGGTTTATATGACTTCTTATCCCAGACTTGAAGGCGAACGCGGTTGGGAGAAGAAATTTCCCGAACGCAAATGGTTATATCAGACACCGCAGGAGATCCTCACAAAAGCATCGGATGGAGCTTCCGACTTCGGAAATAAATTCGGACAACCTCTTATTTGTGGAAGCGTGCTCACATTCGAGCACTTCGAAAACGGAAAGAAGTACGGTTACGATAAGGTCATCATGCTCGCTGGTGGAATCGGGTTTGGCAAAGAAAAGGACAGCCAAAAAGAACATCTTAAAGCCGGCGATAAGATAGTGTTGCTTGGCGGAGATAATTACCGGATCGGCATGGGTGGTGGCGCTGTGTCATCTGTAGCGACAGGTGAATTTGCCAACGCGATAGAACTCAATGCAATACAACGTTCCAATCCAGAGATGCAGAAGAGGGTGATGAACGCGATCCGCGCTATGGTGGAATCCACTGAGAACCCAATCATTTCGATCCATGATCACGGTGCTGGTGGTCACCTCAACTGTTTGTCCGAGTTGCTCGAGGAGACTGGTGGATCGATTAATCTTGACAAGCTGCCAGTTGGTGATCCAACTCTGTCAGACAAAGAGATCATAAGCAATGAATCTCAGGAGCGCATGGGTCTTGCCATCAAAGCAGAATCTCTTGAGATCCTTCACAAAGTATCGGACCGCGAACGTGCGCCATTTTATGTCGTAGGCGAAGCGAATGGAAATCAAAAACTTACTTTTCAGAAAAAAGGTCAGGTACAGAAACCAGTAGACCTAAAAGTAAATCACCTTTTTGGTTCGTCTCCTAAGACGGTTATTTCGGATACGACTATCCCGGCCAGCTTTAAACCCGTTGAATACAACACTGAAAAGCTGCATGATTACATTGAAGAAATATTACAACTTGAAGCCGTAGCCTGTAAGGATTGGCTCACCAATAAAGTAGACCGTTCAGTTACGGGGAAAGTCGCCACCCAACAAACTTGCGGACCGATCCAGCTTCCCCTGAACAATGTTGGAGTGATGGCGCTCGACTTCGTCAATAATAAGGGAGTGGCAACCTCCATCGGACATGCGCCTGGAGCTGCGTTGATAGATCCCTCAGCAGGAAGCAAGCTCGCTATTGCTGAAGCGTTAACCAACATCATATGGGCTCCGCTAACTCACGGGCTCAAAGGTGTTTCGCTTAGTGCGAACTGGATGTGGCCCTCAAAAAATAAAGGCGAGGACGCACGATTGTATAAAGCTGTTGAAGCAGTCAGCGATTTCGCTATAAAACTCGGAATAAACATTCCAACCGGTAAGGATTCGCTTTCAATGACCCAGAAATATCCCGACGATACCGTCTATGCGCCGGGTACCGTGATAATTTCTGCCGTTGCGGAAGCAAGCAACATTAGAAAAACGATATCTCCTGTCATAGAACCTATCGAAGGGTCGAAGATTGTTTATATCAATCTTTCCAGTGATACTTTTAAGCTGGGTGGAAGTAGCCTGGCGCAAATCCTTAACCTTCTGGGTAACGAGGTGCCTACTGTAAAAGATGAAAAATATTTTGCAAGGGCATTTGACACGGTACAGGACCTTATCAAAAAAGACTTAATAACGGCCGGGCACGACATTTCCGAAGGAGGAATGATCACCGCGTTGTTGGAGATGTGTTTCGCCCAACCTGATACCGGCGTTACACTGAACCTCCAGCCGTTGGGTGATGATCTCATTAAGATCCTTTTTAGTGAAAACCCGGGCCTGATCTTTCAGGTAACTAATGAAGACGATGTGATAGCCTCGCTTGGCAAGGCTGGAATCTCTTGTCACACTTTAGGCCATGTTACGTCCGAACGAAAGATCACCATACATCATAACAGTGATCTTTTCAAGTTCAAGATCGATGAGCTAAGAGATACATGGTTCAGGACTTCGTATCTGATGGATAAAAAACAGAGACCGGTCGCCCATGCGGAGAAAAGATATCACAATTTCAAGAAGCAGGTTCTTGAATATAATTTTCAGCAAAGCTTCGACGGACTGTTCAGGACATACGGCATTGATCAACGAAGAAGGACACCATCGGGAATAAAAGCCGCTATCATTCGCGAAAAAGGTGTTAATGGCGATCGTGAAATGGCCTATACATTATACCTGGCAGGATTTGATGTGAAAGATATTCACATGACTGATCTCGTGTCAGGGCGTGAGGATCTGTCCGATGTTAACATGATCGTCTTCGTTGGTGGTTTCTCCAATTCTGATGTGCTAGGTTCAGCAAAAGGATGGGCCGGTGCATTTTTGTATAATCCGAAAGCCAAGCAGGCACTCGACAATTTTTACAATCGTAACGATACGCTTAGCCTAGGCGTTTGTAATGGATGTCAATTGATGATGGAGCTTGGGTTGCTTTACCCCGAATGGAAAGATCATCCGAAGATGCATCACAATGGATCAGGAAAATTCGAATCTACATTTATCAATGTAACCATTCCTGAAAACAACTCTGTACTTATGAGTTCGCTTGCAGGAACAAGACTAGGTGTGTGGGTGGCACACGGCGAAGGACGTTTCGAATTATCCGAGGACAAATCAAAATTCCAGGTAGCGGCGTCTTTTTCACATGTTGAATATCCTGGAAATCCAAACGACTCTGATTTTGCTGTTGCAGCGTTGGCGTCGAAAAATGGACGACATTTGGCTATAATGCCTCATATTGAACGGTCCCTGTTTCCATGGAACTGGGGATATTATCCGAAAAATCGAATGGGCGACGAGATATCTCCCTGGATTGAGCCGTTCATCAATGCGAGAGAGTGGGTAAAAAAACATTCGTGATCGTCAAACAAAAGGTTCTTGCCAGGTGTTGTTAGGACGAACTAATAATACTATATTCAACACTAGTTTAATTTAGTTAGGTCTAAATGTTGATGGCATGAAAAAAATCTACCCCTACATCTTTTTGCTAATTCTCTTGGGTTCCTGTCTGGGATATAAGGAATTACCGGTTGAGTACGACTACAGTTACAAGGGCAATTTCAAAAAGTACAGGACGTATGACATAATGAAACCAGCTGGTCCGAGTGATTCGACTATGACCAATGAGATCATTGAAAAATCGATCATTGCTCGGATGAAGTTCCTTGGATACCGACAGAATCCAAATAAACCTCACCTTATTATCGGCTTCAAGATGTTTTCTGACAGCCTGAGGTTCAACGGCTATAGTCAGCCTGAGATTGAGGAATGGGTTAAATCGCAGAATGAAAACATGAACTACGATCAGCAGAAGTATAACATGAATACAGGTACATTGCTGATCCAGTTTTATGACAGGCGCCAGAACCGGTCCATCTGGCAAGGATATGCCACAACCCAGTACGGTTCAATCGATTTCAATAACAGTCGTCACCTCAGAAACGCGGTAATTTCGATCCTTGACAAATACCGTTTTTGGGCTGAAGGATTCATGGAAGGTGCTACTGCAACAGCAGACGAAAAAGACCTCTAAAATTTCCCAGCAGGGGTAAAAATTCTGAAAATTAGTTCTACATTTGCAAGCCCAAAAAACGGGTTCCCGGTAGGCTATCGGGTAAACTGTCCGATGGTGTAACTGGCAACACGCCTGATTTTGATTCAGGAAAGTCCAGGTTCGAGCCCTGGTCGGACAACGGATTTTTGAATCCCGCATTGCGGGATTCTTTGTTAATCGTTAAATCGTTGATCTTCGGATTGACTCATTAACGGATAGCAGTAAGCGACACAACGACATGTCTGTAAAGATTTTCAGCGGAAGAGCTACCACCTACCTGGCCGACAAAATTGCCAACGCATATGGCGAGCCGTTGGGTGAGGTAAACTATCAACAGTTCAGCGATGGGGAGATGTCTCCATTTATTGCTGAGTCTGTACGCGGCCATGAAGTCTTTATCATTCAATCGACGTTTCCGCCTGCTGATCATTTAATGGAGCTACTGTTGATGGTAGATGCTGCGAAACGTGCAAGTGCTTCCAGTATAAACGTCGTCATTCCATATTTTGGATATGCGCGACAGGATAGAAAAGACAAACCTCGGGTTGCTATTGCTGCAAAGCTTATTGCCAACCTGATATCTGCCGCAGGGGCTACACGCATAATGGCATGTGACCTGCATGCGGACCAGATTCAAGGGTTCTTCGACATACCGGTTGATCACCTTGATGGTTCGTACATATTTGTCCCTTACCTGAAATCGCTTGGGCTAAGCGACATAATGTTCGCATCGCCCGATGTCGGAGGGATCAAACGGGCAAGGAGCTTTGCTAAGTTCTTTGATGCCGAGCTTGCTGTTTGCGATAAGTTCAGGAAAGAAGCAAACAAGGTAGAGTCGATGCGATTGATTGGTGAAGTCGAGGGAAAGGACGTGGTACTTGTTGACGACCTTATCGATACAGCAGGTACGATCTGCAAAGCAGCCGCTCTTTTGAAAGACAAGGGAGCAAAGACCGTAAGAGCCGTATGTACTCATGCAGTTCTTTCCGGCAAGGCGTATGAGAACATTGAAAATTCGGTGCTGGAGGAAATTGCAGTATCCGATACAATTCCTTTGAAGCAGACGTCTTCAAAGATAAAAGTGCTGACGGTGTCCACATTGTATGCGAAAGCGATCCGTAAGATCCACGACAATGAATCCATTAGCTCATTATTTATTAAACTTTAATTTTTAAACGTAAACAAATAAACAATTATGAAAACCATTGAGATTATAGGGTATCGAAGAGCAAATCTCGGTAAGGGTGATTCACAACGCCTCCGCGATGAAGGACTTGTTCCTTGCGTATTGTACGGAGGTGACAACCAGGTTCATTTTTATGCACCAATGATTCTTTTCCGGGAAGTCGTGTACACGAACGAAGCACACTTTGTGCACCTTAACATTGAAGGCGAGGAATCACAAGCTATTCTCCAGGAAGTTCAGTTCCATCCCGTGAGTGAAGTTATTCTTCATGCAGATTTTCTCCGTATTACGGAAGACAGAAAGATCAAGATGAGCATCCCTGCGCGTTTGGTCGGTCAGGCTCCTGGAGTAGATAAAGGGGGTGCGCTTGTACAAAAGAGGTCTGCATTGAAAGTTTATGGCTATCCTAAAGATATGCCGGATCATATCGACGTTGATGTTTCCACACTTGACTTCCACCACGCGATCAAAGTGTCCGATATCAAAGTCGCTGGTCTTGAGTTCAAAGATCCTAAGCAAGCGTCTGTTGCCGTGGTTGAAGTTCCTCGCTCTGCCAAGCTTGCTGCTGAAGAAGCTGCTGCTGCAGCTGCCGCTCCTGTTGCTGAAGGTGCCGCTGCTCCTGTTGCTGGTGCTGCTCCTGCCGCTGGCGGTGAAGCGAAGAAAGCTGAAGCTCCTAAGAAGGAAGAAGGAGGCAAGAAGAAAGAGTAATTGTAATACAAGCGAAGGCTTCAATGTCTTTGATTTGTTCAACTATAAATCCCCTGGCTACATGTCGGGGGATTTTTGTTTCTTGACAACAGATTGAATCATAGATTCACCTTATGAAATTTCTTATTGCAGGGTTGGGCAACATTGGACCGGAGTACGAGCTTACGCGGCATAACATTGGTTTCCTTGTACTTGATCAGCTTGCAGACCAGCATAAAGTTGATTTCACAACCGAACGCCATGCGCAACACGCCGAATTCAAATTCAAAGGAAAGAGTATACATCTGATAAAACCGACCACATACATGAACCTCAGCGGGAAAGCCATTTCCTTCTGGCTGCAGGAGCTGAAGATAGGTAAAGAAAATCTCCTGGTGGTAATTGATGATATAGCCCTTCCATTTGGAAGTCTGCGATTGCGGCCAAAGGGCAGCTCGGCCGGACACAACGGATTAAAAAATATCGAGATGCTTCTCAACGGTCAGGACTATGCGCGTTTACGTTTTGGTATTGGAAACGATTTTGGAAGAGGAAACCAGGTAAATTATGTTCTCAGCAAATTCAACCACGAAGAATTCAAGAAGCTGCCGGACATCATGATCAAAGCGAATGAGATGATACTTTCTTTTTGTACTCAAGGGATCGAACGGACCATGAGCCAATTCAATGATTGATTTTTAATCTAGTGATTGGACGTGATTAATTAGTCGTGCGGTCACTGCGCGTATTTCTTCTCCGCTATCAACTGCCCATCGTCGTTGTAACTTCTTACATATGCAAGCGTGCCATCATGATGATAGCCCTTATCGGTACCAAAAGGAATTTTGTCTTTCTGCGTATCAGATTTTGGTTCTAAATAATTCAGCACATTCCTTGTGTATTCGGCAACCAGGACCCCATTCTCGTACATTTTCATGTGTTGCAAAAACCTGCCATCAATCAACTCAGAGTTCCACTGTTCCTTAATCAGAAATTGTTCGCCGTGTTTTTCATAGATGCGCCTTGACAGTGTATTGCCATGTTCATCATATAACAGGCTATCTCTAAACTCATGCGTATCTAATTCCTCTGAACGGTGTCCGTGATAAACCCATTCACCGACCTCGACGAAATTAAAAGTTTGGGGATCTTCTGTTTTAAGAATTCTAAGTTTCCCCCTCAAAAGGCAATGTCGGGCAGGATCGTTGAATTCGATCTGTCTGGTTATCTCTCCGGTTTGCTCAATAGCGTATTTATCTTTGGCAGTTAACATGTTCGCCTAGACTGAATGTTGCGTCATCGCACTTACTTACAAGTCCAAAAAATATGGCGGCGGGGCACAACTGCGTTAAAAAAATGAATGCCGCGGGTAGATTTGCCAACAATAATATCCTGAAGGTAAACAATTTTCTGCGAAATCGCCATTTTATAGCCAGCCCTGTACACAACCCTAGCGCTATTCTCCAAGCCTAATCGTCAGATTTCCAAAAATTAACGATGAAAGCAATTGAAGGCGACTCTGCTTAGCCTAACTCGGCGTACCCTTGCTTGTTTGCCGTTCTGGCAATTATCGAGAATGCCACACCCAAATTACTCTATCGTCAAACTAAGATTTGCTTAAGGTGATCCCAGTACTTCAACAGACATCTTCCCTTCCTGAGAGTGACTTTTTACAATTACCGGTCTGGCATACTCCACTTTGAGGTCGCTGGCACCAACAGTTTCGTCCAACTCAATGGTGGGAATATCATATAGGTACAACTTGCCCATCCGTACAGAGCCAGCCATAGCAACGGAGGAGTTACCTGAGCCGCTTATTGATAAATTACCAATATGTTGTCTTATCCTGATATCGCTGCCAATTGGTTTCGTGAATAATCTGCTATCATGTAAGTAGATGAAATACGAAGCGATGTTGTATGGATCATAACTTCCCCGGACCGTCACTTCGCTCTTCTCTGCGATGACTACAAGGTCTTTTGAAAATATTCGGATGCGCCCTCCCTCCTGCGCTGCTGACACAAATAATGTATCATCCCTTTGTTCGGTACTCATATGCATAACGATACGCTCTTCCAATTCTAACGAAAATGAGTCCGCAGAAACTAAATCACACGAGACACCAGAAACTTTTACTACATGGACCTTTTCGAAATGTTTTGGAACAACAGGAAAATCGCTGCGCGAATTGATCCTCGTGAAATTCGAATGATGGAGCTTGTAGTTCATTGTCACTGGGATCGCTGCCACAAGGCCGATCGTAACAATCGCCAGACCTATGATGAGACGAGTGCTTTTTTTCATATCGTTCTCTTTTTAAGTTCATTCGAGTGTTTTTTGCAATATTTTTCAAAGTATGGATCGAGGTCGGAAAAATCCATTTCAAGCAATACCATGTTGCGAAAGAAAAAGGGCATGTCTTTTTCCGTGAATTGAGTTCGCCTGTAAACAAGGGCATTCTTCAGTCCGTTACCCGAGACTGACAGGCCAATTCCCCTTTCGTTGTGAAGGATCTCCTGGTTTTGTAAAAACTCATACGTCCGCATTACAGTGTTTGGATTTACAGCAAGGGTGATTGCCAGCTCGCGGACCGAAGGAATACGCTGCCCGGGTAGCCACTCGTGAAGTAATATTCGTTCGCAGACATGGTCGGCAATTTGCAAGTAGATGGGTTGCGATTCGCGAAAATTCATAGACTAGACGATTTGTTTTTCTCTCAATTTGAAATAGCTGAACACCCATAATATTGGAATGATCAAAAAAGAAAAAAAGACGGTAAAGACCGAGTTGAACCATCCAGGCATTTCCAGTAGTTTATTTCCATTCAGATCGAAAACTTCAAAGGATGTTAGTGCTCCGCGAAAATTTCCCAAAGGCAGGAAAAGGTGGTAGACGGCGGGCAACAACAATCGCAGGATCCAAAGTGCCAGGAAGACCAATGACGTTTTGAAAAAGCTGTATTTTGAAAAATAGAGACCGCCTGACACAAACAATGCGTGCAAAGCAAGGTACTTTAGGAATAGTTGATTTGCTGGTTCATCAAAAAATGGGTCGATGTAATTTCCCAATCGAAATATGTTTATGATTTCCCATTTCGTCCCAAAGAAGTGATTAGCCAAAGAGACCATGGTTGCATTGACCACATAAAACGCTGCGCTATAAACCAATCCATATACTACTACACCAAACAAAAAACCAACAATAACCTTCTCCAATGCAGTGGATGGCATCAATAAGAAACTTATTGCTTTTGGTTTGTCCCGGAGGTCGCTGAACAAAAAATTTGCAGTTAAAGCGCCTGATGCAGCCAACCCAAGAAAGTAATATGCAATTTGAAATTTGGGGGAAAATAAATTGGCACTCCAAATCGATAAGTAGAATCCCAACCAAACCGTCAGCAAACCTGTCGTGGTAGCCACCATGTATAAGAATTGCTTTCGGTTTTCGAACCAAAACCTGTCGATAAGTAAAAACTGTCGTCGCCAACTAAAATACTTGTTCATAATTAGTCATTTAATGCATATTGAATAGCCTCCGGATTAGTCATCGTAGCCTTGTATAATGTCTCAAGGTCAACATTGCTTTCGGTTTCCCCATCGTTCACCGTGATGAGGATGTTTCCTCCAATAACAGGTTCTTTGAAGAACGCTGCGTTCGCTTCTTCCAGATCAGGTGAGATCTTGAAAGCCAACTTCCTTCCAATTTCTTCAATGCTCCTGTGCAACACTATCCTTGTGTTATCAAGAATAATAATATGGTCCACGAGATTACTTAAGTCCTGCACCTGATGAGAACTTATCATTATGGTTGTATTATCGTCTAAAGACTCGACGATAGCTCTTCGCAGTTGATTCTTGCTAATGATATCCAATCCGTTAGTCGGCTCATCCATCAGCAGGAGTGAAACCTGACAGGCAAGTGCAAAACTTATGAGGACTTTTTTCTTTTGACCATAACTCATTTTTAGAAGAGTATGATCGGGAATTTCAAAGAGCGCGAGGAAATGACGGAACCGCTCTTCATTGAATTGAACATAGAATCGTCCATAATGTCGAATTAATGAATTAATGGAAACGTCAGGAAGATAGAATTCCTCAGGGATCATAAAGATCCGTTGCAGGAAATCGGGATTTCTATCGGCCGGATTAAATCCAAGGACTTCAACAGACCCGAATTGCGGGTTAAGTAATCCCGCGATGTTGTAGAGCAGTGTTGATTTGCCCGTGCCATTCCGGCCGAGGATACCGTAGACACTTCCCGGCATTACCGTGAGATCAATTCCTTCGAACACGCTGGTACTGCCATAAGCAAAGTGCATATCCTTTATGAAAACCATCCCTTTCATAGTGTACTATTTAAGTAGTACACTAATATGCAGGTCTTCTTTCAAAAAACCAAATGAATTGTGGAAATCAATACCAGCCGCGGCAGGGCGAATTAACTATGGATTACTACTATAACGATCCTTATAAAGCTCATCCTCTCTTTTCCTTTTCTCGATCCTCTCCTTCAACACATACGTGACAAGATTGATCCATGTCGGGTAACGATCACGTTTTAATATGAGGTTCAACACGGGCTCGATCCTCATTTTTCCAAACTCGAGAAACACCTCTTGCAGGTCCTTAAAACGATCATGATTCGAGGCCGCTACTTCGAATTCCTTCTTCCATGCTTTAATGTTGAAATGAAATCTCCGCTCCAGTTCATCCCAGACTTTGTCGATGTCCTCTACTTCAAAGACGTCGCGAATGTATTGGACCGATAAAGGCACCTTTGCCATGACCCCACTTTAGAACAAACTTCCCTGCCCCTCATTGCCTCCTCCAGACTTCTGGGACTTCTTTTTCTTCGGCGTCTCCTGAGGCGCGCTAACTGTACCACTATCTGCATCAACCACTTCCTGGTACACCTGCGGCTCCATAACTTTTGGAACGTCGGTCTCTTCTGTCTTGCTCGTGATAAGCTTGCTGATAGTATGTCCATCCATCAGTCCCGTATCAAACGGCTGACATAAAGCCATGACATCATCTTTGGTGAGATTGGGATTAAGCCAGTCTTGTTCGTATTGCCGCGGGATGATCACTGGCATTCTTTTCTTGCTGTTGTGAACTTTCTCCATCAGTTTGTTCGCCGTTGTGGTGAGCACTGTGTAGGTGTAAAGCTCCTGGTCGGTTGAGCGGTCTTTCCACCTCGAATAAAGTCCCGCAATGGAGAACATCGGCTGGTTGGGAATAGTGAGATAGTAAGGGACCTTTGACTTTCCTTTCTCATCCATCCAACGCCACTCAAAAAAACCTGAGCATGGAATCAAGCATCGTTTGTTTTCTGTGGCTGAGTCCCTGAACGAAGGTTTATCATACATTTCTTCAGAGATGCAATTCAGTGTTTGTACCCGCAGCCTCAGTCCATCCTGCAGCGATTTGGTCCACCAGGGAATTAGTCCCCAGTTGTAGGGCAGCAATTCGTTTTTGCGTTCTGCCGTAACGATGGGGCTTACTTGAAAATCAAACCCGTTTTCATGGTAATGCGGAGTATAGATTTCGGCCATGACGTCGCTGTAGCTGGCAGAATAATAATCTGACAGGTAGTCGATGCTGTTCACCAAGGATTTATGATAGCACATAGAGGAGAGGTCTAAGGGTATAGAGGTATAGGGGTATAGGGTGTGGTTCGCGTAAATATTGAATTAAATATACTGATGCCAGTCAAAAAAAGATCCAAATTGCAAACTAAAAAAATTAGTTTTTTCTTGACCAATTAAACTAATATAATTAGTATTGCCTCACGCTATCGACATTCAGCATATATAATGACAATAACCAAAACCATTAAAATTATGCTACAGACCCATTTTAACCCTGTTCAGTCCTTCCCTGTGGAAGACCGCTTTATTAGGGACTGGTTCACGGCTGTGATCGAGTCCTATGACCTTACTGGCAGTCCCGTGCTCACTAGCTTTCGGAACTACGAGATCAATTATGAATTCCAGCAGCCGAAAGATTTTGTTAACCGCGTGATTTTCCTGGGACGACAAAGGGTGACGCTCATCGCTCAGAAAGTGAATGTGGAATACAATTCCCGAAACGGTTATCCCATCATCAGAATTATCAAAAAAAATAGGCGCAAACCACTACTTGCTTATGGAAAAGATTGAAGGCATCAGCTACAAAGTACAGTACGTTTTTACTATTGCATCGCTTGTTCATGTAATGCCGAACCTCAGGCAGACAGGTATCGACGTTCCAAGAGTAGTGCGGGACTGCTGGGAAGAATATGACCTCAGCGACCGCAAGGATTCTCCCGAGACTTTCTTTTTAAAGTACGGCGTGCGGGTAATAAATCCGCTGCTGAACAAAAAGCTGAACCGGCCAAAAGATCACCCTACGTTCAATGATATTCTGGAGTATTCATTGGAAGAGGTGATGGCCAAAGATCAGAACCTGCAACGGGAGTTGAGGAAGTTGAAAAAGGTTTGAGTGGCAGAGACATCTGGAAAGTATTGGTATGTTTGCCCCCTAACCCCCTAAAGGGGGAACGCGAAAATTTTTCATCATGAAACACCAGGTACACGTGGCGATCCAGATCGTTCCAATTTCCAAGCAGCACCCCTATCCTATTATTGATAAAGCCATCGACGTGATCAAGAACTCAGGAGTTGATTACCGCGTGGGTGCGATGGAAACGGTGATGCAGGGACCTTATGATAAGCTTATGGATATTGCGGAAAGAGCGCAAGAAGCATGTTTGAAATCCGGCGCAGATGAAGTAGTGGTAACGTTAAGGGTACATGCTAAGCGTGATGGCGATGTAAGCTGGGAGGAGAAGCTAGAGAAATATACCTAATGCCTTCCATTTGAATATCCATTCTCGCTGATGCCCAGCGATCTGTAAATACCGGACTGAAGGTCATCCGAAGCTCTTTCAATTTTGTTAATGTATTGCCCCGTGTTGAAGATACTTATGTCCTGAAGGCTCAGTTGGCAGAGACCTTTGATGGTTGCCATAGAACTTTTTATCTCCGCGGAGACTCGTTTCATTTGTTGGTTGCGTTCATCGAGTGATTTAAGCAGATGTATATGATGGGTCTCTAATTCCATCGTCCGTTCTTTGACCTTCTGTTCCAACAAAAAATTAGCAAGCCTCTTCTGTTTCACATTCTGAGTCAATATGACGGCGATAGCAATAGACAGAATTGCTACAATACAGACACCGATGTTGATCGCCTTCTGCCTAACGATCACATCATCGCTTAACTCTAATATTTTTGCCTGCGCTTCTATTTTGGCTTTGTTCTCCCGCTCAAGATACTCCGCTTCAACCTTCATCAGGTTTGTTGTAAGCTGTTCGTTATACACGCTATCTCTAAGGTCTATGTACTTGGCCTGATAATGAGCAACCTGATGGATGTTTCCACGTTGCTGGTAAAATTTCGACAGCTGACCATATAGCTCAAGGACCCCCTGGGTGTAATAAGTGTCGCCAGATAAAATCGCATCTGCCTCTCTAATCATCTTATTAGCAGCAGGGATGTTTTTTGTAGATATGTATATCCGCAATAAGTAAACCAAGTTGTCCATCTCGAAACGCTGGTCTCCTTTTTCTTTGACAAGCTCATAAGAGCGTAAGAAATGCTTTTCGGCAACGGCCATGTCCTTTAGACCATATGCTATCAGACCGCGATTGAAATTGGCCTTTCCTATGAAGTACGAAGAGCAGGTTCCATCACACCATTTGAAAACCTTATCAGTGAACTCTTGGGCTAGAGTATAGTTTTTTTTGTAGACATGACAGAGCCCGATGTTCATCAATGTAGTTTCATAATCATACATGTCCTTTGTTTTTTCCTTAATGTCCATTGATCTGCTATAGTAATACAGGGCCTTATCCAGGTCATCGAGCTTGAAGTAAACCAGACCGATGTTGTTGAACACTGCAGCTATTTCACGGGAGTTTTCCTCGGGACCGGACAGCTCCAAAATCCTAAAAAAGCAGGTCAGTGCTTTGTCGTAAAGCGCTTTGTGGTTGTACACGAGCGCCATTCCATTCAGGATCTTCCTGGTTTCTTCATCAAATCCATGTCTTTCCGAAATAGGAAGAATTTTTTCCGCGACCACCATCGATGAATCCATTTCATCAAAGCGCCGGTGGAGGAGAGATTTGAGGCGACCGCTTTTTACCATCAGCAAACTATCGCCAATAGAAGAAGACAGTTCTGTAGCCTGATTTATGTAGTCCATAGCGACTTTATTGTCATTATCCGTGTAGTGGTAAGCAAGTTCATAAAGGACCTGACCGCGTCGTGGCCCAGATTCTTTTTCGAGGACAGATTTTAGTGAGTCGATCTTTTGGTCTTGAGCATGACACGGTTCTATCAATGTATGACCCGCAGTGATAGCAAAGAAATAGACCAGAATTTTCGGGCGGGTGAACGCAATAGCCAGGATCGAATTTGTAAGGGCTGCAATGCGAAGGTTAACTTCCATAAGGACGCATAATACATTTGGGGAAATATAAT
>Ga0075428_100004627_pt1 | contig 15226 bp, 12 predicted proteins | sample RhiMetdeltSRZDD2_FD_75291 | JGI IMG/M metagenome (GOLD analysis project Ga0075428, IMG submission 75291) | Populus rhizosphere microbial communities from Tennessee, USA - Rhizosphere MetaG P. deltoides SRZDD2 | ecosystem: Host-associated > Plants > Roots > Rhizosphere > Soil | place: USA... | reverse complement strand
CGGCTGGTGCGACAGCGCCCGGGCGATGGTGAGCCGCTGCTGCTGGCCGCCGGAGAGCGCCGTTCCCAGGCTGCCGAGCCGGTCCTTGACCTCGTCCCACAGCGCCGCCTGCCGCAGACAGCGCTCCACGAGGTCGTCCAGCTGGCTCTTGGCCCTGAGCCCGGCGGCCCGGGGTGCGAAGGCGACATTGTCGTAGATGGACAGCGGCAGCCCCACGGGAAGCGGCGCCACCATGCCGATCCGCCGCCGCAAACCGAAGACGTCCTTGACGTGCCGGATGTCCTCGCCTTCCAGGCGGATGCGTCCGGAGACCTTGGTCCCCGGCACGAAGTCGATGGTGCGGTTGAAGCATCGCAGCAGCGAGGACTTGCCCGATTGGGCGGGACCAATGATGCCGAAGATCTCGTGGCGGCGGATGTCGAAGCTAATGCCGTGGAGCACCTCCTTGCCGGCGTAGGACAGGCGCAGATCCTCGACCTCGATGCAGCGCAGGGGTTCGCTCACAGCGCTCACCATTTCTTGCGACCGCGCAACCAGAGCCGCAAGGTGATCGACAGGGCGTTGACGGCGAGCACGGTGCCGAGCAGCACCACGGCGGTGGCGAAGGGCAACGACTCGGGCACGTCCGGCACCTGGGTGGAAACGGTGTAGAGATGCATGGAAAGTGCCATGCACTGATCCGTGGGCGAGTACGGGAACAAATCGCCCCGCTGCACGGCCTTGAAGAACACGGCGCCGGTGAACATGATCGGCGCTGTCTCCCCCGCCGTGCGGCTGACCTCGAGGATGACGCCGGTGAGGATGCCCGAGACCGAGTTCGGCAGCACGACTCCCCGGGTGGTCTGCCAGCGCGTCGCCCCCACGTTCCAGCAGGCCTCACGGAAAGCCTTCGGCACCGCATTGAGCGCCTCGCGGGTCGAGGTGATGATCACCGGCATGGTCATGATGGCGAGAGTGAGTGCAGCGGCGAGGATCGAGTAGCCCAGATGTGCGGCATAGACGAAGGCCCCCAGGCCAAACAGCGCATGGACGATGCTCGGCACTCCCGCCAGGTTGATCACGGCCATATTGATGGTGCGGTGGAACCAGTTGTCTTTGGCGTACTCGTTCATGTAGATCGCCGCCATCACGCCCACCGGCGCGGAAATGGCCAGGGCGCCGAGCACGAGGTAGACCGTGCCCACCAGGGCCGGCCAGATGCCGCCTTCAGTCATGCCCCGCCGCGGCACATCGAGCAAGAACTCGAGGGACAGCGACGGCCACGCCTTGAGCACCAGGTAGAAGACGAGGGCCACCAGCGGCAGGATGATCGCCGTGGCCATGGCCGCCAGCCCCAGGCGCACCATGCTCTCGGTGCGCCGCTTGCTGCGGGTGAAGGGTGTCTCGGCGAAGCGTACCAAGGCGACGTCGGTCATGTCACCGCTCCCGGCGCACGCCGCGCACGACGAGGTCCGCGGTGAGGTTGATGACGAAGGTGATGACGAACAGGAGTACGCCGGTGAGGAACAGAACGCGGTAGTGTTCCGACTGGGCCGGCGCTTCGCCGAGCTCGGCGGCGATGTTGGCAGTGAGGGTACGGACCGAGTCCAGGAGTCCATGGGGGATGTGTATGGCGTGGCCGGTGGACATGAGCACCGCCATGGTTTCGCCGACAGCACGGCCGACGCCGAGGAGGACGGCAGCCAGAAGACCATTCTTCGCCGCGGGAAGGAGCACACGGTAGACCGTCTGCCAGCGCGTCGCGCCCTGGGCGTAAGCAGCCTCGCGGAAGGTGTCCGGTACCGCCTTCAGCGCATCCTCCGCGATCGAGGTGATGATGGGAATGCACATCAGCGCCAGGATCACACCGCCGTTCAGGACGTTGACCCCGACCGGTGCTCCGGTCAGGTCGACGATGATCCGGCTCGTCACCGTGAGGCCGATGAATCCCCACACCACGCTCGGGATCGCGGCCAGGAGCTCGATCACGATCTTGAGCGTCTCACGCAGTCTCGGCCCGCAGAACTCGGAAACGAAGATGGCGGCCCCCAGGCTGAAGGGGACCGCGATCAGGACCGCGAGACCGCTGACACAGGCGGTGCCCACGATCAACCCCAGGATCCCGTAACGGACGTTGGAAACCGAGGTCGGGTACCACTCCACGCTGCCCAGGAACTGCAGCGGGGAGAAGCGATCGCTCACCAGGACGGGCGCTGCTTCACGGAAGACGAAGAAGAAGATCGCGAGCACGAAAACGATGGCGCTCACGCCGCAGAGGCGGATCAGCACCTCCAGAGCCCGCTCGCCGAGCACGGCCCAGAGCGGACGCCCCGGCAGGCCGCCCGCTGCGGCGCTCGAGGTTCGAAGCGTGCCCGGCCCCGCCGGGACGCCACCCGGTACGTCGTGGCCGGGAGGCGAGCCGACGCTCTCTGTCACTGCGTTCCGGCCACGGCAGGCACGGGGACGTAACCGCTGGTCTCGACGATCTTCTGCCCCGCCGGCGAGAGGATCCAGTCGATGTAGCGCTTGATCTCCCCCTCGGGCTCGCCGAGCGTGTACACCTGTAGCGAACGCGCCAGGGGATAGGTCTTGTCCAGCGTCGCCGCCACGGTGGGCGCCACGGACGCTGCCCCGGAAGCTGCGGCGAGCCGCAGCATCTTCACCGCCGGCGTGGCGTACCCCATGCCGCTGTAACCGATGGCAGTCTTCGTGCTGGCGACGAGCTCGACGACTTCCTTGGAGCCATTCATGTCTCGGGAGCCGAGCTTGAAGTCTTTCTTCTGCAGCACGTGCTCGCGGAAGAACTCGTAGGTGCCCGAGCTGGACTGCCGGCTGACGCGGACGATCTCGTCGTCCGTCACCCCGGGAAGGGTGATGCCGAGCTCAGACCAGCGGGTGACGGTGCCGTCTTCGGCGAAGATCTGGGCCAACTGCTCCAGCGTGATCTCCTCGAGAGGGTTGTCCTTGTGCACGTAGACGGCGAGGGCGTCGTAGCCGACGATGAACTCTTTGGGGACCTTGCCGGTGTTCTGCCGCGCCTGTTCGATCTCTTCCGGTTTCATGTTGCGGCTGGAGTTGGCGATGTCCACCGCCCCTTTCTCGAGAGCCGCGATCCCTACGCCCGAACCGCCGCCGGAAACCTCGACGTCCACGTGCGGGGCCACCTTCTTGTACTCCTCCGCCCATGCCTGAGCGACATTGACCATGGTGTCCGAGCCCTTCACCTGGATCGTCGCCGTCACGGCGGTGCCGCTCTCCGGGGCCTTCTCCCCGCCGCCACCGCCGCAGGCGCCAAGCCCGCCGGCGATGCCGAGCGCGAGGCCCGCGCCCAGCCAGCGCGCCAACCATTCCCCTCTCATTCCCCTACCTCCATTTCGCTGGGTCACATCTTGCCGCTGCCACGAATTGCCAAGACGAGATCGCGGATCTGGGTCTCCAGGTATGTGTAGGCCCTCTCGTAGGCGGAGCGCACGTCCGCTTCGCTCCCGGCGACGAGGCTCGGGTCCTCGACCGACCACTCGAGAAGCACGGCCTTGCGTGGCCGGCGCGGGAAGGCGCGCTTGGCCTCGGGGGCCAGCAGGACGATCACGTCTTGCTGCTCCAGGTTGTCGAGCTGGAGCAGTGCCCTGGGTGCCGCCCGGGGACCGTCGAGACCCTTCGCGGCCATGAAAGCGGTGGCGCTCGGCGGCAGCGGCAGCGGATCGAGGGCGGCGCTGCTGAACACGAAGCCCGCCTCGTCGCGGGCGCTGCCGATGGCCGCAGCCAGAGCGCTGCGGCTCGAGCTGCGCTCGTCCACGAAGAGCACGCGCAGGACCCCCGAGCCCGGATGCTTGGCGATCTCGCCGGTGCACAGGTACAGCGTTTCCATGCCGATGTTACGGGCCTGATCGGAAACGCGCTCGAGACGGCGGATCACCATGATCAGGGGGTAGAGGGCCTCGAAGGGCAGCTGTCCGTCCCGGAAGGCGCTGGTGAGATCGGTGATCAGCTTGTCGCGCACCAGATCCACGGTCTCGTCGGCCTCGATGGTCTTGCTCGCCAGCTCCGGATCCTGATTCACGAAGGACTGGATGGCGTCGTGCAGCATCGGTTCGGCGAGGGCGGCGATCTGTTCCAGCCGATCGAAGGGCAGCGGCGATTCGATCTGGCTGAGACGTAGCGCTTCCCGCGCGATGGCCTCGGCATAGTCGCCGACCCGCTCGAGCTCGAGGTTGATCTTGATGCTGGCGTAGGCGAAGCGCAGCAGCCGCGCCGCCGGCTGGTGGCGGACGAGGAAGCCGAGACACAGACGGTCGAGCTGCTTTTCCGCCTCGTCGATGTAGCGATCCCGGAGAATGACGGCGAAGGCGGCCTGGCGATCCCGGTCGAGGACGGCGCGGATGCTGGCCCGGACCGCCTTCTCCGCCAGAGCTCCCATCTCGACGATCTTGCTGCGGATCTGCTCCAGGTCCTGCTGGAGCGCCGCCTCGAGATGCCCCGCCATCGTCCGCTTCCTCCCTGGCCGGAGGCGTGCCTCCGGTCGACCGGAGCGGGCTGGCGCCCCAGCCGCGCTCGTCATGGTTGCGCTCGAACCTGAGGGACCATAGACGCGGAAGTGAAGATCCTGCAAGCGCCGAACGGGGGTCCGCCGGGGGTGGAAATAAGGTTCGAGGGGGGGCCGGTGCCTATCGATGTCTAGCGTTTGTATTTGTAACTGAAGAGGAACTCGAAGGGCGTGGTCCACACCTCACCGGTTTCCACCGGGGCGTCGTAGACGAAGTGCTCCGCCGCCTCGACGGCGCTCTGGGTGCACTCGTCGCAGTTGGGGATGCCGCGTAGCACCCGCACCTCGTGCACCCGTCCATCGCTACCCACCCGCGACTGCAACAGCACCGAATCCTCGATCTTGCGCTTGCGGATCACCTTTTCCGGCACGCTCGGGTGCTTGTAGATCCGCGGGCGCAGACAAAGCTCCAGGGGCTGGTTGCTCGGCGCAGGCTCTGGCTGCTCCGGCGTGGTCGCCTCCGGCACCAGAGCGGCGAGAGCGGGGGTGCCGGACGAGTCCGGTGGCGGCGCCGGCGACTCCGGCGGGGCCTCGGATTCCGGTGGTGGCGCCGGAGCCGCGGCAGGCGCGGCAGGTGTCTCCGGCGGCACGGGCGGGGGTTCAGGCGGAAGATCCACCTGCGGTTGCAAGCGCAAGGTGATGTTCTCCGTGAGCTGCAGGTCCGGGATCACCGGGGCCTGGAGCGGAGCCGGGCGACTCGGCGGTAGCGCCGGGGGCGCGTTTTGCGGGGGCCGGTCCTCGGGGCGGAGGAGGAGAACGAGGCCAGCGAGTGCAACAAAGCCCGCGAGCCCGCGCAGGAACCGCTTCGCTTTCCTCGAAATGGACATGGGCCCTCGCTCTCCCGAGAAAGATACCCCATCCCTGGTGGAACGCCAGGAAGGGGTCACCGACGTCGTTCAAGGGACTTGGGCCGTCGTTCGAGGACAGGGACGTGGATCGGCGGCTGCGCCGATCAAGGTGCTGCCGGGCGGCGGCCCTCGACATAGATGCGGTAGCAGGCGGCGGCGAGCGCCAGGGTCAGCGGCCCCAGCACGACGCCGAGGAAGCCGAAGAGCTTGAGGCCGCCGAGGATGGCGAGAAGGAGCCAGAGGAGCGGCAGCTTCATGCCGCGGCCGATGAGATAGGGGCGGAGCACGTTGTCCACCAGGCTCACCACGAGTGTGCCCCAGACAGCGAGGCCGATGGCGGCGCCGGTTCTCCCGGTGAGGTGCAAGCCGATCACGACGGGCAGCCACACGGCCACGGGGCCGACGAAGGGCACGAGCGCGGCGATGAAGGTGATGCTGGCGAGGAGCAGCGGCACTTGGGCCCCGGCGACCCAGTAGCCGAGACCGGCCAGGATTCCCTGCGCCGCCGCCGTCAAGATGACGCCGCGGAACACCGCGTTGATCGTGCGTTCGGCGATGGAGAAGAGGCGCTGCGAGTGCTCGGGCTCGAGGGGCAGCGCTTGCTGTGCCTGCCGCACCCAGCCGGGTCCGTGGCGCAGGAAGAAGAAGTACGAGATCACCGTGATGCTGAAACGGATCGCCATGGCGGGCAAGCTGCGTGTCAGCGTCCGCAGGCGCTCGAGCAAGAACTCTTGCAGGCCGAGGGCCATCCTCTGGATCTCCGCCTCGAGCACCACCGGACCCTGTGCCGGATCCACCCCCAGGACCCAGTGCGCCAGCCGGCGGAACGGCGAGTCCTCCAACCAGGTGGTGATCGCCTGATAGACATCGGGCCCGAGGGTGGACTGCAGCCGCGGCCACAGGTTCTGCACTTCGTCCACCAGGTTGAAGAGGACGAAGATCGAAGGCACGAAGATCACCGCCAGCGACAGCAGGGTGCTGAGCGCCGCCGCCAGCGTCGCCCGGCCGCGGACGGTGCCCAGAACCCGATGGTGCAGCGGGTAGAAGAGCACCGCGAGCGCCCAGCCCCAGAAGATGGGCTCGGCGAATTGGGCGTAGATGGTGATGAGGAGCGCGAGGATCGAGAGCGTGATGATGCCGAAACCGAGAGCCAGCGCCCGGCGGCGGAACTCCTGCACACCTTGGGGTTCGGGCCGGTCGGAGGTTTCCGCGGGCCGCTCGGCGAAACCCTGCTGCCCCGACGGCGAGGCCACCGCGGGCCCACGGCGCTCGCGCCGCTCGCGCGGCGCGGGGAGGCTATCGCTCATGGCTCGTGCTCCAGGGCGGGAAGAGGGCGCCCGGCATACCGCTACTCCCCTTCGAGGACGACATCGTAGGTGCAACGCTCCACGCCGTCGCTGCCGTGCTCCACCGTCAGGATGGGATTGCCGCCCTCACGCGCCCATGCCTGCCAGGTGGCAGTCAGGCGCGGATCATCGGCGAACACGAGCTGGCAGGTCGAGCGACATCCGTCCATGGCCCCTGCCGGCGTGGTGCGAAGAAGTGCGCGCCATCGAAGCTCCTCCTCTCGCGAGAGGCCATACCGGCCGGCGCACGCTCTCTGCAATACGATGGTATCGTGGCCGCTTGCTGCATTCTCTTGCAGTGCTTTCTCATGACCCTGCAGCACCGCGGCCAGGCCGCTCCTCAGCAGCTCTGGCGCCAAGTCCGTTTCGACCGCCCCGGCCTCCTCCGTCCTGGCACTGCAGTTGGCCCCTACCGTACCTGGCATACCGGGCGTGGCGGTGGTGGAGGCAGCAGCGAGCGACGCCGCGGCAATGGCGAAGAGCGCGATGCAGCGGCTCGGCAAGTCCGGCGCCGGCGCAGCGGCTCGGCGCCGCAGGTGCAAGCGCCCGCGCAGGCGGGACACGACGCCGTCGGCGGCAACGTAGAACGACGGCACCACGAGGAGGCTGAGCGCTGTCGACACCACCAGACCGCCGATGACGGCGATGGCCATGGGGGTGCGGATCTCGGAGCCCGGGCCTAGGCCGAGCGCCGGTGGCAGCGCCGCCATGAACGTCGCCGCCGAGGTCATGAGGATGGGGCGCAGGCGTACCGGACCGGCAGCTTCCATGGCGGCAGCCGCGTCCAGGCCGCGGGCCCGGTTCTGGTTGGCGTAGTCCACCAAGATGATGGAATTCTTCTTCACGATGCCGAGGAGGAGCAGCAGACCGATCATGCTGAAGATGTTGAGGGACTTGCCCGCCAGCCACAGCGCTGCCGCCGCCCCGGTCACCGAGAGCGGCAGGATGGTCAGAATCGTCACCGGGTGCAGGAACGAATTGAACTGCGATGCCAGGATCATGTAAGCGACGAGGATGCCGAGGATGAGGGCGAAGAGCAGGCTGCTCTTCGACTCGTGGAAGGCCACGCTGGCGCCACCGAGCACCATCCGGTAGCCCACGGGCATGCCCGTCGCGAGGCGCCCGATGTACTGCAGCGCCTCGCCCTGTGAGTGCTCCGGCGCCACGTTCGCCGTCACCGTGATGGCGCGCTCGCGATCCCGCCGGGTGATCGCCTGCAACGCCGGCACCTCCTCGGTGGTGACCAGCGTCGACAGCGGCACCAGCTCGCCCGAACGGCTGCGCACCCGCAGGCGGTCGATGTCCTCGGGCCGGGAGCGCTGCGAGGCCAGCAGGCGCAGCCGCACGTCCAGCCGCCGGCCGCCGCTGCTGTACTTGCCGGCGCGCACGCCGCCCACCAGAGCGTTCAGCGTTGTCGCCACATCCTCGATGGAAACGCCGAGGTCGGCGGCACGGGCCCGGTTCGGCAGGATGCGCAGCTCCGGCATCCCCACCTGGTAATCCGTGTCCAGGTCCACCACCATGCCGCTCGCCGTCAGCTTCTGCATCTGCTCTTGGGTGAGCGCCACGAGCTTGTCCCAATCGGGGCCGCGTACGGAGAACTCCACCGGGAAGCCGCGCTGCGCGGTGAAGCCCTGCTGCGACAAATCCTGCACCACCGCCCGCAGGCCAGGGATGGCGTTGAGCTCGCGGCGCAACAAGGCAGCGAACTCCTTCTGGTTGTACTCTCGGTCTCCGGGGTCGACCAAAGTCACCAAGGCCTGGGCCGAGGTGACAGCGCTGCCGCCCGGACCGCCGCCGATGGAGGCCATGCAGCGCCGCACCTCGGGGCGGTTGTTGATGATCGCCTCGGCACGCTGCAGCAAGCCGTCGGTCTCGTGGATGTCCGAGCCCACGGCGCTCTGCATGCGCACCATGAGCCGGCTCTGATCCTGGGACGGTACGAACTCCGTGGGCAGGGCCCGAAGCACCAGGAGCGCCAGGACGAAGAGCACCGCCGCGCCGGCCAGCACCATCCCGCGCCGGCGCAGGGTGCGGCGCAGCACCGCGGCGTACAGGGTTGCCAGGCGCTCGAAACCGCGATCCACTGCTCGCCCCACCCGGCTGCGTGACTCGCGCCCCACGCTCAAGATCTGGGCGCAGCGCGACGGCGCCAGCGTGATCGCCTCCACGTACGAGAGCAGCACCGCGAGGCAGAGCACGACGCCGAACTGCAGGAAGAAGCGGCCGATGACGCCGCGCATGAAGACGACGGGGATGAAGATCGCCACCACGGCCAGCGTCGCCGCCAGCGCCGCGAAGGTGATTTCCGCCGTCCCCTCCCGCGCCGCTTGCGCTCGTCCTTTGCCGCTTTCGGCATGGCGCACGATGTTCTCGAGCACCATGATGGCGTCGTCGACGACGATGCCGACCGCGAGCGCCAGCCCCAGCAGGGTGAAGGTGTTGAGGGTGAAGCCGAGGAAGTAGATGACCGCCACGGTGCCGAGGAGCGACATGGGGATGGCGAGGACCACGTTCAAGGTGCTGGAGATGGAGCCCAGGAAGAGCCAGCACACCACCGCGGTGAGCAGTACGGAGAGCAGGAGCTCGAGCTCGATCTCGTGCACCGAATCCTCGATGAAGCGGGTGGAGTCGAAGTTGACGCCGAGCTCCATGCCCGCGGGCAGCGTGGACTGGATCACCTCCATCTCCGCCCGGATGCGCTGCGCCACGGCGACGGCGTTGGAGCCGCGCTGCTTCCGCACCCCGATGCCCTGCGCCGGTGCCCCGTCGACCCGCGACAGCCGCCGCAGGTCCTCGAAGCCGTCTTCCACCAGGGCCACGTCTTCCAGGTACACCGGGCTGCCGGCGACCGAGCGGATGACGAGATGGCGCAGCGTGTCGAGGTCGAGGGCCTCGCCGAGCACGCGCACGTTCACCTCGCGGCCTTCCGTTTCGATGAGGCCCGCCGGCATCTCCAAGTGCTGGCGCTGCAGGGCCTGCAGCACGTCGCTGATGGTGATGCCCTTCTCGTCGAGGCGCGTGGCGTCGATCCACAGGCGCACGTTGCGCTCCAGGGTGCCGCCCAAGGAGATCTCCCCCACACCGGGCACCGTTTGCAGCCGCTCGCTCACGCGGTAGCGGGCGTAGTCGCTCAGCACCTGCGGCGGGAAGGGGCCGGAGAGGCCGAGCCACATGATCGGGTTGTCCTCGGGGTTGTTCTTCGAGATCACCGGCGGGTCGAGATCCCGGGGCAAACGGCGCTGGGCCTGGGACACCTTGGTTTGCACGTCCTGCAGCGCCAGGTCCACGTCGCGAGCGAGGTCCAGCTCCACGGTGATGGAAGCGCGGCCCTGTCGCGCGGAGGAAGTGATGGAACGCGTGCCCTCCACCTGGACCAGCGCTTCTTCCAGGATCTCCACCACGTCGTTCTCCACCACCTCGGGAGCGGCGCCCTCCCAGGTGACACTCACCGTGATGGTCGGGAAGTCCACGTCGGGGAATTGGCTGATGCCGATGCGCGTGGCGGCGACGAGGCCGAAGACGATGGTGGCCGCCATGAGCATCCAGGCGAGGACGGGCTTGCGGATGCAGGCTTCGGTGAGGTTCATGGTCCGGCTCCGGCCGCCGGGGCGCTGGCCTCGCCGCCGACGCTGGGGACGACGCGCACCGCGGCGCCCTCCTGCAACGCTTCGGCGCCGCGGACGACGACGGACTCCCCTGCTGCCAAGCCGTGGCGCACTTCCACCCGGCCGTCGGAAGTGCGCATGCCGAGGTTGACGATGCGCTCCTGCGCCTTGCCGCCGGCAACGACGTAGGCCAGGAAGCCTTTCTCACTCGGACGCACCGCGGTCTCTGGGACCACGGCCGCTCCCGCGGCGCTGCCGACCGAGACGCTCACCTCGGCGAAAGCACCGGGACGCGGCGCCCCGGCGGCGGTCTCCACTTCGGCGGTGACGCTCACCAGACGCGAGGCCGGATTGGCGCCGGCGGCAACGTGGGTGATGCGAGCGGTGTAGGGTTTCGGGCTCTCGCGCACGATGAAGCTGGCCAGCATCCCGGGTTGCAACCGCGCCGCGTCCTGCTCCGGAACGCTGAAGCGGAGCAGCAAAGGGTCCTGCCGCAGCAAGGTCGCGAGGGTCGTGCCGGGCTGCACGAACTCTCCGGTTTGCACGCTCCGTGTCTGAATCGTACCGCCCACCGGGGCGCGCACGAAGGCATCGCGCAGGTTGAGTTCGGCGGCCGCCGCCGAGGAGCGCGCCAGTGCCACCTCCGCGGTCGCAGTGCGCGCGCGGGTGCGCCAAGCTTCCAGCTCGTCGAACGGGATGACGCCGGGAGTGCGCTGCGCCGCCGCCTCGCGCCGCTCGAGCCCGGCCTCCGCCTCGGCGTGGGAGGCCTCGGCTTTCTCCAGCGCTGCACGGCCCGCTTCCACGGCGAGGTGGAAGCGCTCGGGCTCGATCTCCACCAGCGCCTGCCCGCGCTGCACCTGATCGCCTTCCTTGAAGCGCACAGCCTCGACGACGCCTTGCACCCGCGCCGTCACCTGCACGGTCTCGAAGGCTTCGACCGACCCCACGGCGACGACGCGGTACTCCACGTCGCGCGCCTCCACGCGCTGCACCTCGACGGGGAACTGGGGAATGCGTGTGCGACCGGAGGAAGCGGCGGCGGTGCGCGCCGCGGCCTCGGGACTCGGGCTCTCGCTGCAGCCGGCGGCGACGACGAGGACCGCCGCTTGGAGGGCGACCCGGGCGGAGCCCAGACAGGCGCCGAGTCGAGACGATCCCATGTCACCTCCACGAGACGAGGAGCATCCGCCGCGAGGGGGCGGCACCGGCGGGGTCGTCACCTAGTGCAACATCCTAGCCTGAACAGGGTGCCAGGATCGGAGATTCCATCGCCCAGACGGGACCGCCCGGAATCTAGTATCGCAGGAAGCTGGTCACGGTGCGGCCGGCGAGCTGCTGCCGTCCGCCGAGCGCGGTGAGCTCGATGAGGAAGGCGACCTCGAGCACCCGGCCTCCGGCGCTCTCCACCAGCTGGCAGGCGGCGTGGGCCGTGCCACCGGTGGCCAGGAGGTCGTCGAGGAGCAGAACGCGTTGCCCCGGGCGCACGGCGTCCTGGTGCATCTCCAGGGTGGCAGTGCCGTACTCGAGCGCATAGGAGCGCTCGAACTTCGCCGCCGGGAGCTTGCCGCTCTTGCGGATGGGGACGAAGCCGGTGCCGAGAGCGAGCGCCAGTGGAGCGGCGAAGAGGAAGCCCCGCGACTCGATGCCGGCGCAGACCTCGACCTCGCGGCTGCGCCAGGTCTCGACGAAGAGATCCACGGCAGCACGGTACGAATCCGCATCGTTCAAGATGGGGGTGATGTCGCGGAAGAGGATCCCGGGCGAGGGGAAGTCGGGAATGGAGCGCACGCGTGCGGCCAACTGACGCACCACCTGCTCGCGGTCGAACACGGAGGCCTCCCGATCAAGGTGCGAAGCGGCGCGGAAAGTGTGGTCGGGGCGAGAGGATTTGAACCTCCGACTCCCTGCTCCCGAAGCAGGTGCGCTACCAGGCTGCGCTACGCCCCGATTCCACGAAGCTCACGATGGCGGGTGGGCGGGCGGACGTCCATGCTTCGGGAAGACGACGCCGCCGCCGTCGGCATGGCGCGAGCCACGCCTCGGGCGCTCACTATAGGGGCTCAGTAGGGGTCTGTCCAGGCCGCGCCGCCCGCCTTGCCCTGCAGCGGCTGGAAGCGGCAAGCGCCGAGGTTCGCGGTGGAGACGGTCTCGCCGTGGCGCACCAAGAGAAGGAGGCGCTGGTGCGGGCTGCGCCCCATGGGGAGCACCAACCGCCCCTGCGGCGCCAGCTGGTCGAAGAGAACACCGGGAACCTCCGGCACGGCGGCACTCACGTGGATGGCGTCGAAGCGCGTGCGTTCGGGCCAGCGCAGGTTGGTGCCGACGCGGACGCGGGCGTTCTCCACCCCGAGGGCGCGAAGGTTGGCGGCGGCGCGCTCGGCGAGCTCGGGGTCGCGCTCCAGGCTGCACACTTGGCGCGACAAGCGTGCCAGCAACGCGCATTGGTAGCCACTGCCGGTGCCGATCTCGAGGACGAGCTCCGTCCCCCGCAGCCGCAGCGCCTCGGCCATCACCGCCACCGTATCCGGGTGCGGCATCTTTTGCCCCGCACCGATGGGCAGCGCGTAGGGTCCGTAGGCCTTGTCCAGGAGCGCCGCTTCCACGAAACGATGGCGCTCCACGTGGAGCAACGCTGCCAAGACGCGGCTGTCCTCGACGCCGCGACCCGAGCGCACCGCTTCCACCATGCGCCGCCGGGCTTGCGTGAGTTTCAGCTCGGAGGTGACTGCCATGTTTCGACAAACGCCTCCAACTCCACGAGCGACCGGTAGTCGGTGAGATCGATCATCAGCGGCGTCACCGAAACATACTCCTGTTGCACCGCCGATGCATCCGAATGGCTGTCCTCTGCCCACTCGGGCCCGGTGCCGCCGACCCAATAGTATCGACGGCCGCGCGGGTCCTGCTGTTCCACGACGCTGTCCAGGTACTGCCGCGAGCCGAGCCGGGTGACGCGCACGCCGCGGATGCGCTCGGCCGGCAGATTGGGAATGTTGACGTTGAGCAGGCGATTGCGCCCCAAGGGGAAGCGCAGCAAGGCCTGGAGCAATGGGCGCAGCAGCGGTTGCATGGCGTCGAAGAGCAGCCCCTCCCGGCCCACCAGGGAGACGGCAATGGCGGGGATCCCCAGGATCGTTGCCTCGATGGCGGCCGCCACGGTGCCGGAATAGGTGACGTCCTCTCCCATGTTGGGACCGTGGTTGATGCCGGAGAGGACCCAATCGGGGCGCTGCGGCAGCAGCTTCTCCACCGCGAGCAGCACCGCGTCGGTAGGTGTCCCCGACACGGCGTGGTGCGTGGCATCGAGGCTGGCGAGGCGCAACGGTTGGTCCAGGGTCAAGGAGTGGCCGGAGCCGCTGCGTTCGCGGTCGGGAGCCACGACGTGGACCTCCCCGAGCCCGGCCACGGTGCGCTCGAGCGCGGCGAGGCCCGCGGCGCGGATGCCATCGTCGTTGGTGAGCAGGAAGCGCATCGAGACTCCGAAGCTGCAGCCGACGCTAGCAGAAAGCCGTGAGGGCTCACAAGTCGCCGCGGCGCCTCGACGCGGCGCGACGCGCCTCGCTCGCTGGGGCGCCGCCTGTGTCCACGGCGTCGAGCCAGGCGAGGATCACCGACGTCGCCTGCTGCAACACCGCGGCATCGCGCCCGGCGTCGATGTGGCCGCCGGGCAAGTCGACCCGCTGCCGGGGGGCGCAGGTCGCGGTCCAAAGCGCCTCCCGGCAGCGGCGCGGCAGCGCCGCATCCTCGGGCGAACTCACCACGAGGACCGGGGTGCCGCAGGCACGCGGCAAGGTGCGCCGCGCTTCGAAATCCGCGGTGAGTGAGGCGCCGAGTTGCGCCAGCAACCAGCGTGGCAGCAACCAAGGGACGCTGGCTCGCAGGCGATGTTCGAAGGCAGCGGCGTGATCGGCGAAACCATACAAGAGCACGAGCCCTGCCGGCGCGGCGGCGGCGGTGACCGCAGCTGCGAGCGGTGTCCCCAGGCTGGCGCCGAGCACGTACACCTGCGTCGAATCCACCCGCGGATCCCGCGCCACGAAGCGCGCCAGATCGCGAAGCGCCACCGCGGTGCGCCGTAGGTCCCGGCGCAGCCCCGGCAGTTGCAGGAGGGTGCTGGGGCCTTGCAGACGCCGGGAGCCGCCACCGGCCCAATCGAGGGCGGCGACGGCGATGGCATGCTCGCCGCCGGCGAGGTCGACGGCGTGGCGGCCGGTGCGCAGGCCCCCAAGGATGATGAGCGCCGGGAAAGGGCCCGGGCCGGGAGGAAACCGGAGTGCCGCGGCCACGCTCCCCCACCGGTCGTGCAAGGACAGGAGCGTGGTCTCCGGCATGCCGGGAGTACTCCAGCTGCCTTGCACCTGCAATGGCATCGGCGCGGCGCTTTGCAGGTACTGGACGACGTCGTGGCGCGCTGGCGCGAAGAGGAAGCACGCGCCGGCAGCGGCGCCGGCGCAAGCTCCCGTGGCCACCAGGAGCCTGCGCTTCCTGAAGTGGTGTGCGCGTTGCATCGAGACCTCGCGGGGAGAGCGTGACCTTGAGCCTCTGCAACCGACACAACCGGCGCCCACTGCCGGCGCGACGCTGCCACCGGTCGCGAGCTCGCGTCGCGGAGACAAAAAGGGGGCTCCCATCGCGGGAGCCCCGGACTGGTCGGGGCGACTGGATTTGAACCAGCGACCACCTGCACCCCATGCAGGTGCGCTACCAGGCTGCGCTACGCCCCGAAAACGGGCCCGCTCGGTCACGGGCGCGGGCCATCGTATCAGCAGCACCGGGAGCGGGCAAGGAGCCTGCCGGCATGGCTCAGACGCCGTGTGCTGCCAGGAGTTCCTGGACTTCCAGCGCCAGATCCCGCCCGCGGCTGCGGTCATGGAAGCGCTGCCGCAACGCTTCCCGCTCGGC
>Ga0075428_100004624_pt1 | contig 15229 bp, 10 predicted proteins | sample RhiMetdeltSRZDD2_FD_75291 | JGI IMG/M metagenome (GOLD analysis project Ga0075428, IMG submission 75291) | Populus rhizosphere microbial communities from Tennessee, USA - Rhizosphere MetaG P. deltoides SRZDD2 | ecosystem: Host-associated > Plants > Roots > Rhizosphere > Soil | place: USA... | reverse complement strand
CAGCAGGTGGGCGATCTGCCGATAACACGGATTGGAGTGGTGACGAAAGGTCGTGATCTGCTGGTGCGCGACGAAGATGGGACGCGCCCGCTGCCCGACGGTTACGAACACTTCAAATAGATGCGACTCATACTCGCGCGCTATACCTGGCTCAAGGTCACGGTGCTCCTCGCCGCCGTCGTGGGGTTCGTGTTGTTGTACGAGAGCCAGATGCGCGATTCGCGCGATGCCGCCTGGGAAACGATGACCAATCCTGACGGGTCGCCGTTGCCCGGGGCGCGGCTCCCCTTCAGTGCAACCGCCTACTGCAAAGGCACGACGACCGCGTCGGGCGTCGGCGTGCGCAGCGGAGTCGCCGCCGCGGATCCGTCGATTCTTCCCGTCGGTACTGTCCTCAATATCGCGGTCGGCGACAACCGCTACAACGGTGTGTACACCGTGATGGATACCGGTCCGAAAGTGCAGGGCCGCCTGCTCGATCTCTACATGTGGAGCTGTCACGAGGCGCTGAAGTTCGGCCGCAAGGACGTGCAGGTAACGGTGCTTCGTCTCGGTTGGGATCCACGAGCGACGGCACCCACGCTCATCGATCGAATCTTCCGTGGCCGGGCCACGCGTAAGGTTCCGCCGCCGGAGCCTCCTGGCGGCGAGCCGCCTGCCGATGGAGAGAGCGAAGACGGGCCGAGCGCGCCGGAAGGAGTCCCGGCTCCTGAAGCTGACGCGACGCCTGCCCCTACACCCGCGCCGCCCCTTCAATAGAAGCGGTCGTCAACAAAATTTCCAGCAGGGTCGGGTCCGCGGGTTTGGTGAGATGCAGGTCGAAGCCGGCCTGCATCGCCTTGTGCTTGTCGCGCTCCTGGCCCCAGCCGGTGAGCGCCACGACCACGAGGCTCGAGCCGAACTCTTGACGAATGCGACGGCAGGTTTCGTAGCCATCGAGCCCCGGCATGCCAATGTCCAGAATCACGATATCGGGACGAGACTCGCGGATCTCGGCCAGACCGGCCTGGCCGTTGTGCGCGACGCGGCATTCGCCGCCGAGCGCAGTGACGAGTCGTTTCATCGCTCGTGCTCCCGCGGGGTTGTCGTCGATGACCAGCACGCGGCGGCCCTCGCACGGCGTCGCCGCGGGCAGCGCGGCAGCCTGCACAGTCGCAGCGACCTGCGCCACCGGCACTCGCAGGGTGAAGGTGCTGCCCCGGCCGGGACCGTCGCTGTGCGCTTCGATCGATCCGCCGTGCATTTCGATCAGGCGTCGAGCGAGCGCCAGCCCGATACCAAGGCCTGTCTGGGAATGCTGTGCCGTCCCGTCGTCCTGCGCGAACAGGTCGAAGACACGGGGCAGCATCTCGTCGGAGATACCGATCCCCGAGTCCGCGATGCGAAGGATGACCTCGCTCCGGTCAGTGGCCGACGACGCCAGTTCGGCGGACATGCTGATGTGTCCGCCCGAATCAGTGAATTTGACCGCATTGTGCAGCACGTTCGAGATCACCTGGACAAACCGTACGGGATCGGACTCGATCAGCACTCGCGTATCGGGCATGTCGATCCTGAGATCGATCTGCTTGTCATCTATGGCCGTACGGTTGGCCTGCACGGCCCTGTGACGAGCATCGCAAGTTCCGTGGTCTGGCGCTGCAGCCGAATCTTCCCCGAGGTGATCCGCGACACGTCGAGCAGATCGTCAACCAGACGCACGAGCAGCACCAGCTGCTCCTCCATCTCCTCGCGGATTTCCGCCACGACCTCCGGTGTGTTCCCCGCAATCCGAATCAGTTCCAGGCTCGTGCGCAGCGGCGCGAGCGGATTGCGCAGCTCGTGGGCCAGCGTCGCGAGGAATTCGTCCTTCCGTCGATCGGCTTCTTTCAGTTGACGCTCGCTGTCGCGCAACGCGTCCTCGGCATGCGTGCGCTCGATGACATCGGCTGCCTGCCTGGCCAGGATGTCGAGCAGCCGGAAGTCCCGTTCCGACGGATGGTGCACCTCGCGCCAGTGCGTGCTGATCATGCCCACGGTCTTGCCAGCGCGCGAGACGAGTGGTGTCGTCTGGCTGGCCCGAATGCCCGTTTCGAGCAGCGCAGCTTGACTGGCCGTGCCGGCCATGAAATCGCACCGAGCCACGTCCGGAGTGATGACCCGGGCGCTCGTTTGTAACGCGCGGGCGCAGGTCGTCGCATCCTCAGCCGACACCCACTCAAATCGCTGTCTGGCGGCTTCATCAAAGCCGCGTGCGGCAATCAGACGGAGCGCGCCGCCTGGTCCACGATCCCGATACAGCGCCTGCATGGACGCGTAGTCCGATCGCATGATCCAGAGCGCCGCGTCGACAAGCGTTTCGTACAGCGACGCAGTGCCCTGCTCCTCGATCAGCAGCGCGCTCAAATGCTGAAGCAGCTTCGTATCCGCCAGCTCGATACTCAACTGCCGCTCGCTCTCGCGCAAGGCGTTGTCGCTGAGTCGCCGTTCGATGAATTCCGCAGCCTGTCGCGCCAACAGATCGAGGAAGCGAGTCTCGCGAATGGACGGCCTCCGTTGAGACTCGGTCCACTTCGTACACAGCATGCCCACGGTTCGCCCGTCGCGCGTCACCAGCGGCGTTGACTGCCCCGAGCGGATACCGTCCTCCACCAGGAGCCGGATAGTCCCGTCCGGATCTGCGATGCCTGGAACGTCGTAATGGACGACAGCCGGCCGGTTCATCGCCAGCGCCTGGCCACATGACACCGACGATTTCGCGTTTACGCGACTGAGGCGTTGGGCCGCCGCGGGTTCGAATCCGTTGTTGGCCAGCAGCACCAGTTCGTGGGCACCGCCGTCGAGCAGCTGAAGGCAGCCCGCTTGTGCACCGGTGATGGACTTTGCCGCAGCGACGATCGCGTCGAAAAAGGCCTGGGTATCGGACTCCGAGACGAGCCGTACGCTCAGATCGCGCAGCAACTGCGTGTCGCGAAGGTCGTTGGCCACGGCCTGCTCGGCCAGCGTCTGCTCCAGACGCGCGAAGAGACGTTCCGCGAGCTGGCGGAACAGGTTGACCTCCTCGTCGCGCCAGCGATGCGGAGACGAGTCGCACACTGAGAAGATGAACTTCCATGCGCCGTCGCGGATGAACGGCACGCTCATAAACGCTCGCACCTGGAGCGTCTCATGTGCGCCGGCGTGGGTCCGCGTGTCGCAGTCCGTGTCGTGCACAATGAGAGGAGCGCCGGATTGGGCAGCCTCGCGATACTCCGGCGTCACGAACTCCGAGATGCGGATCGCGTGCGGCCTGATCGGTGAGTCTTCGCGGTTCCAGGCGTGCAACACCCGGATCAGATCGTGTGGCTCGTCGACACTGAGCAGGCATATCGACGGCACCTGCAGATACGCGCCGAGTAACGGCCCGACCGCCTGCATAATCTCATCAGGGGACGACAAGCGCGCGTAGCTGTCTGCGATCTGATCGAGCAGGGCGAGATCGCCTTCGCGACGTTTGCGATCGGTGATGTCGGCCACCACTCCCGACATCCGCACGGCGCGGCCATGAGCGGTCGCGCCATCTGCGAAGACTGTCTCTCCCTTGATCTCGAGCCACCGCACCAACCCACCGGCCCCGGTCACGCGAATCTCTTCGTGCAGCGATCCCGGCCCCGCCGGATCAATCGCACGCGCAAACGTATGCGCGCACTGTGCGCGGTCGATTGGATGGATTGAGGTTCTGATGATTTCGTCGCAGGTGAACGTGCCGTCTTCAGGCAGGCCGACCAAGGTGCGCATTCTGGCATCCGGCTCGATGCAGTCATCGGCAACGCGCCAGATGAATGTACCCATGCCGGACGCATCGATCGCCGACCGAAGTCGCGCTTCACTTTCGCGCAACGCCTCGAACGTGGACGGGACTTCGCCGTACGTAGTCGAATCAATCATCTCGCCCTCAGCGCCGACGGAATTCTAGCAGCGACAAACGTGTAACGCGATTGGGGTAATCCTTTATTCAGGGGCCACGACATGTCGTGGCCGCGCCAAGCGAGACGGTAAGCCGGATACTACGACTGCAACGCGGCGGTCGACTCGAACTGCAGCTGATACAGACGGTGATAAATCCCACGCGCGGCCAGCAATTCCTGATGCGTCCCTGACTCACGCAGCTCACCCTTGTGCAGCACGAGGATGCGATCCATGTCCTGAATCGTCGAGAGGCGATGGGCGATGGCGATCGTCGTGCGGCCGCGCATCACCACCTTCAGCGCATCGCGGATCAGCAGCTCGGTGTCGGTGTCCACGCTCGACGTCGCCTCGTCCAGGATCAGAACCTTCGGATCGAAGGCGAGCGCACGCGCGAACGACAGCAGCTGCTTCTGCCCGGACGAGAACGTCGCGCCACGCTCGGTGACAGGTGTGTTGATACCCTTCTGCAGACGATCGATGAAGCGCGACGCGTGGACTGCATCGAGCGCGCGACGAACGTCGGCGTCGGTGATCGAGTCGTCGCCGAGCCTCACATTGCCGCCAATCGTGCCTGAGAACAGATAGACGTCCTGCAATACGAGGCCGAACAGGCGACGCAACGCCGCGAGTTCCATGCGGCGGATGTCTACGCCATCGATGGTGATGCGGCCCTGCTGCACGTCGTAGAAACGCAGCAGCAGGCTGACGATGGTCGTCTTGCCCGAGCCGGTGGCGCCGACGATCGCGACACGCTGGCCCGGCCGGACCTCGAACGACACATCGCGCAGCACGGGTTCCCCTTCGACGTACGAGAAGGTGACGTGCTCGAAACGAATGATGCCGGCGGGTGCAGGCGGGTCTACAGCTCCGTTTCGACGAGCCTCGTTGCGTACAGGCGAGGTGATTTCCACGGGCGTATCGAGCAGCGCAAAGATCCGCTCGGACGAGGCCATCGCGCCCTGCAGCAGGTTGAACTTCTCGGAGAGGTCGCTGATCGGCCGGAAGAAGCGCTGCGAGTACTGCAGGAACGCAACCAGGGCTCCCAACGTCAGGCCGTCGCCGTTCACCACCCATCCGCCGCCAACCCACAGAATCAGCGAGGCAGCCAGCGCGCTGACCAGCTCGACGCCGGGATAGAACGCCGCGTAGTAGAAAATCGACTGGACGTTGGCATCACGGTGTTGCCGGTCGATCTCGTCGAACGCGTCGAAGTCGCGCGGCTCACGGCGATAGAGCTGCACCGTCGCCATACCGGTGAGGCGCTCCTGCAGGTACGCGTTGATCCGCGCGATCCACGTGCGCACCGCGCGGTAGGTCTCGCGCACATTGACGCGGAACCACTGGGTAATCACCGCAATCAGCGGCAGCACGGAAAACGCCACGAGCGCGAGGCGCCAATCCATCCAGACCAGCACCACCATGATGCCGACCAGCGTGAACACGTCGCCGAACACCGACACCACTCCTGACGTGAACAGATCGTTCAAGACGTCCACGTCGGTCGTCACGCGGGTCATCAGCCGTCCGACCGGATTGCGATCGTAGAAGCGCAGATCGAGCCGCTGCAGATGCTCGACCATCTGCATGCGCATATCGAACATGATTCGCTGCCCCGTCGCCTGCATGGTCCACGTCTGGATGTACTCGAGGATGAAGGAGGCGACGAGCACGACCAGATAGATCGCGGCCATCACTCCCAGGCCGGACAGGTCGCGCGCGGGAATGTAACCGTCGATCGCGATCTTCGTCAGGTACGGCGGGGCCAGTTCAAGGCAGGAGTGACCAATGATCGCGACCACTGCGATCACCACCTGGCGCCGGTATGGCCGCAGGTAGCCAAGCAGCCGGCGCATCAGCCGGCCGTCGTACGCCTTTCCGAGGATGTCTTCTTCGTGCATTACGACGCGGCCAGCTCCTCTTCCAGCAACTGCTTCCGATAGAGCTCCGCGTACAAGCCGCCGTGGCGCACGAGCGCCTCGTGCGTACCGGACTCCGCGACATGGCCGTGTTCGAGTACGACGATCTGATCGGCGCCGCGCACCGTCGATACCCGGTGCGACACGATGAGTGACGTGCGCTGGCGCATGACGCGGGACAACCGCTGCAGAATCTCCTCCTCGGTGTGGGTATCTACGGCCGACAACGCATCGTCGAGCACCAGGATTGCCGGTGAAATGACGAGGGCGCGGGCGATCGCCGTTCGCTGCTTCTGCCCACCTGAGAGCGTGATCCCGCGCTCGCCCACCAGCGTGTCGTAGCCGTTCGGGAACGTCTCGATATCCTTGTCCAGACGAGCGGTCGCAGCGGCGTCTTCGATCACGGCGAGCGAGCGCACCCGCTCGGGAATTCCAAAGGCAATGTTGTCCGCCACCGACGCACTGAACAGAAACGGCTCTTGCGCAACGAATCCGATGGCACCGCGAAGCGTGGCCAGCGGAATCTCCCGAACGTCCACACCGTCGATGAAGACCGTCCCGGGCGGGGCCTCGTGCAGGCGAGGCAGCAGGCTGATCAGCGTTGACTTCCCCGATCCAGTCGCGCCGACGATCGCCGTCGTCGTACCGGCGGGAATCGTCAGCGAGACATCGTGGAGCACCGCGACGTCTCCGTAGCGGAACGTCAGGTGACGAAACTCGATCGCCCCCTGAATCCTCGTGATCGGCGAGGCGGGTACATGCTCGTCGGTGATCGCCGGCTTCGCGTCGAGGACGTCCAGCATGCGTTTCCAGGACGCCAACCCACGCTGGAGAAGATTCGTGACCCAGCCAAACGCGATCATCGGCCAGCCGAGCATCATCAAGTAGGTGTTGAACGCCACCAATTCCCCGATGGTCATGCGCGCGGCAATTACCTCGCGGCTGCCGATCCACAACACCAGCAGCGCGCCAATGCCCATCAGCAGTCCCATGCTCGGGAAATACATGCCCTGCAATCGAATCAGCGCGCGGTTGCGCACCACGTACTCCTCATTCGCGCGCCGGAAGCGTTCGATCTCGAACGCCTCCTGTCCGTACGCACGCACGACGCGGACGCCCGCCAGCGACTCCTGCGTCACCGCGCTGATGTCGGAGAGCTGCTCCTGGATCTTCTCGAATCGATGGTGAATCGCTGCGCCGAAGTAGCGCACGACGATGGAGACAAACGGCAGAGGCACGAGCGCCAACGCCGTCAGCCATGGATTGATCGACACCATCAGGGCAATCGCCACGATGAAGGTCAGACCGGTGCTCGAGGCGTACATGACCGCCGGCCCGATCATCATCCGCACCGCGCTGAGGTCGTTCGTCGCACGCGACATGAGGTCGCCGGTGCGTGTATGCTGGAAATAGCCCAGGTGCATGCGCTGGAGCGACGCGAAGAAATCGTTGCGAAGGTCGTACTCGAAATCGCGTGACGCGCCGATAATGATGCGGCGCATCATGAAGCGGAAGAAGCCGCCCACCAGGGCCAGCAGGAGCAACGCGACGGCGTACTGACGGACCTTACCGAGCGTCAGCGAGCTCTGCAGATCGTCGATGGCGTACTTGAGAAGCCACGGCCCGGCCAACGTGAGCACGTTGGCGACAACGACACAGGCGAAGCCGAGCAGGAACGAACGCCGGTGTTTGGCGAGATACCCCAGGAGCCGGCGCTCCTGAACCCCAAGACCCACAGCTAAAGCGTACCAGACGGTACGCCGATAGAAGAAGCATGCAAATCCGACTCGTCGCTGTCCTGCTGCTCTCGTTCCTGGTGGCGTCTCGCGCCGACGCTCAGTTTCGCGTCGAGAAACCCGCTTCTGGCGAGCAATTCCATGTCGAGCTCGGCTTGATGTTCTGGAATCCGACCCCCGGCATCCAGATTCAGACCGGTAGTCTGGCTGCGCTGGGCGAGAGCGAGGTGGACTTCGTCCAGGAGTTCGGCATCGAAAAGGAACGGTTCAGGGAGTTCCGGGCGGTGATGAAGGCCGCGAAGAAACACAAGATTCGCATCACGCACGTGCAGGCGGAGTACAACGCGGCGACGACACTTCGACGCACGATTGTGTTCGGCGGGCAAACGTTCCCGATCAGCGTTCCGGCGACAGCGGATTTGAAGTGGGGCGTCTGGCGCCTTGGATACGAATGGGACTTCGTCGCCATGGACCGAGCTGTCGTCGGTGTGATTACGGAGTTGAAAGTCAATCACGTCACCGCCGACGTCGAGGCCGCCGGCCTCGGGAGCGAACTCACCGATGTGACCGCACCGGTACCCACGATTGGCGGGATCGCTCGCGTCTATCCACATAAGACCTTCTCACTGACCGCGGAATTCACGGGTTTCAAGGTACCTGGTTTCCTGGCCAAGAAGATTACCGACGCGATCGACGATGACGCCGACGCCAAAGTGTTCGATCTCGATCTGTACGGAACGGTGAACTTCGGCAGCCACGTCGGCGCGCAGCTCGGGTATCGCTCGCAGACGGCTGATTATCTCTTCGACGAAGACGCTGGAAATCTGGAGTTGAAGGGCTGGTACTTCGGAGGACTGGTTCGCTTCTAGACGACGTCAGGTCTTCCTGGCTACCACCAACAGCGAACTGCCGATCGGCATCGGCACGTGCCTGACGAGCGCCGCCTCGGCGCTCACCAACGTCGTCAACAGCAGATTAATCGGCTCGACGGGCACCGTGATGTCGGTGTCCGCGCGCACCGTTCGCCCGAAGCGGCGCGTCACGCGCTGGACGAGGCGGATCGAGGCCATCAGCGGAAACAGCGACGCAAACAGGAACGACACGCGCTCGGGCCGGAGCCCCGCCGCCTCGACGAGGCGACGCGCAGTCGCCGGCGTGTAGCGGCGTACTTCCCGCCACGCTTCCGCGTGATCGCCGCGAAGCGAGTCGAGCGCAGCCAGGGTGAGGACGACAACCCCACCTGGCTTGACGATGCGCGCCATCTCACGAACGGCGGCGACGTCGGCCTCGACACATTGCAGCACATCGAATGACGTCGCGACGTCGAAGCTCGCCGACGCCAACGGGATGCGCGTCACGTCGCCGCGGAGCACCGTCAGTCCCGTCGCATGCGCACGCGCCGGACCGGCCTCACTGAGATCGAACCCGACGGCCGTGCCGTGCGGACGCAGCAGTTGCAGGTTGTGGCCGGTGCCGCAGCCGCAATCGACGAGGCGAATACCCGGCCGCCCGCGCGCGAGGTCGGCGATGACCGGCGTAATGAATTTGCGGAACCCTCGAAACCAGAAGTGGGTCGCTTCGGCGCGACCCGTCAGCTCGAGGAGATCGTCCATCGACTAGCGACTGGCTGTCAGACGTCCGTTCGGATCCAAACGCCCGGCGCCGTACAGACGTCGATAGTCCTCCGCGCTCCCGAGAATGCGCTTCACGTAGTTCTGCGTTTCGGGGAAGGGAATGTTGTCGATGAATTCGTCAGCGGGCAGTCCCGGCGCCTCCGTGAGCCATCGCGCCACGCGATGTTCGCCGGCGTTATAGCCGGCGAGCGCGTAGTGCACGCCGCCGAACCGATCGACCAGATCCTTGAAATACTGCGTGCCGAGCCGAACGTTGGTCTCCGGCTGCAACAGCGAGGCGGTCGAAAACGACCTCATCCCGAGCTTCCGCGCGTAGATGCGTCCGGTGCTCGGCATCAGTTGCATCAACCCGCGCGCGTTCGCCGACGAGCGGATCTCCGCCGTGAATGTGGACTCCTGCGCCATGAGCGCCGTGATGAGATACGGATCCAGATCATGCATCCGGGAGTACTTCTGAATCAGCGGCCAGTAGTCGAGCGGGTAGATGATCTGCAGCACGTCCGGCGGAAGGTCCTCCCCTCCTGCCGCCAGGAATTGCGGATAGGCTCGCCGCATCAGCGTGATCGCCCCACGGACGGCATTGAAGCGCTCCTGCGCGCGCAGCCCGAGACCCTGTCGATTGCGAATCCACGCGGTCGTCGCCTGCAGCGCCGCTGAGTCGCCCCAGACGCGCTGCGCGTATTGCACCTCGCGTAGCGCCTCGTCATAGAGTTGCAGCGCGGTGAGATCGCGCATCAGCGTTTCGGTCGGCAGAACCTTCGTCGTCGCGAGACCGGTGACGCCTGACGCCGGCGTGCTCGGCAGCACGGGTTGCTTTCGCGTGGTGAGGAGCGTTGCGGCAAGACGTCCGTAGTACGAGTTGCGGTAATCGGCGACGACGAGGCGATAGCGCTCGTTGGCGGTTGCGGTGTCGTTCAGCTGATCGCGCGAACGGCCAGCCCAATAGAGCCACGACGGACGATAGTCGGCGCGCGGGAAGGCTGCCGCGGCGGTCTCAAAGAACGTGATCGCCTCATCGAAGCGGCCGCTTCGATAGGCAGCCCATCCGGCCTTCCACGCCGCGCGCTCGGCATGCCGATGCTTCGGGAATTTCTGCGCCAGCTCACGGAACACCACATCCGCCTCGTCATCTTCGTCGATGACGACATAGTGCAAGGCGAGAGCGTTCAACGTCTCGGCGGTCCATTCACTGGTCGGGAAATCCTTGACGAGCTCGCGCGCTTCGCTGACGAACGTGTTCCGATCACCCAACTCACCGACGGCGCTGAGATAGAAGTACCGCGCTTCCGCCTCGAGCTCGTCGTCTTTCAGCAGCGGCTTCAGCCCATCGCGTGCCGCGCGATGGCGATCGAGGTAATAGTCACATTCCGCGATACGCAGCGCGACCAGGTCCTGGGTATCGCCGTCCACGGACTTGGCGATCGCCTCGAACCCGGCGCGCGCCTGCGCCCATCGCCGCGCCTCGAACAGGCGCTGCGCGCGACGCTGTGCGCGTGCCACGAGATCGGCGGAAATCACTGACGAGGACTGCAGACGCTCGATGCCGCTTTGCGCATCAACAGCCTGCGCACTCAATGGGCTGTCGTAGTAGATGCGGCGGTACAGCTCGAGCGCGTGCTCGCGATGCGCGAGCGTTTCCTCGACTTGCGCAAGCGCGAGCCAGGCGTCCTCCGGCGACGCGAGTTCCTCGCCGATCAGCGCGCGAAGGATCGTTTCGGCGCGCGCCGGATCCTGCCGCGCCACGGCGACCTCTGCGAGGCGAAGGGGAATTGCTTCGCGCAGAAATCCGTCCGGGCGCGACGTCATCATCGAGGTGAATACCGCGTCCGCTTCGGCGAATCGCGCGAGACCCGCGAGCGCAACCCCGGTGTAATACCGCGTGTAGCCGGCCAGCGGCGTCCTGCTCAAATCGAGCCCGTTCAGCAGCGACAATCCTGCCGCGAAGTCTTCCGAGGCAACCGCCCGAGCGCCTTTCGCGAAGCGGGACAGAGCGGTGGCGTTCGCCCGGCCCTCACCTGCTGATGCCCCAGGCACATCCTGAACGAACCAGTACTGCGAGACATTGGGGGGCAGCGGCGCGTGACGGGTCGCGGTGAGCTGCACGGCGGCCGCTTCGCGCGTGCGCGTATCGTCGATCGTTTGCTGCGCGCCAAGACCGTGAAAAGCCACGACCGCGACCGCGCACGCAAGGATGAAGATGACCCTTTTCACTGAATGCTCCCAGAGGACTGACGGCTGACCGACGTGGAGACGAGGCCGATCGCTTTTCCCGTCAAGAGCCCCGCTGCCTGTCTCACCGTAATCGTCTCGAGCACGCGACCGGCGTGCCGCGCGAGTACATCGAGAAACGCAGGCCAATAGGGCTCTTCTGACTTATCGGCAACGGGACCATCGGCATACAGCACCGCCACAACGGACCCACCCACCGACAACGGCCACGCGGCCACTCTGCGCGGCTCATCCGTGCGAGCGAATTCCGGAACGGAATTCCGCGCGGACGAGCAGACACCCTCGCCGGATCGTACGGCCTCAGCCATGGGGCCGGACGCATTCACGTCGATGTCGAGCCTCGATGAGTCGGAGGGGAAATCAAAACCGACGGTTCGCCAGTCGCGGAGCCTGCTTCCTTTGACGAGAAAGACCGCCGCGCGGCCGGCTTCACACCCGGCCCGAACCGTAAGCGTCTCGAGCACTTCGCCAAACGTTGCCGCCTCGTCCAGTGCGCGCACCACGTCAGGCAACCGCCTCGCCTGCGCCGCTCGCTCATCCTTGTTACGAAGCTCACTGGCTAAACGGTTTACTTCGGCGCGCAAACCCTCGGACTCCCGTCGCGACAGCTCGATGTCGCGCAGCGTCGCCTCCACATCGTCGCGGGTCACGTCGAGCTGAGTGCGTGCCTCTTCCAGCTCTACTGTCAGCGCTTCGATGGACGCTCGCGCCGCTGCAGTTTCTCTCTCACCGTCCTCGAGCTGCTGCTGACTCTCGTCGAGGCGGCGCTGATGTTCCTCGGATTGGCGCTGTGCGTCCTCATGCGCCTCGTTCAGACGCTGCTGGAGCGCTTCGATCTCCTCGGTGTGGCGAGCATGCTGCTCGTCTGTCGATCGAGCCGCGGCTTCACGTACTTCGGTGAGTTGCTGCTCGGCTTCGCGATGCGCCTCAGCCGCGGCCTCGACAGCCACCTGGGCAGTGGCATCCTGCGCCGTCCGGATCAGCTCGTCGCGGCAAGACCCGAGCTCCGATTCGAGTTGGCCTCGCAGTGAATCGAGGAGTCGGTTTACGGTCTCATTGATCCGATCGTCGAGCGCAGCCACGTCTCGGCATCATTATACGGTCTTTTCCCGTAAACTCTTCGAGGAGAGACGCTTGAGGCGATCGACCTGGCCTACCGGAAGATCTGGTTGAGCCGGGCTTCGCTGACCAGACGTACCTGACGAACGCGCCACTGATTGCCCCTGAGCTCCCAGACTTGAGAGATCGGAGACACCCGAGGCGGCACAACATTGTCAGATGAGCGTTCCGTCATGACGGCCGTCAGCACAGCCGTATCAGCAGCAATCTGGACGCTCACGCGATCGAGGGTGCGGCTGACGTTCACGTTCGATGGGAATCTCTCTTCAGTACGTCGCTCGTCGGCGAGTTGCAGCCCGTCCGTTTGAAGCGACGCCAGTGTCGCGCGATCCTGGCGATGATAGGCGTCGAGCCACTGACGGGACGCGGTGACCACCGCAGATGCAGGCGATGCTGGACCCGGTGTTGGAAGTTCCGGTCGCGGTGCGGCCGGCGGGGGCACGGTCGCTTCAGCTCGGGCGGGCGGAGGTCCCGGTTCGAGCGACGGATTTGGCGTCGCAGCGCCAGGTTGCCTCGACGGCGTGGCCGCGACAGGCTGCACGAGCGGTACTGGATTCGGGGCAACAGGCGGTGCGCTCGGAGGCAGTACGTTTGTAGGCGCCGCCGCGATCGGCGATGACAAAGGCGCGGGCCTCTGAGCCGGAGCAGTTTGCAGATTCGCCGGACTCGGTGGCGGCGTTTGCGCCGCTGCGGCGGCAGCCTGGCGCTCGGTGCTCTCGACGACGAACTGACGCGTCACCACTTGCCCGTCGCTACCAAGCGGAGCCGCCTTCCCATTGTTCACAGAGACAAACACGGCGCCCGCGTCGCCGACACGGAGCGACACACTCTGCTTCGCATTGAGCCGCACCGTCTCACCCTGCGCGAGCATGCGGCCCGAGTCGGACTCCCCGTCCACGGTCGTGCGCAGCCATGACGATCGACGCGCCTCAACCAGCAGCGAGAGCGCCGACGGTGTCGTCGATGTATTCGTGACAGCGGCTGGCGGCGCAGCGGGCGGTGACGAAGGGGTCGTCGAAACAGCGGGGGGCGTTGACGGAGCGCTCGCGCGCGGGGGCGTTCGGACAGCAGCTTCCGAAGTGGCTGGCACCTTGTCTGATCGCAACCACCAGATGGTTCCGACGAGGATGGCTACCCCCGCAACACCAAACAGACCGACAACCACCCGCGCGCGTCGTCCGGTGGGCACTGGAACCGCGTCACTGGGGAACGGGGACGTCAGCAACATGCGCGAGGCCGTCGTCGACATCGATGGCGTGTGCGATGTCGACGACATCGCTGGCGCGTGCGACGTCGCAGACCGAGGCGGTGGAGACGGCGGAAGCGGTGCAGCGAGGAACGTATCCTCCGAGAACACGCTCGGAAGTTCGTGCGGAGGCGGCAGCTTCGCCGGTTCCCCGAGCGCCTGGAATGGTACCGTGCGAGCGTCCTCCGTGAGCGCGTCCATGTCCGAGCGGGCGTCGTCGAGCAGGCCTTTGACAGCCTCGTCGTGCGCGAAGATCGCCTCAGCAAATTCCGGCTTCTCTCCGTCGTCGGTATCGCGACCGCGGTTGAGCAGCCCCGTGGAATCCTGGCGCGCGCTCGCTTCGCCGAGTGCGGCTTGCACCTGTGCCGAGAGCACCAGCAGCTCGCGTCTCGCCTCCATGACGATCTGACGTACATCGCGCCGCGCGGCGGTGACGATCTCCATCGCCTCGCGCTCGGCCGACCCGCGCACCTCATCGCGCAACCGAGCCAGCTCGTCCGCCTGGGCGATCCACGCGTCGCGCCGGACGCGGTACTGCTCGATGAGATCGGGAACCGGCGTTCCGGCGAGCGTGTTCGGCTTCAACTCATTCGAATCAGACATCTAGCGGTATGACCTTCGTGGATGACGAGCGGCCGGGTTTGCGACCTTGCACAAACAATTTGTGTGATTGTGCCCCCGGCAGGTGCCCCAAGTCGAGAGGCAGCCCTCAAAAATCTGAGCGGTTGACCGGGCCCGGCTTGGAGCGTATAAGGAGTCCGCCCTCAATTTGTCAGAGATTTGTCGGAGGGCCTTAAAGCGGGTAAATCGTGCGGTTTGGAGGGTGCGGGTTCATTGATACATCCGGTTAAAGGGGGACTCATGCGACGAAAGGCATTCCTGATACTGCTGGGGCTTGGGCTGATGCTCGCCCCGCAGATCGCGCACGCCCAGTCATCCATCACAGGTGTTGTTCGGGACACGTCCGGGGCAGTGCTTCCCGGCGTCACGGTCGAGGCCTCGAGTGACGTTCTGATCGAGAAGGTTCGGACCGCGGTTACAGACGGCAACGGACTGTATCGAATCGTGGATCTCCGTCCGGGCACGTACGTTGTGACCTTCACGCTGACCGGGTTCAGCACCTACAAACGCGAAGGCGTAGAGCTCGCCTCGGAATTCAACGCGACGGTAAACGCGGATCTTCGCGTCGGCGCGCTCGAAGAAACCATCACCGTGACCGGCGAGAGCCCGATCGTCGATGTGCAGAGTGCGAGACGACAGCGCACGCTGGACAGCGATCTCGTGCAGTCCCTGCCAACCGCCAAAGGCTACGCCGGCCTCATGGTGTTGATTCCGTCGATGGTGCAGAGCGGCGGCGGCGTACCGAACGTGCAGCTCAGTCCCGGGATGGTCGTGTTCGGTGGCCGCGGCGGACGCGGCAAT
>Ga0075428_100004622_pt1 | contig 15230 bp, 8 predicted proteins | sample RhiMetdeltSRZDD2_FD_75291 | JGI IMG/M metagenome (GOLD analysis project Ga0075428, IMG submission 75291) | Populus rhizosphere microbial communities from Tennessee, USA - Rhizosphere MetaG P. deltoides SRZDD2 | ecosystem: Host-associated > Plants > Roots > Rhizosphere > Soil | place: USA... | reverse complement strand
CATGCCGCCGCAGCCATCGAACCCTGACGGTCAGATGACGGGAAACGCTCGGCCCGCGAACATCTACAACGGAGTGCTCAAGCCCACGATCGGCTACGGCCTGCGCGGAGCGATTTGGTACCAGGGAGAGACCAATGCAGGGCGCGCGTACCAGTACCGCGACCTCTTTCCTCTCATGATCCGCAGCTGGCGCGAGGAATGGGGCATCGGCGACTTCTCTTTTTACTGGGTGCAGCTCGCCGACTTCATGGCCGAGCGGCCGGAGCCCACGGAGAGCGCCTGGGCCGAGCTGCGCGAAGCTCAGACCCTTACGCTGTCGCGGCTGCCGAAGACGGGGCAGGCGGTGATCATTGACCTGGGCGAAGGCCAGGACATCCACCCCCGCAATAAGCAGGACGTCGCGAAGCGTCTCGCTCGCTGGGCGCTTGCGCGCGACTACGGTGTGGCTGTGAGCTGCCAGAGCCCCACCTACCAGAGCTTCGAGCGGCAAGGAGGAAAGCTGCTCCTCACCATCGCGAACCCGGGGGGCGGGCTCCGCACTGTCGACGTTCCCGAGCCGAAAGGCTTCGCAGTGGCCGGCGCGGACAAGAAGTTCGTCTGGGCGAAAGCCCGGATCGCCGGGCCGGACCGTGTCGAGGTCTGGGCGGACTCGGTCCCCGAGCCCGTCGCTGTCCGGTACGCTTGGGCGGACAATCCGATCAACAACGTCTACTCCCGGGAGGGCCTCCCCCTGACTCCGTTCCGGTCGGACGACTGGCCCGGAGTCACCGCGGGCAAGGACCGGTAGACGGCATTCGCAAGGGAATGTGGTGGGGATTCGAGGAAAGCCTTGCCTGTGCGGCTGCCAAAATGGCGCCCCGGCTTGCATTGAAGGAGGCCGAGCCATATAGTACCGGGCTTGCCATGTCATTTTGGCCAGGAGGCGCCACCATAGCCTATGCACAGCACCACCACGAAGCGATCCGGTGATTGGGCAGTCGATGTCGCTGTCCTGGCGGGCAGCCTCGTCCACGAAATCAAAAATCCCCTCAGTACCCTGAACATCAATGCCCAGCTCCTCCTCGAAGACTGGAAAGAGGCTTCCGGTCCTCGAGAGCAGCGGACCGTGAAGCGGCTTCGCGTGATCGTCTCCGAGGTGGAGCGGCTCGAGCGCATTTTGCAGTCGTTCCTGCGGTTCACCGAGAGCCACGAGCTGAACTTGAGGGTCTCCTCGCTCAACGAGCTGCTTCAGGACCTTGCGGATTTCATCGATCCGGAGGCTTCCAAAGCAAAGATCCAGGTGCGGCTCGGGCTCGATCCAGAGCTCACGTCATTTCCTTTCGATGAAGACCTGATCCGACAGGTGTTTTTGAACCTCATCCTCAACGCCAAGCACGCCATGGAGTCCCAAGGCGGGGAGCTCATCCTCCGGACGCGGCGAGTGACGCGGGACGGGCACACCTGGGCGGTCGGGGAGGTCATCGACACGGGCCAGGGGATTGCGCCCCGCATTTACGACAAGCTCTTCACACCCTACTTCTCCACGCGCGCCGACGGAACGGGCCTTGGTCTAGCGACTTCGAAGCGCCTGACGGAGGAGCACGGAGGCGAGATCGAAGTGCAGAGCGAGGAAGGCAAGGGGAGCCAGTTCAGCATCTATCTTCCCATGGAGCCCACGCCGAGATGACGACGACCAGCTCCGTCATGTCGCTGCCCAGCGAGTCGCAGAAGCAGGATTCTGGCTCGAAGGGGGCGATCCTGATCGTCGACGACGACAAGAACCACGCCGAGAGCACTGCCGAGGCGCTGGAGTTGGTCGCTTACTCTTGCGACATCGCCACGAGCGGCAAAGCGGGGCTCGAGATGCTACGCAAACGCCAGTACGACCTCGTCATCACCGACCTGGTCATGGCCGATCCGGGAGGGCTGGAGATTCTCCGCCAGGCCCAGCAGATCAACCCATTCGTCGCGGTCATCTTGCTCACGGGGCACGGCACGATCGAAACGGCGGTCGAAGCGCTCAAACGAGGTGCGGCGGACTACCTCGTGAAACCCATCAACATCGACGCGCTCCGGATCCGCGTGGAGAAAGCTCTCGAGCGCGAAGAGCTCAAACGCGTCAACCTCGACCTCGAGAAGCGCCTGGACCAGAAATTCGGCTTCGGCGGGATCATCGGCAACTCCGAGGCGATGCGGCAAGTGATCGAGCTTTCGAAGCAGGTTGCGGAGACGGACGCCGCCGTGCTGATCATGGGGGAGAACGGAACCGGCAAGGAGCTCGTGGCGCGGGCAATCCATGAGAACAGCTTGCGGAAAAAACGTCCGCTGGTCCCGCTCAACTGCGCGGCTCTCTCTCCTCAGCTCGTTGAGAGCGAGCTCTTCGGCCATGAGAAAGGGGCCTTCACCGGCGCCAATTTCCAGAAGAAGGGGCGTTTCGAGTTCGCCAACCACGGAACTCTCTTCCTCGACGAAGTGGGGGACATTCCTCCCGAGACGCAGGTGAAGCTGCTGCGCGTGCTCGAGGACGGCGAAATCATGCGCGTCGGCTCGAACGAGTCCGTGCGCGTGAACGTGCGCCTCATCTCGGCGACGAACCGAGACCTCGAGCTGCTCATTCGCGAAGGAAAGTTCCGCGAAGACCTCTACTACCGGCTGAAAGTCGTCACCGTCCACTTGCCGCCCCTGCGGGAACGGCCGCAAGACATTCCGCTCCTCGTCGACACCTTCCTCAAAAGCTTTGCCGAGGCGCACCGAAAGCACATCACGGGCATCAAGACCGAGGTCCTGAACGTGCTCATTAGCTACTCGTGGCCGGGAAACGTGCGGGAGCTGAAGCACGCCATGGAGCACATGGTCGTCGTGGCGAGGGAGCCTGTCCTCAAACTCGAGTACCTTCCCCAGAGCATCTACCGCGCGGAACGCCGCAGCACTCCCGACATCCCCGCCCTGGTGGGGATGCCGATGAAGGACGTCGAGAAGGAGCTCATCCGTTCAACCCTCGCGCACGTGCAGGGCAATCGCCATGAGGCGGCGAAGATTCTGAAGATCGGAGAGCGGACGCTGTACCGGAAGATTCGCCGGTACGGCTTGAGCTGAGCGAGCGGCACCATGAGTCCGCGCGCCAGTCCTCAGGTTGTACAGTGTGGCCCCGGCGGTCACGGCAGGCGCCACATTGGCAGGGCGCTGGAAAGCCTCTCCAGAGGCCTGTCAGGCTGGCAGTCAGGTTGCCCCGAGCAGTCCCGGACGAGTCGAGTGTAAGATCCTTCGACGAAATGAGTTGGGCTCGCTCCGTGGCAGGGCTGGAATGACATTTGCATTCCAGATCCACCCACGCAGCCGCGCCACCGCGGCTCGTGCGATCCACCCAGAAATCAACCGCGAATGAAAGAAAACCATTCCGAGAATTGGAGGAGCCGTCCATGTCCAAGATCATAGGTATCGACCTGGGCACGACGAACTCGGTCGTAGCAGTCATGGAGGGATCCGAGCCCGTCGTCATTGCCAATGCGGATGGGAGTCGACTGACTCCATCGGTCGTGGCCTTCACCGACAAGGACCGCCTGGTCGGCGTCACGGCCAAACGACAGGCGGTGACGAACCCTCGCAGGACCGTCTACAGCATCAAGCGCTTCATGGGCCGGAGGCACTCCGAAGTCGCCTCCGAGGAGAAGCTAGTTCCCTACCGCATCGTCGGTGGGCCCGAAGAGCTCGTGAAAGTCGAGATCGACGGCAAGCAGTACACGCCGCCCGAGATCTCCGCGATGATCCTCCAAAGCCTCAAGGAGACCGCCGAGACTTACCTCGGCGAGAAAGTCGACCGCGCCGTCATCACGGTGCCGGCGTACTTCAACGACAGCCAGCGCCAGGCCACGAAGGACGCGGGAACGATCGCGGGCCTTAAAGTCGAGCGCATCCTGAATGAGCCGACGGCTGCCGCGCTGGCTTTCGGCCTGAAAGAGAAACAGAGCGGCGCCAAAGTCGCGGTCTTCGACCTCGGCGGCGGCACGTTCGACATTTCGATCCTCGAAGTGGACGAAGGCTTCTTCAAAGTCCTCTCCACGAACGGCGACACTCACCTCGGCGGTGACGACTTCGACAAGCTCGTCGTCGATCACATCGCGCAGGAGTTCCGCAAGCAGACGGGCATCGAACTGCGTAACGACCAGATGGCTCTCCAGCGCCTCAAGGAGGCCGCGGAGAAGGCCAAGTGCGAGCTGTCGACGAAAGTCGCCACGGACGTCAGCCTGCCTTTCATCACGGCAGATCAGTCCGGGCCCAAACACCTCCAGATGGAGATCACTCGAGCCAAGCTGGAGCAGCTGCTCGACGCGACGATCGACAGCTGCCGGAAGCCCTGCGAGCTGGCCTTGAAAGACGCGGGACTCCAGCCGGAGCAGGTCGATGAAGTGGTGCTAGTGGGCGGATCCACGCGCATGCCCAAGGTGCAGGCGCTCGTCAAAGAGATCTTCCGGCGAGAGCCCAACCGGTCCGTCAACCCGGACGAGGTCGTCGCGCTGGGCGCGGCGATCCAGGGCGGCATTCTGCAGGGCGATTCGAGCCTGAAAGATGTCCTCCTGCTCGACGTGACACCGTTGTCGCTCGGCATCGAAACCCTCGGTGGGGTCATGACCCGGCTCATCGAGCGGAACACGACCATCCCGACGACGAAGAAGGAAGTTTTCTCGACGGCCGCGGACAACCAGCCCGCCGTGGAGATCAAGGTGTTCCAGGGTGAACGGGAGATGGCGAAAGACAACCGCCACCTCGGCACTTTCGTGCTGGACGGGATCCCTCCCGCTCCGCGCGGCGTGCCGCAGATCGAGGTCTCTTTCGACATCGACGCGAACGGCATTCTGAACGTCCAGGCCAAAGACCTGGGCACGAAGAAAGAGAAGTCGATCCGCATCGAGGCGTCGAGCGGCCTTTCGAAGGATCAGGTCGAGCAGATGCGGAAAGACGCGGAGAGCAACGCCGAGGAAGATAAGAAGAAGCGTGCGCTCATCGACCTGAAGAACTCCACGGACCAGATCGTTTACAGCACCGAGAAGTTCATCAACGATAACTCGGCGAACGTTTCCGAAAAGGACAAGGCCCGCCTCAATGCGATCATCGACCGCCTGAAGAGCGCCCGCGACAAGGAGGACTCCGAAGGCATGAAGAAGGGCCAGGAAGACCTCCAGAAGGTCTCCCAGGAAGTCGGCAAGGCCATCTACGAGAAGGCCGCTGCCAGCGGCGCGGGGGCCAGCGGCGGGCCGGGACCTCAAGGGGGAGGACCTTCGGGCTCGCCGGAAGGCGGCGGAGGCGCTGGCTCAAAAGGCGACGACAACGTGATCGACGCCGACTACGAAGTGAAGAATTGACCTGCTATCTAGGGGCCCCGCCTCCCCGGGGCCCCTTAGATGGAGCAGGTATAGGCTCCGAGGCACCCCGAGCTCTCGCAGAGCTCGTAGGCGCGCGCACAGGGGCCCAAGGGGTCCGTTAGCGGCCGCAGGGTGCTTGCCTTATAATCTGGGCACTCTGGTGAACGCGTGGTGCGAAGCCGACCGAGCGTGCTCGGCGGCATAGCGCGAACCCCACCTCAAGTTCCGGTTCAGCCCGGTTCGATAAGAAGTGCGAGGAGGTGCCGCCCTTATGCTCGATTTGAGCCGCATTTATAACCTCGTCGAGAAGACCTCGGACTTCTCGAGGTACAAGGAGCTGGCCTGGACAGGCTCCTTCAACGACTACCTCTCGATCGTCACCGAAAACCCCAGGATCTGTCGGAACGCCTACCAGCGGCTCTACGACATGATCCTGTCGTACGGCACCGTGGACTACAAGCTCATGAAGGAGAGGGTAGTCCATTACAACTTCTTCGACGATCCCATGGACGACGGCCGGGACGCCGTGTACGGCCTCGACAAGCCGCTCCAGCGGCTCGTCGGGCACGTCAAGTCCGCGGCGCACGGCTATGGAACCGAGCGCCGGGTACTCCTACTCCACGGACCCGTGGGCAGCGCGAAATCGACCATCGTCCGCCTGCTCAAGAAAGGGATCGAGCGCTACTCGAGGACGCCCGAAGGCGGCCTCTACACGTTCCGTTGGCAGCTCGAGGAATCGGGTGAACGGGGCGACCACGCCTGCCCCATGCACGAAGATCCCATGAAGCTCGTCCCGGATGAGTCCCGCAAACGGATCCTTTCCGAGCTCAACCATCCCATGGAGGGGGGCTACCCGCTCCAGGTGGAAGGCACGCTGTGCCCGTTCTGCCGCTTCTACTACAGCCAGCTCCTCAAGAAATACCACGGGGACTGGTCGCGGCTGATAGAGCACGTACAGGTGTATCGCCTGCCGCTCTCTGAGAAGGACCGCATCGGCATCGGCACTTTCCAGCCCAAAGACGAGAAGAACCAGGATTCGACCGAGCTCACCGGAGACGTGAACTATCGCAAGATCGCGGAGTATGGGTCCGACTCGGACCCGCGCGCGTTCAACTTTGACGGCGAGTTTCACGTCGCGAACCGCGGTCTCATCGAGTTCATCGAAGTCCTCAAGCTCGACGTCGCCTTCCTGTACGAGCTGCTGGGGGCGAGCCAGGAGCACTCGATCAAGCCGAAGAAGTTCGCACAGACGGACATCGACCTCGTCATCATCGGGCACACGAACGAGCCCGAGTACCGCAAGCTGCAGAACAACGAGCTGATGGAGGCGTTTCGCGACCGTACGGTGAAAGTCGACATTCCGTACATCACGACGCTGACCCACGAGACGCAGATCTACCGCAAGGATTTCAACAAACAGCGCATCCGCGGGAAGCACATCGCCCCGCACACGATCGACATGGCGGCGATGTGGGCGGTGCTCACGCGCCTCGAGCCTCCAAAGAAGGCCCAGCTCAGCCTGATGCAGAAACTCAAGCTCTACGACGGGAAGACGCTCCCGGGCTTTACGGAGGAGAACGTCAAGGAGCTCCAGAACGAGGCCAAGCGCGAGGGTTTCGACGGCATCTCTCCGCGCTACATCCAGGACAAGATCTCGAACGCTCTCGTCAACGAGGAGAACCACAGCTGTATCAACCCGTTCATGGTGTTGAACGAGCTGGAGGCCGGGCTCAAGCATCACTCGCTGATCGCCAACGACGAGCAGCGCAAGAGATTCGCCGAGCTCCTGGCCGTCGTGAAGGAAGAGTACGAGGACATCGTGAAGAACGAAGTGCAGCGCGCGATCTCGGCCGACGAGGAAGCGATCGCCAAGCTCTGCGCGAACTACGTGGACAATATCAAGGCGTACACGCAGCGGGAAAAGGTCAAGAACAAGTACACGGGCCAGGACGAGGAGCCGGACGAAAGGCTCATGCGCTCGATCGAGGAAAAGATCGAGATCCCCGAAAGCCGGAAGGACGATTTCCGCCGCGAGATCATGAACTACATCGGCGCGTTGGCCGTCGACGGCAAGGTGTTCGACTACAAGACCAACGCCCGCCTGCAGAAAGCCCTCGAGCTCAAGATCTTCGAAGACCAGAAGGACTCGATCAAGCTCACGAGCCTCGTGTCGAACGTCGTCGACAAGGAGACTCAGGAGAAGATCGATATCGTGAAGAATCGTCTGATCAAGAACTTCGGCTACGACGAAGTCAGCGCCACGGACGTGCTCAATTACGTGGCTTCGATCTTCGCGCGAGGCGATTCCAAGAAGTCCTAGTCCCCGTCCAGGAGGCGGCGGGCCCCCGGCGGCCAAAAGTGTCGCAGGCTGCCCACCGGCGAGATTGGTCCACCGCATCGACCCCGATACGAACCGATTCAGGGAGATCGTTCGGGGCAAGATCAAACAGAACCTGAAGAAGTACATCTCCCACGGGGAGCTCCTGGGGAAGCAGGGCGAAAACGTCGTCTCGATTCCGCTTCCGCAGATCGAGCTGCCGCGGTTCCGGTACGGGGTCCAGCAGACCGGCGGCGTCGGTCAGGGCGATGGCGACGAAGGCAGCCCCCTGCAGCCGTCCGCGGGCCAGGGACAGGGCGCCGGCGACCAGCCCGGGGAGCACCTCCTCGAAGTCGAAGTCTCGCTCGAGGAGTTGGCCCAGATTCTGGGGGAGGAGCTCGAGCTGCCCAGAATTCAGCCGCGCGGGGAGCGGAGCCTCGAATCCTCCACGGACAAGTACACCGGGATTCACCGCGCCGGGCCGGAATCACTCCGCCACTTCAAGCGCACGTTCAAGGAAGCGTTGAAACGCCAGATCATGGCGGGACTCTACAACCCCGAACGGCCCGTGATCGTGCCCGTGCGGGAGGACCGGCGCTACCGTTCCTGGAAACAGAAGCCGGTCCCCGAGTCGAACGCCGCGATCCTCTACATGATGGACGTCTCGGGCTCCATGGGGAACGAGCAGAAGGAGATCGTCCGGATCGAGAGCTTCTGGATCGACACGTGGCTCAAGAGCCAGTACCGGCAAATCGAGACGCGCTACATCATCCACGACGCTGCGGCGCGCGAAGTCGATCAGCATACTTTTTTCCACGTCCGGGAGTCGGGCGGCACGCGCATCTCGTCCGCTTATCAGCTCTGCAAGGAGATCGTGGAGAAGGACTACGATGTCACCCGGTGGAACATCTACCCGTTCCACTTTTCGGACGGGGACAACTGGGGCGGGGAAGACACCGCGCTGTGCATGAAGCTCCTGCGCGAGTTCCTGCTGCCCTGCTCGAACGTCTTCTGCTACGGCCAGGTGAAAAGCGCTTACGGCAGCGGACAGTTTATCAAGGACCTGATGGAGGCGTTCCCCGAGCACGACAATCTCCTCCTCTCGGAGATCAACAACCGCGACGAGATCTACCGCTCGATCAAGACGTTTCTGGGGAAAGGACGATGAAAGGCGAGCTGACACCCGAGCTATCCGTCCTGCGCGACGAGATCCGGCAGTATGCTCGCGATTTCGGGCTCGACTTCTTCGAGGTCAGCTTCGAGCTGCTCGATTACGACCAGCTCAACATGGTCGCCGCGTACGGCGGCTTCCCGACGCGCTATCCGCACTGGAAATTCGGGATGGACTTCGAGGAGCTGCAGAAGACCTATTCGTACGGCCTGTCGAAGATCTACGAGCTCGTCATCAACAACGACCCCTGCTACGCGTACTTGATGAAGTGCAACAACCTCGTGGACCAGAAGCTCGTCATGGCTCACGTCTACGGGCACTCCGATTTCTTCAAGAACAACTACTGGTTCTCGCACACGAACCGGAAGATGATGGATGAGATCGCGAACCACGGCGTTCGCATCCGCCGGTACATCGAGCGCTACGGTCAGCAAAAAGTCGAGGAGTTCATCGACTGCTGCCTCTCCCTCGAGAACCTTATCGACTACCACTCGCCTTTCATCACGCGTCATCGCAAGCGCGTCGAGGACGAGAAGAGCCAGGAGCGCGAGCTCGTGCAGCCGACTCGCCTCAAGGCGAAGGCGTACATGGAGAGCTTCATCAACCCTCCTCTATTCCTCGAGGAGGAGAAACAGCGCATCCAGCAGAAGCTCGATGAGCTGAAGAAGTTCCCCGAGGAGCCCGAGCGCGACATCCTCCTTTTCCTCATGGAGAATGCGCAGCTCGAGCGCTGGCAGCGCGACCTCATCTCCATCATCCGCGAGGAGGCTTACTACTTCGCGCCGCAGGGCATGACGAAGATCATGAACGAGGGCTGGGCGAGCTACTGGCATTCGCGCATCATGACCGAGAAGGCCTGCTCGGCGGCGGAGGTCGTCGACTATGCGGACCACCACTCGGCCACCATGGCGTCGCAGCCCGGCGCACTGAACCCCTACAAGCTCGGCATCGAGCTCTTCCGCGACATCGAGGACCGCTGGGACAAAGGCAAGTTCGGTCCGGATTGGGACGAGTGCGATGATGTCGCGCTCAAGTCGGCCTGGGACAAGCGGCTCGGCCTCGGCCGGCAGAAAATTTTCGAAGTGCGGAAGATCCACAACGACGTCACGTTCATCGACGAGTTCTTGACCCCCGAGTTCGCGGAAAAGCACAAGCTTTTCACGTACGGGTACAACAAACAGACCGGCGAGTACGTGATCGAAAGCCGTGACTTCAGGGCAGTGAAGGAGAGGCTCCTCTTCAGTCTGGCCAACTTCGGGCAGCCTTTCATCTCCGTCGACGATGGCAATTACAAAAACCGCTCGGAGCTCTATCTGATCCATCGTTTCGACGGCCACGCGCTGCGTCTCGACCACGCCCGCGACACCATGGAGCATCTCTTCAAGATCTGGCAGCGCCCGATCCACCTTGAAACTACGGTGGATAAGAGGAAGAAAGTAATGACGTACACCGGCTCCAAGCACGAGGAGCGCATCCTCAAGTAGGAGTCGTGGCCCTTCCGCCCGCGCGCGCCGGCACGGCTCCACCGTGCGGCCGCCGCAACGACCGACTGTCGCAATGAACCCCATCGAAGCGCTCAGCCCGACGGCCCCCGAGCTCCTGCAGCATCGGCCGGCGCCGAGGTTCGTGACTGCCGCGGCGCTTTACGACGGTCATGACGCGGCCATCAACCTCGTGCGGCGCGGCCTCGTGAGCGCGGGCGCGGAGGTCGTCCATCTCGGCCACAACCGGTCCGCCGGAGAGATTGTCAAGGCGGCCGTGGAGGAGGATGCCGCAGGCGTAGCCGTCAGCTCGTACCAGGGCGGCCACGAGGATTTCTACCCGTACCTCCGGAAGCTCCTCGACGAGGAAGGCGCTCGCGAAGTGGCAATCTTCGCGGGAGGCGGCGGCGTGATCCTCCCGGACGAAGTGGCCACGCTCGAGAGCTCCGGCATCACCAAGGTGTTCACGCCTGACGACGGCTTTCGCCTGGGGATCGACGGGATGATGCGGTTCATGGTCGAGGCCGCGCGAGGCGCGAGCGCCGCTGCGGGGCGAGCCGACGCAGCGACGGCCACGGAACGCCTTGCCATCGCCAGGGCCATCACGGCGGTGGAGCTGGGCGGCCAACCGAGCTCGGCCTTCCGAAGTCTCCGCTCAGCTTCCAGAGCGGACGAGAGCGCCAGCACCATCGTGCTCGGCATCACCGGGACCGGAGGTGCTGGCAAGAGCTCACTCGTCGATGAGCTCGTGCTCCGGCTCGTGCGGGATGCTCCGGACCTCCGCGTCGGAATCGTCGCGGTCGATCCGACCAAGCGACGGACCGGCGGCGCGCTGCTGGGAGACCGGCTCCGCATGAACGCTGTGTACAAGCCGCAAGTCTTCCTTCGCAGCCTCGCGACACGCTCGAGCGGCACGGAGCTCTCGGCGGCCGTGGAAGGCGCCGTGGGGGTGATGCGGTTGGCGGGTTACGACCTCGTGATCGTGGAGACTGCCGGCATCGGCCAAGGCTCGAGCGCCATCACCGATCTGGCGGACGTCAGCTTGTACGTCATGACGCCGGACTTCGGCGGTCCGACGCAGCTCGAAAAAATCGACATGCTCGACTTCGCCGACCTGGTCGCGGTCAACAAGTGCGACCGCCGGGGAGGGGAAGACACCGTGCGTCTCGTGCGCCGGCAGGTCGCGCGGTCGCGCAAGGACGCCGGCGTCGCCGTGGAAGGGACGCAGGCGAGCCGATTCAACGATCCCGGAGTGAACGCGCTCTACCGAGAGCTCCTCCGGCGACTGGGAGAGCACCTACCGGCCCTCCGCGGAGTGCAAATCCCCGATGCGCGGTCGGCGCCGGCCGTCCGACCGATCCCGCCCTCGCGTGAAAACTACCTCGCGGAGGCTGCCGACGCCGTCCGTGGCTACCGCCTGCGGGCGCGGGAGGAAGTGGAGCGTATGCGCACGCTCGAGGGCCTCGAGACGGCGGCCGCGTACCTCGACCGCTCCGCGCTACGAACAGCGGAGTCCGCTGTGAACGATCTTCGGACCGCCATCGAGCATGAAGCTTCGCGGCTCGTGCAGGCCCGCAAAGACCTCAGCGAATTCGAGACGCTGGCCCGGGAGCTGGACTCTCCCGGAGCGGTCTATGCAGTGCGCGGGCAATCCATCACTGTGGAGACGCGAAGAAAAAGCCTGTCCGGCTTGTCGATTCCGCGGGTGGCTCTCCCGCGCTTCGGGAGTCGAGCCGAGACGCTCCGGTTTTTGCGGGAGGAGAACTTGCCGGGCAAGTTCCCATTCACGGCCGGCGTATTCCCGTTCAAACGCGCGGACGAGCTCCCGACGCGTCAGTTTGCTGGAGAAGGGACCCCGGAACGGACGAACCGCAGGTACCACCTGCTCTGCGATGGCCTCCCCGCCAAGCGCCTCAGCGTCGCATTCGACTCGGTCACGCTGTATGGCTCCGACCCGCACGAGCGGCCGGATATCTATGGGAAAATCGGCACGAGCGGCGTCAGCATTGCCACGCTCGACGACATGAAGAAGCTCTTCCGCGGCTTTGATCTACTCGACCCCTCCACGAGCGTCTCCATGACGATCAACGGCCCCGCCGCGGTGATCCTCGCCATGTTCTTCGGCGCCGCGATCGCCCAGGAGGAGGAGCGGTTTAGCGCGCAGGCGGGACGGCCGCCTTCCGCCGAAGAAGGCCGAAAGCTGCGCGCGAAAGTGCTCGAGAACGTCCGGGGGACGGTACAGGCCGACATTTTGAAAGAGGACCAGGCCCAAAACACGTGCCTCCTGTCGACCGACTTCTCCCTCAAGCTCATGGGGGACGTCCAGGAGTTCTTCATCGCGAACAAGGTCAAGAATTTCTACTCCGTGTCGATCAGCGGTTACCACATCGCCGAAGCGGGCGCGAACCCCATCACGCAGCTCGCGTTCACGCTCGCGAACGGCCTCACGTACCTCGAGTACTACAAGGCGCGCGGAATGAACGTCGATGACTTCGCGCCGAACTTCTCGTTCTTCTTCTCGAATGGGCTTGAGCCGGAGTACTCCGTCCTGGGACGCGTCGCGCGCAGAATCTGGGCGATCATCCTGCACGACGTGCACGGGGCGAACGAGCGCAGCCAGAAGCTCAAGTACCACGTCCAGACCTCAGGACGCTCTCTCCATGCCCGCGAGATCGCGTTCAACGACGTGCGGACGACTCTCCAGGCGCTCCTCGCTGTCTACGACAACTGCAATTCGCTGCACACGAACGCCTACGACGAGGCCATCACGACTCCCACGGAAGAATCGGTGCGCCGAGCACTGGCCATCCAGCTCATCGTCCAGAAAGAGCTCGGCATGACGAAGAACGAGAATCCGCTGCAGGGCGCGTTCATCATCCGGGAGCTGACGGACCTCGTCGAGGAGGCCGTTCTCTCGGAGTTCCTCCGCCTATCGGAGCGCGGAGGTGTTCCCGGCGCGATGGAGACGGCCTACATGCGGAGCCGGATCCAGGAAGAGTCGCTGCTCTACGAGGAACTCAAACACTCCGGCACGCTGCCGATCATCGGCGTGAACACTTTTCTCGCGCCCGAGGAGCCGGAAAAGACGGCGCGAAGAATTCCCGTCGTGCGTTCGACCGACGCCGAGAAGCGGGAGCAAATCCACAACCTCCGCGAATTCCAGGCGCGCCATCGCGATGCGGCTCCCGCAGCGCTGACCCAGCTACGCGAGGCCGCGCTTCGAGGCGACAACCTGTTCGCGTCACTCCTGGGCTCCGTGCAACATGCCAGCCTGGGCCAGATCACGGAGGCGCTCTTTGAAGTCGGTGGACAGTATCGGCGCAGCCTCTGAGGGAAGCGCCGTGCCAGCCGTCGTGGCGGCCCGGAGCGGAGGATACGCGAGTCATGGATAGCACGGTCGATACGCCCCTCGGCGAGGTGCGCAGAGTCGGCGTCGTTGGCGCCGGAACCATGGGAGCTGGGATCGCCCAGGTCTTCGCCCTCAAGGGTTTCAGCGCGGCAGTCGTCGACACGAACGGGGACGCGCTCGTGCGGGCGCGAGTGGGCATCGACTCCAGCCTGACGCGGATGGTGCGCAAGGCTACGATCACCGAGGCCGATCGCTCCGCCGCGCTCGCTCGGCTCACTTTCGACCGAGAGATGGCCGCAGCTGCATCCGCCGATTTTATCGTCGAGGCCGTGGTGGAGGAAGAAGAGGTTAAGCGAACGCTTTTCCGTGAGCTCAGCGCCAGCGTACGCCCCGGCGTGGTGTTGGCGTCGAACACTTCCTCCATCTCGATCACGCGGCTCGCTGCCGCTGCGCAGCGCCCCGAGCTCGTGATCGGGATGCACTTCATGAATCCGGTGCCCATCATGGAGCTCGTCGAGGTGATTCGAGGCCACGCGACCTCGGACGCGACCCACGCCGCAACGGTCAACCTCGCCCGGCGCCTCGGCAAATCGCCCGTCACTGTGTCCGACTACCCGGGCTTCATCGCCAATCGCATCCTCCTCCCCATGATCAACGAGGCGATTTTCGCGCTCATGGAAGGAGTGGCCTCGAAAGAAGACATCGACCAAGTGTTTCGGCTCGGAATGCATCACCCCATGGGCCCGCTCGCCCTCGCCGACTTCATCGGCCTCGACGTGTGCCTCAGCATCCTGGAGGTTCTCCACGAGGGGCTCGGGGATCCGAAGTACAGACCGTGCCCCCTCCTCCGCCGGATGGTGGACGCGGGCCACGTCGGCAGGAAGCGCGGGCGAGGTTTTTACGAGTACCAGGAATGAACCGCAATGGATTTTGACCTCTCCGAGGAGCACCTCCTGCTGCAGCAAGGCGCGCGCGACTTCGCCGATCGCGTGCTGAAGCCCGCCGCGTCCCGCATCGATCGCGACGAGAGCTTCCCGGTGGAGCATTGGAAAGCGCTCACCGAAGCCGGCTTCTTGGGGATCCTGATCCCGGAGGAGCATGGCGGCTCGGGCCTCGGCAACCTGGCGCTCGCCGTGGTGCTCGAGGAGTTGAACCGCGCCTGCGCTTCGACCGGCGTCACGGTCTCCGTGCACAACTCGCTCGTGGGCGGGCCGATCGTCCGGTTCGGAACGGAGGAGCAAAAACGGCGCTTCCTGCCTCGCCTCGCCCAGGGGGAGGCCATGGGCGCCTACGCCATCACGGAGCCAGGGCACGGAAGCGACGCCGGCGCGATCGAGACACTCGCCGTGGCGCGAGGGAACGGCTTCGTCCTCACCGGGCGCAAGGCCTGGATCACGAACGGCGCCTCGGCGGGACTCTTCCTCGTCTTCGCGACGACGGACCGGTCGCTCGGCCCCAAGGGAATCAGCGCTTTCCTCGTCGAGAAAGGTAGCAATGGACTCAGCGTCGGCAAGCGCGAAAAAAAGCTCGGAATCCGCGGCTCCGAGACGGTCGAATTGATCCTCGATGACGT
>Ga0075428_100004621_pt1 | contig 15231 bp, 9 predicted proteins | sample RhiMetdeltSRZDD2_FD_75291 | JGI IMG/M metagenome (GOLD analysis project Ga0075428, IMG submission 75291) | Populus rhizosphere microbial communities from Tennessee, USA - Rhizosphere MetaG P. deltoides SRZDD2 | ecosystem: Host-associated > Plants > Roots > Rhizosphere > Soil | place: USA... | reverse complement strand
GCACTCGAAGCACCCATGGCACTCGAAGCACCCATGGCACTCGAAGCACCCATGGCACTCGCGGCACCCATGGCACTCGCGGCACCCAAGGCACCCATGGCACCCAATGTATGATCCCCCCGTGCAGCCCGGTCGCCATGTTCTGGAATCCGCTGAATTCCGCCGTCTTGTCGCCGGCCGCTGGCGCGTATCGCTGGTGCTGACGGCGCTGCTGTTCATCCTCTATTACGGCTACATCATTCTGATCGCCACCAATCGCCAGCTGGTCTCGCGCCCCGTCAGTGGCGCGACAACGACCGGCATCCTCATCGCCGCGGGTGTGATCGCCGGCGCGTGGGTGCTCACGGCGGCGTATGTCGTGTGGGCCAATCGGCAGTACGATCCGGCCGCCGCCGAACTGCGGGCGCGCGCCGAAAAAGGCCACGGATGAACACGGACAAACACGGATGTTTATAGACTCTTAGTGCATGCAGACGACTCTCGGCTCGCCCACGCTTTCGGCGATCGTCTCCTTTCTCATCATTGTCGCGTTGACGCTGGTGGTCACCTACTGGGCGGCGCGGCGAACGCGATCGACGCGTGAGTTCTATGCCGCCGGCCGATCGATCAATCCGTTTCAGAACGGGCTCGCGCTAGCTGGTGATTACATGAGCGCGGCGTCGTTTCTCGGCATCGCCGGTCTCGTGGCGCTGCGCGGCTACGACGGGATGATTTACGCTACCGGGTGGCTGGTCGGCTGGCCCGCGCTGATGTTTCTGATTGCCGAACCACTCAGGAATCTCGGCAAGTTCACCTTCGCGGATGTCGTCGCGTTCAGGCTGCGGCAAGTTCCAGTGCGCGTTGCGGCCGCGTTCGGCGGGATCCTCACGCTCCTTTTTTACGTCCTCGCGCAGATGGTGGGCGCCGGCAACCTGATCACGCTGATGTTTGGCCTCTCCTACGAATGGGCGGTCATCATCGTCGGAGCCGTCATGCTCGCGTACGTGCTCTTCGGTGGAATGATTGCCACGACCTGGGTCCAGATCATCAAGGCGATCCTGCTCTTGTTTGGCGTGACGCTGCTGACATTGCTGGTGCTGTCCAGGTTCAACTTCTCGCCGGGCGAACTGTACTCGGCGGTCGCCGCGCGTTACGGCCAGGCGGCGCTCGAGCCTGGCGGGCTGGTCAGCGATCCGGTTGACGCCATTTCGCTCGGCCTGGCGCTCATGTTCGGGCTTCTCGGTCTCCCGCACATCCTGATGCGCTTCTATACCGTCCCGGACGCGCGCGCAGCGCGGTCGTCGGTCCTCTATGCGACCGGCTTCATCGGTTATTTCTATTTGATCATTCCGATCGTCGGCTTCGGCGCCTCAGCGCTGGTCGGCCGGGAGATCATCCGCAAGGTCGATTCAGGCGGAAACATGGCGGCGCCGCTCGTCGCCGAGCTGCTCGGCGGGACGCCGTTTCTGGGTTTTATCGCCGCGGTCGCCTTTGCCACAATCCTCGCCGTCGTCGCCGGATTGACGCTCGCCGGGGCGAGCGCGTTGTCGCACGACATCTTCACGCACGCGATTCGAAAGGGACACGCAACCGAGCACGAGCAGATCCGCGTGGCGCGGCTCGCGACCGTTGTTTTCGGAGTGGTCGCCGTCATCCTCGGTATTCTGTTCAAAGGACAGAACGTCGCGTTCATGGTCGGCCTCGCATTCGCGATTGCGGCGAGCGGAAATTTTCCGGCGCTCCTGCTCTCGATCGTCTGGTCTCGTTTCAACACCGCCGGCGCGGTCTGGTCGATTGTCACCGGCGCGTTGATGGCGGTCATCCTGATCGTCTTGAGCCCGACCATCTGGGTTGACCTCCTGCATCACGCGAGTCCAATTTTTCCGTTGCGCAATCCGGCGATCGTCTCCATGCCTGTAGGATTTCTCGTCGGGATTGCTGCGTCTCTCGTCACCCGTGAGCCAGAGGCTGAAGCCATGTTTCACGACGAGAAGCTGCGGACGTATCTTGGCATCGGCGCGGAATAGCCAGTAGTGCGGCACGACAGAAATCTGAAGGCGGTCGCGCGTTGGGGTGTTGTCGCTGCGACGCTCGCGCTGTCAGCATGCAGCAATCCGAACGAGCCCGGCCAGCAACCGCCCGCTCCGGCGATCACGTGTCCTGCGAACATCACGACCCGCGGCGTGCCCGGTAGCGGCCAGCCGGTGACGTATCCACCCGCGACGGTCACGGGGGGTGCCTCGCCAGTCACCACGACATGCACGCCCGCGTCGGGCACCTCATTCAACGTCGGCACGACAGCGGTGGCATGCACGGCGGTAGATGCGGCATCGCGTCAGGCGCAATGTTCGTTTACGGTGACGCTCACGCCGATGGTCGTGAGTGTTACTAAGTACATGGCGTTCGGCGATAGCTTGACTGAAGGCGAGAACGGGCGCTTTGCCGTTCTTGGTCTCGGGTTCATCGATCCGACGGCAACATATCCGGTCAAACTGCAGTCGCTGCTGAACGGCGAGTATCCAGGACAGTCGATTACGGTGTCCAACCGCGGAAAAAGCGGTGAGCCCATCCAGGACGGTCTGGCGCGCTTGCCGGGTGAACTGGCCCGTGAGCAGCCCGGCGCACTCTTGCTACTCGATGGATACAACAACTTACTCGGATCATGTCCGTTCGGATCGTCCGGCACGGCAGCGTGCTCGCAGGCAATCTCGGATGTAACTTTTGGTATCAGAGACATGATCCGCATCGGCCGTCGACCTGAGTACGGCGTGAAACATGTTTTCGTCAGCACGATGACGCCGCCTGGTCCATTTCTGGGAGGGCCGCGCGATCGCCGCATCGCGAACGATGCCATCGTTCGGGCGAACACGGGAATTACGAACATGGTGCGCGCGGAAGGGGCAACGCTCGTCGACACGTATCCACAATTCATCGGCCACGAAGCGGAGTACATCGAGCAGGATGGACTTCACCTGCGCCCCGCGGGAAATCAGGCGCTTGCCGAATCGTTTTTCGGCGTGATCAAGACAACCGTCGCGACGACGCCGGGGTTCGGCGCGAGATCGTATTGAGGGGACCGCACCATGGCGGACAGGCTCAAAGGAAAAACCGCATTCCTCACCGCAGCCGCGGCCGGCATCGGGCGCGCGACCGCGCTGGCGTATGCGCGCGAAGGCGCGCGCGTCGTCGCGACTGACCTCGATCTCGCCGGCCTCGAGTCGCTCAAGCAGGAACACCCAAACATCGAGACCGCGCGCCTTGACGTGCTCAGCCCATCCCAGTGCGAGGCGATCGGCGGGCAGTGGCCCGACATCGACATCCTGGTCAACGTCGCCGGGTTCGTCCACCACGGCACGATCCTCGAATGTCCTCCCGAAGAATGGTCTCGCTCGTTCGACCTCAACGTGACGTCGATGTATCGGACGATTCGCTCTGTGCTGCCGCGCATGCTCGAGCGTGGCCGCGGATCGATCGTCAACGTGTCGTCGATTGCCTCCAGCATCAAAGGTATTCCGAACCGCTGCGTCTACGGCGCCACGAAGGCGGCGGTGATTGGATTGACGAAGTCGGTGGCCGCTGATTTCGTCGGCAAAGGGGTGCGATGTAATGCCATTTGCCCGGGCACCGTTGATTCGCCGTCGCTGGCAGGGCGCATGGCGGCGACCGGCGATCTCGAAGCCGCACGTCGCGCGTTTATGGCACGACAGCCGATGCAAAGGCTGGGCAAGCCCGAAGAAGTGGCCGCTCTCGTTGTCTATTTAGGTAGCGACGAATCAGCCTTCACGACGGGTACCACCAACATCATTGATGGTGGATGGATTATGTAAAGCCAGCAGCCAGCAGCCAGCAGCCAGCAGCCAGCAGCCAGAAGCGAGGAGCAGCTCCTATCGTTTCAGCAATCCGCTCCAGTTCACCACCACATCTATCGGCGGAACCACCGGATCAGAAATAAATGTGTTGACGACGATGCGGTCGCCGCTCGGGGAGATGGTGTAGTCGCCGCTGCCGACAATATCCGGAACATTGATGTGAAACAGCGCCATCGTCGATGACTTCTGCCAACCACCACGCGTCAGCGAAGCGGACATCAACAACCCCTCGGGCGCCAGATACAGCAATTCCTGTCCTTCCTTGCGCCAGTGAGGCTGGGCGCCGCCGTGCGTCGATACCTGCCACCGTGCGCCGGTTGCGGGGATTGGCTCGACATAGACCTCAGGATTGCCGGATTCGCTCGACATGTAGGCGAGCCATTTGTTGTCCGGTGAAAATTCAGACTGCCAGTTTTCGCTCATTGCGTTCGCGCGCACCAGCCATGGCTTCTCGGACGGGTCGATTGGATGGATCCACAGACCGCTGCGCACCACCGTTCCACTCACGTATTTGCCGTTGGCAGACCAGTCCTCAATCATTTTGTCGCCCGGCCCCGTGACGAGCAGCTGTTCCGGTTCGGTGGTGTCGACCGCTTTCACGTACACGTCGTACACCGATCCGCGCTTGGAGGAGAACGCGACTCTTTGGCCATCAGCCGACCATGTCGGGTGGGAATCGGGAGCCGCCGTGCTGGTCAACCGTGAGACCGCATTTCGCTCGAGATCGTACAGCCACAAATCGACGTTTCCGTCAGTGTTGACCTTTTCGGCAACGATTCGGCGTCCGTCGGGCGAAAAGCGCGGATGACGATACGCTCCGGGTGCGGTGAGTGGTTTCAATTCCCGTCCTCGTCCATCGAACACCATCAGTCGGGTAATCGACTCTCCGGCGGTCTGGCCGTAGACGAGCACACCGGTTGTCGAGACGTCGAATGCGGCATCGGATGACGTGTGGTACTTGAGCCGATCCGCGAGCGTTACTGGCTGATCTTCGAGCGTCAGCGTGTCTAGATTGAAACGCTGGGCGACCAGGATTCCCTGGCGGACGAACAGCAGGTGACCGTCGATGTACTTGACGCGCGAAAGCGCCGGCATCAAAAAACGAGGCGCGTCTCCGTCGATCGATCCGAGATACACTCCATTGCGTTCAGCATTCTTGCTCCGGATGACGAACAAAAATCTGCGGCCGTCCGGCAGAAACGCCGGCCACGCATGCTGGAACTCGCCGAGCGACTGGTCGATCTGTGTGAGCTGCGTCACGCTCGCGTTCTGATCGAGCGCAACTTTGAAAAGACCGCCGTCACGGCCGAACACAATCGATTGGCCGTGCCAATCTCCGCCATGAGGTGTAAGTGCGTCCGCGAGCACTTCCGGCTGTGCATTACCTGAATTGACCGGTATACGTTTGAGTTTCCCGTCGGCGAAGAAACAGAGCGTCGAACCGTCAGGGGACCAGAACGGCGATTCGTTGGCAGTCGTGTTCATCAGCGGCCACCCCGTGGTTGCATCCAAGGCGCGAACCCAGAAACGATCGCGGCCTTCGACGATGGCGCCAAACGCGACAAAGCGTCCATCGGGGGATACTCGTGGCCAGCTTCCCGACGTGTAGGGCGGACCAATGGTGAAGTGGGTGACAAGCAAATGCGGAGCGGCCTCGGCAGGACGAAACCATGTCGCGATCGCGAGCGTGACAGCGACTGCAATCACGCCGAGCACAGCAACCCATCGCCAGGTGTTGGCGCGTGCATCAGCCCGTGCTGTTGCGCCGTCGGTGGCGTTTTCGCTGCGCACAATCGCGGCGTGAGCTCCGGATGCCGCGATCAGCGCGTGCTCGAGTTCCCCTCCGGTTTGATATCGCTCCGCCGGGTCGCGCGCGATCGCCCGTTCGATCACCTGGACGATCGCTTCAGGCACGTCCGGCCGCAGATCACGTAACCGCCGACGTCGTCCTTCGGCGTGCGCTTGTTTCAGCGCAGCGACCGTCTCGCCTTCGATCGGAAGACTGGCTGAAAGAAGGAAGAACAACAGGACGCCGACGCTATACACGTCGGACGCGATTGTGGCCGTACCACCGCGCAGTACTTCGGGTGCCATATAGAGCGGCGTGCCCGACGTAATCGTTTCTTTGGTATCCGGTTGAATTGCCTGCGCACCGCTGAAATCCATCAGGACGATCCGGCCGCCGACCTCGCGCATCACATTCTGGGCTTTGATGTCCCGATGCAGGAGACCTGCACCATGAAGCGCTGCGAGCGCTCGGCAGAGATCCACGCCAACGCCGGTTGCTTCGCGAGCACTCAAAGGCCCGTTATCACGGACCATTCGCGCAAGCGTGTGGCCTTCGATGTGCTCCATCCAGATGCCGGTCTCGTCCCCTTCGCGATCGGCACCATAGACGGTGACCACGTTCGCGTGCCGGATTCGGGCGAGATGCCGTGCCTCTTCCAGAGGCGACGTTGCCGCGCCGCCTGTGGATCGACGTAGCTTCACAGCGACGTCACGATCGAGTGTCGGATCCCATCCGCGGTGGACGGTGCCGAACGCACCCGATCCAATCACTTCAAAGACGACAATATGGCGCCAATGGCGGGAGGCCGAAGTGCTTTGCGCGTCCGAATCGGACGGACTCAGGCCATCGGATCTGTGGGCGTTGACGATCGTCGCGAGTCCGCGGAGCTGTTGCAGAATCTGCTTCTTGGACTCGTCTGTGGCCTGACGTTCGGCCTTGTCCCAGTCGATGTCGGCGCCGTCGGAGACGGCCGATCCAAGCGCGATGAGCCAGGCGTCTTCAGGCGTATCGCTCACAACAGATCTCCAGAGAGACGGATAGTGGAAACACCGGTATTGGGGAGGCCGAAATCATAGATCGGCTGGGATGGATTTGAAAAGCGGCCGCCTTCAACCCTCTCCAGCCCTTGGTCCGTCTAAAGAACGTCGAGGGCCCGGAGGACACATGGCGATTTCGCTCGATCACGTCAGTCGCGATACCCGTTTTGCAATCAGGCAACTCCGCAGCAATCCGGGCTTTGCCTTCACGGCAATCGTCACGCTTGCGCTGGGGATGGCGACAACCATCGCGATCTTTGCGTTCGTCGATGCCGTTCTGATCCGTCCGCTCTCGTATCGCGATTCGTCCAGGTTGGTGGCGGTGTTCGAGCGGACGGAAGTGTTTCCTCAATCCAACCTGTCGTACGCCGATTACCTTGACTGGAAGAAGTTGAACACAGTGTTTGCTTCGCTGGCCGCTTACCAGCGCAGCGGTGCCATCCTGGCCCAAACCGACGGCGTCGAACGGGTTCCAGCTGCACGGGTCAGTGACGACTTCTTCCGAACACTCGGCGTCGCGCCGATGCTCGGCCGCGACTTCCTTCCCGGCGAGGATCTCCCGTCCGCACAGAGGACAGTCTTGCTCAGTTACGCCGCATGGCAGTCGCGGTACGGCGGACGGCCCGACGTTCTCGGCCGAGCGCTGACCTTGAACGATGTCACGTACGTGGTGATCGGAGTGTTACCACGCGAGTTCCATTTCGCTCCAGCGGAACCTGCCGACTTCTGGATGTCGCTTCATGCCACCAATCCATGTGACCGCCGGCGAAGCTGCCACAACCTCTATGGGGTGGCGCGACTTCGTGACGGTGTCTCGATTGAGGCGGCCGGCGCAAACATTGCCGCCATCGCCAGTCAGCTCGAACAGCAATACCCTGATTCGAACCGCGGGCAGGGATCGGCCATCGTCGCATTAGAGGAAGTGATCGTCGGAACCGTCCGCCCGGTGCTGCTCGTGCTGATAGCGGGAGCAGCATTGTTGTTGCTGCTCGCCGCAACGAATGTCGCCAGCCTACTGCTCGTCAGATCCGAAGCCCGCCGGCGTGAAATGGCGGTCCGTGCCGCCCTTGGCGCATCAAACGCGCGCGTTCTCATTCAGTTTCTGATTGAGGCGGTTGTGCTTGTCGCAATCGCCACCGGCATCGCGGCAATCGGCGCGCACTGGACCATCGAGTTTCTGACCGGGCTCATTCCCGCAAACATCGCCGCGCGAATGCCGTATCTCGCCGAACTTGGCCTGAACGCCCGCGTCTCCGGCTTCACGATTGCCGTCGCGGTTGGTGCCGTCGTTCTTTTTGCGGCTATGCCGGCATTGCGTTTGTCCTTATCGGACACATATCAGGGGCTGGTCGAAGGCGGACGTACTGCAGCCGGTCTCAACTGGCACCGGCTCGGATCGAAGCTTGTTGTCGTCGAAATCGCCAGCGCCGTCGTCCTGCTTGTCGGCGCCGGGCTGCTGGGAAAAAGTCTCTATCGATTGCTGCATGTCGACATCGGTTTGCAGCCGGATCATGTGGCGACACTCACGGTAACGGTACCCAACTCTCGTTATTCGAACGACGAACAGCTCACAGTGCTCGCAGATCGTCTGGTCACTCGGCTGGCGGCACTACCTGGCGTTCAATCAGTTGGCGTCTCGAGCCTCCGGCCGCTGGCCGGTGGCAACACGATGTGGATCAGGGTTGTCGGGCGTCCTTATCACGGGGAGCACAACGAGGTTCACTATCGCGAGGTGACGTCAGGCTACTTTACGACGCTCCAGAGTCGGCTGATTCGCGGTCGACACTTTCGCGACGACGAAGACGCATCGAAGCCTCCCGTGGTCATCATCAATCAGGCTTTGGCAAGAAAGTACTTCTCTGCAGACGATCCTTTGAGCCATCAACTGGCCTATGCGCCGACGACGACGCAGCCACCAATGTCCATCGTCGGCATCGTCGAAGACATCAAGGAGGCCGCCCTCGATAGCGAGACGCCGCCGACAATCTACGTTCCTTTTGCACAGGATCCGACCAGCGGCTTTGGCATGTTCGTTCGCACGAGTCAGGCGGAGGAATCTGTTCTCGCGACGATGACCGCGGCGATTCGCGAGGTCGATCCAGCGATCGCGACCTTCGGTGGATCTTCGATGCGCGCGCTGGTCAACGATTCCCAATCCGCTTACCTGCGTCGTTCTTCCGCGGCCCTGGTGACTGGCTTCGCCGCGATTGCGTGGGTGCTCGGCGTCGTCGGCCTCTACGGGGTGGTCGCGTACTCGGTCAGCCAGCGCACGCGGGAGATTGGCGTGCGCATGGCGCTTGGTGCACGGCCGAACACCATCCATCGGTTGGTGCTGCGAGAAGCAGGCTGGTTAACCAGCGCGGGTATCGTGGTCGGAATCGCGTGTGCGGTAGGCGCGGCAACGCTCATGCGCGGCTTATTGTTCGGCGTCCGATCCTGGGATATCCCGACCCTCATCACCGTCTGCGCCGCGCTCGGCATCTCTGCTCTGGGTGCGAGTTATATCCCGGCGCGCCGCGCTGCGTCGGTCGATCCTGCCGAGGCGTTACGCGCTGAGTAGGCGGCACAGTGGTTGCTCTGACGCACGGGCATGTCGCGATCGCACAGAGCGCTCGTTTTCTTTGTCGCAGCTCTGCTGACGATCTCATGCGGATCGAAGCGCTCCCGAGTCACACCAGCGAAGTCTCTCACTGGTTCGGTCGCCAGCAAACTCTCGTCACGTTCGCCGTCAGCGGAACCCGATCGCCGGCCGCATTCACAAGAGGATGCGAGCTCGAGTGGTGTTGCGTCAGCTCAGCCCATTGACAAGCCGTCGAGGGACACAGCTAGTGGAACGACGAGTCCCACGTCACCAAGTTGGTCGGTGACGACGATTCGCACTCCTGCGCCGCCAACGACGAGTTCTGTGCAGCATCAGTACCCACGTCCCAAACTCAGCTCGAGAGTCGCATTTCCGATGAGCGGCCGTAGCAGTCTGGCTTTTCTCGCGATCGTCGCCGCGGCCGCGGCGTTGTTGAGTGTCCTCCTTGTCCGCCGCCGCACGCCGGGCTAAGACTGCGGATTAGCACCGAGAAATCTCCATCCGTTCTCCTTTTCTCTACACGAATCGGTTGCTCTTGCAGTAACGTGACATGTTTCAGCGGTCGCGAGAGGAGAGGTATGGAGCAACGGAGGTTTGGGAAATCCGGGTTGAGTGTCTCGGTCCTCAGTTTCGGGACGATGACGATTGGAGGGAAGGACCGGTTTGCCAAGATGGGCAATCTCGGCGTGGCGGAGACGAAGCGCATCCTCGACGTGTGCCGTGAGTCCGGCGTCACCACGATCGATACTGCCGACGTGTATTCGTTCGGCGCGTCCGAGGAAATCCTGGGCGAGGCGCTGCAAGGACAGCGGGAAGATTGGGTCCTCATAACGAAGTCATTCATGCGTCTCGGTAAGACGGGTCCACATGACACCGGGCTGTCGCGCAAATATCTGATCAAAGCCTGTGAGGACAGCCTCAAGCGACTGAAGACCGACTACATCGATCTGTACATTGGTCACGAACCGGACATGTTCGTGTCGCTCGATGAAACGATGCGCGCCTACGATGACCTGGTCACCCAGGGGAAAGTGCGATACGTCGGCTGTTCGAACAACTCAGCCTGGCAGGTGATGAAGGCACTCGCTGTCTCGGAAAAACTGGGCCGAGTTGGGTACGTCTGCCAGCAGGTGAATTACAACCTGATCGCACGGGACGTCGAGCACGAAATCATCCCGCTCGCTTTGGATCAGTCGATCGGCATCATGGCGTGGAGCCCGCTTCATGCCGGCTTGCTGTCGGGAAAGTTCCGTCGCGGCGCGCCGCGCCCGTCGGTCAGCCGTCTCAATGAACTGGACGTCCCCGGGACGGTCGACTTTGAACGCGTATACCGGATCGTCGACACGCTCGTTGAGATTGGGACGCGACGGAGCGTCACGCCGGCGCAGGTCGCCTTGAACTGGGTAATGAACAAGCCGGCTGTGGACACGGTGATCATCGGTGCCCGCGATGAAGCGCAGCTTCGCGACAATCTGGCTGCGGCGAACTGGCGACTCTCGGCGGAAGAAATGGCGACGCTCGACGAGGTCAGCGCGTTACCGGAGCCCTACCCGACGTGGCACCAGCACAAGTTCGGCGTTGAGCGCAATCCGCGGCTGCCCAGTATGCGGTAGTTGGGGTCAGACGGGGGTCTGACCCCGCCCCTACGCCCCCGCTTGATTGACCGTAAACACCTGTCCACCGATCGTGATCGTACCGACGCGGGTGGTGCCGCTGCCGTTCGGCTCGACGCTGAACGTGACCGTGCCGGGACCGGAACCGCTCGCGCCTGCGGTGACGGTGATCCACGTCGCGCCGCTCACGGCGGTCCACGTGCAATTCGCGCCCGCGGTTACCGTTACAGACCCTGTCCCGCCGCCAACAACCATCGGCGTGGATGCCGGGGCGATCGAGACGGTGCACCCGCTGTCCTGATTGACGGTGACGACTTTCCCCGCAATCGTCGCCGTGCCGCTGCGCGCGGCGTCGGTGTTTGCCTGAATATCGAGGCGCACCGTGCCGTTACCCGAGCCGCTCGTCGGCATCGCGACCACAATCCATGGCGCATTGCTCGCTGCGGTCCACGCGCAATCCGCGGCGGTGGAGATGCTCACCGTTTGCGGGCCGCCCGGTGCTGGTGCCGTCAGCGTGTCTGGAGCAACAGTCGCGCTGCAGCCGCTGTCCTGCGAGACGGTGAACGTCTGGCCTGCCGCCGTAATCGTGCCGCTGCGTGCGCCGCCTGAATTCGGCGCCGCGGCGAACTGCACCGATCCTGGCCCATTCCCGCTCGCCCCCGACGTGACACTGATCCATCCCGCGTTCGCGACTGCGGTCCACGCGCACGACGCGTCTGTATTGACGTTGAACGACGCTCCACCGCCTGCAGCCGGGATCGCTGGCGAACTGGTCGGCGAAAGGGAGAACGAGCATCCACTCGCCTGCACCACTGTGTACGTCTGCCCGGCGATCGTTGCGGTACCGCGGCGTTCCGCGTCGGGGTTCGCCGCTACGGCAATTTGCACGGTGCCGTTTCCTGATCCGTTGCCGCCCGAAGAAATCGCCAGCCACGGGGCGTTGCTCACTGCCGTCCACGCGCAACCAGACGGACTCGTCACGTCAACCGATACCGGGCCGCCGCCGCTCGCGACATTCTGGCTCGGCGGCGCGATGGAATATGTGCATCCCGCACTCTGGGTCACCGTGAACGTCTGTCCGCCGGCTGTGAGCGTTCCGGTCCGCTGCGGACCGGTGTTGGCGGCCGCGGTATAGCGGACAGTTCCGTTCCCCGATCCTGTTGCCCCGGCCGTGATGCTGAGCCAATTGGCATTGCTATTTGCCGCCCATCCACAGCCGTCCGCTGTTCTCACGTCAAAGCTGCCTGATGCACCGCCCGCCGGGGCCGACGCAGACGTTGTGGCGAGCGAGAAGCTGCATCCTTGTCCCTGGTTGATCGTGAACGTTCGTCCGGCGATCGTCATGGTGCCCGATCGTGCCGGTCCACCTGTGGACGCGACGGTAAAGTTCACCGTTCCGTTTCCATTTCCACTCGAGCCTGATGTGATCGTGATCCATGGCTGCGCGCTTGTGGCCGTCCACGCGCAGCCTGCGCCGGCAGTCACGGTTACCGACCCGCTTCCTCCAGACGACGCGACGGATTGTGAATCGGGCGCGATGGCAAACGCGCACCCATCCCCCTGCGTAATGGTGACCGTTTGTCCCGCAACCGTAACTGCACCCGATCGTGACGGACCGGTATCGGCCGCGACGCTGATCGTGACTGTTCCGGATCCACTCCCGCTGGCTCCCGACGCAAGGGTGATCCACGGTTGATTGCTTGATGCCCCCCAAACGCAGCCGCTTCCTGCGCTGACGTTGATCGTGCGCGTGCCGCCGCCTGCCTCCACGTTAAGGCTCAGAGGTGAAACGTCAATGGTGCAGCCAGGCGACTGCGTGACCGTGAAGACCTGCCCGGCAATCGTGGCCGTTCCCGTTCGCGCTGGACCGTTAGTGGCGGCAACCGCCACGGTCACGTTCCCCGTTCCCGATCCTGTCGTCGTTCCGATCGAGATCCAATCGGCGTTGCTCGCGGCCGTCCATGGACAACCGGCCGACGACGTAATCATGACCGTCTGCGTGCCTCCCGACGCACCAACCGAGTAGGTCGTCGGCGACACCGCGTAATCGCATCCCTCAGCCTGGGTGACGCTGAAATGCTGTCCGGCGATTGTGACTGTCGCAGTTCGCGGCGGCCCCGTGGTTGCGGCAACGGTGAACGTGACCGGTGCAGACCCTTTTCCGTTCGCGTTCGAATTGATTGTGATCCACTCGACTGTCGAAACGGCTGTCCAGGTGCAGAGCGCACTCGACGCGCGGACATCGACGCTTCCGCTTCCGCCGCTTCGGGAAAGCGCAGTCGCGTTGCTCGACAACTCGAAACGGCACTCACCGGGTGCCTGCGCTATCTGCGCGCGTTGACCGTTGACCATCACGCCGCCGGACCGTGTCGCGGGATCGGCGTTGGCCGTTGCCGTGAACTGGACCGAGCCTGGCCCTTGACCAGATGAGCCAGCGGAAATGCTCAGCCATGAAACCTCAGGCTGAGCCGTCCATTGACACTCGCGCTCGGTCTGAACGGTGATCGTTCCGCCGCCGCCGCCGGCAGGGACAGGGTTACCTGGACCATCAACCGTTACCGCACATTTGGACAGGTTGGAAGGCGCCGTAACGGTGTTGCCCGACGAGCCACATGAGCTAAGGCCGATCGAGCCGACCAGTATTGCTGTAATTGCTGGGAAATTGAGAAGCCGGTGAGTAGTTCGTGTGCTGGCCATCGCTGGAACGGCTGTGGTGCCGTCACCGAAGAGCCCCACTTTCAAGATGCCTACCAAGTTCAGAGGAACCTGAAGACCTCTTTACCCCGGCCGAGCTTGTCTCAAGTGTAGCCGCCGGTCTTTGAGGGCGCGCCTAATCGACGCATATAATTAGCGGCCATGCACCGACGCGACTTTTTGAAAGGAGGCGCGGCAACTGTCGCGCTCGGACGTCTGCCGAGGTCCGTTCAACAACTCGCCGACGTCCGTAAAAGGGTTGGGCTCATCGGTACGGGCTGGTACGGCAAAACCGATCTGCTTCGGATGGTTCAGGTCGCTCCCGTTGAGGTGGTCTCCCTCTGCGATGTCGATCGCCGCATGCTGTCTGATGCGGCCGATCTCGTTGCCACCCGGCAAGTCTCGAAGAAGCGTCCGCGCACGTACTTCGATTACCGAGAAATGTTAAAGGCTGGCGATCTCGATATCGTGCTCATCGGCACGCCGGATCACTGGCACGCGTTGCCGATGATCGAGGCTGTACGGGCGGGGCTGGACGTCTGGGTTCAGAAACCCATCAGCGTCGACGTGATCGAAGGACAGGCGATGCTCGCCGCCGCGCGCAAGTACAAGCGCGTCGTCCAGGTCGGGATGCAGCGACGCAGCACGCCACACCTCGTGCGCGCCCGCGATCGCGTCGTCCGCGAAGGAAAGCTCGGGACTGTCGGGTTGGTCGAAGTCTATTGCTATTACCACATGCGCGCGACGCAGAATCCGCCGGACACGCAGGCGCCCGACTATCTCGATTACGAGATGTGGACCGGCCCGGCGCCAATGCGTCCGTACAATTCGCTCGTACACCCGCGCAGTTGGCGCGCCTTCATGGAGTATGGCAACGGAATCGTTGGCGACATGTGCGTGCACATGCTCGATATGGTACGTTGGATGCTCGACCTCGGCATGCCCGGGCGGATCAGTTCTGCCGGTGGAATTCTCGTCGACAAGAAGAGCAAAGCCAACATCACCGATTCGCAAACGGCGACGTTTGATTTCGGTAATCTTCAAGTGGTGTGGACGCACAGGACGTATGGCGACGCACCCGATCCGAAGTATCCGTGGGCGGCGACGTTCTACGGCGACAAGGGCACGCTGAAAGCCGGCGTCATGGGATACGACTTCATCCCGGCGACGAAAAACGATCAGGCGATTCACGAAGATGTGACCTACGAACTTGACCAGTTTCCCGAGGATCGCACCGAGAAGGATCTGGAAACACACGTGGCGCCGGCGGTGCGCGCACACATGAAGGACTTCCTCACGTGCATCCAGTCGCGGCAGACGCCGGTGGCGGATATCGAGCAGGGGTATATATCCGCGACCGCATGCATTCTTGCCAATCTCTCGATGAAGCTCGGACGGTCGATCCAGTGGGACCACGGGAAGGGAGTCGTGGTTGGCGATTCCGAAGCGAACCAGCTGCTCCGCCGGCCGTACCGGGCGCCCTGGGTGCATCCGGAACCTGGAACGGTTTAAGGAGTCAAAACAGCCGTGGGCGCGGCCGTCCCCGCCAACCCTCAGGGCCTTCAGGTCGTCTGATAACGGAGAGTTCGATTGAAAGGGAAGTCTGTTCTCGCGCGCGCCGTCGGATTCGCGGCGGTTGTCGTTGCGTTAGCCGGCGCGGCGGTCTTTC